>Ga0315287_10007479_pt1 | contig 10950 bp, 14 predicted proteins | sample YL17G11_0_MG_FD_205037 | JGI IMG/M metagenome (GOLD analysis project Ga0315287, IMG submission 205037) | Sediment microbial communities from Yellowstone Lake, YNP, Wyoming, USA - YL17G11_0 | ecosystem: Environmental > Aquatic > Freshwater > Lake > Sediment | place: USA: Wyoming | collected...
ACATCGGCCGCGGTGAACGCGCCGTTGACGAACGACCAGGTCGAGGTCGCGGCGACGACCGCATCGGCGGCGTTGTGAGTGACCGAGCGCTGGAGCGTAGCAATCCACGCCCGCGCAGGCGTCGGCAGGAGCTCGGCTGCAGACGGTGCCGGTGTGACAGCAACTTTGGTCGCGCTTGAGATCGCGCCGATCGTGAATACAGTATCGTTTCCGGCCGTCGTCGCACCACGCACGATGACGACGCGGCCGGTATCGCCTGCCGTGAAGGCTGCGTTGGTCAGCTGGATCTGATCTGCCGTAGTATGGAAGAAGTCCTGCTCATTGGGTGTGATCGACCGGTGGATGCCGGACACGGCAGTGTACCCGGTGATCTCCAAGCGGTAGCCCACGCCCACATCGTCCGTGATGAACGAACCGTTGGTCGGGTCTTTGAAGTCCGTGTTGGTCGTGCCGCTGATGCCGTTGCTGGTGCCAGCCGTGGTTGTGGTGCCGATGCCCGACGCGGGCACGGCCACTTCCAGAGTCGACAGCTGGCGGTTCACGAAGCCTACACGCTCGCGCCCCACGGTCGAGAGCGACATGCCCTCGACGTGGCTCTTGAGCAGCTGGTGGACCGCCGTGTTCTGGGTCAGCGCCGCGATGGCGTAGACATCCTTATTCTCGAGGTACTCGAACGCGTCCTGGTACGCCTGCTCCTCGTTGGTGAACAGCGCGGCGCCCAGGCCGGTAAAGTTCACTTCCGTGGTGGTGTTCAGCAGAGCAAGATTGACGGCATAGGCGCCGGTGTTTGCCGGCACGACCGCGCCTATGCCGAACACGGCTTCGAGCGAGTCCAGGTCGGTGAAGGCCGTGAGGCTGCCGGCCAGGTCGGGACGCAGCGCGCGCCAGGCCAGGAGCACGGTGCCCTCGACCACGGTCATCGCGGTCGCATCGGTCACCGACGCGAGTCCTGGGTCGATGTCCACCGTGGTCGCGCTCTTCGAGATGCCATTCGATCCAAACGAGCTCTCCGGGTAGACCTCGGCGTCGCGGAACTCGAGGACGCGGTAGACCACATTGGAGACGGGCAACGAACCCGACTGCCACTCAGCGGCGACGATGAGCTCGTTGTCGCTGTTCTTGCCGATGACGAGCTTGCGTCCCAGGTCTGCGGCAGCCACGCCCGCGCCGCTGATGATGTCGACGTAGAAGCGCGGCGCGTTGGCGGCGTCCGGATCGAACGAGGCAAACGCGCCCAGGGTGACGTCCTGGAACAGGTTCGTGGTGACGAGCTTGCCGGTAATCCGCGAGGCCTGCGGCAGCGCCGGCTCCTTGACCAGGTACACGTCCTTGAGCGAGAAGCCCACGGACTTGTGCGCGTTGGCCAGGACGGCATCTGTCGGTGCACCAGAGAGGTCGACGATCGCCCCGCCGTAGAGGCCCGTATAGGCATACGAGGTGATCGAGAGGTTGTCCTCCGAGTAGACGCCAGCGTTGACGTCGTCCTTCACCTGATAGCCAGGGCCCACCACGCAGGCAGGCAGTGCCGGCAGCGCCAGCGAGGCGGCGGCGTTCTGGAACTCTTGGATGACTTCGATTGCAGGTCGGCGGTATGCCATCTAACTTTTCTCCCGGTTGCTAGCCACGCCTGCTTGTCCGAACTTGGATGTCTTGCAGCTTCTTGGATGCGGTCGGCTCGACGCTGTAGCGGCGTTGGACCGTAGCCTGGATGGCTACGGGGACGACCGAGATATCAGGACGAGCATCACTTTTAACGAGGGCTTCTTCGCCCATGCTGGAGGCTTCGATTTTGAAGAATCCCAGATGGTGCGGCACGATGGTACCTTGTCTTGCGATTTTCCGCAGGACATCACGAAAGACTTGGAAGGATTCGAACAAGTATCCGGCCAGGTCCTCGGCTTCGAGGCCATGGCGCGAGAAGCACGACAAGATCACACTTCCCCGGACGAGGTCGACGTAGGTCCGGGTGTCGGTGCGGAGGTCGATCGACTGCATCTGGCGGAAGCCCGAGGACTTCGCCCACGCCTGGGGCCCGCGGTTGGCGACCACGGCGGGGTTGGCGCCGACGGCGTCGAGGTTGAACGCGTGCTTGTCGCAGATCCGGATCTGCGACTTCTCCTGCTCCGGATCCCAGACGAACCCCGTCGGGTTCGAGGGGTCCGCGAAGAGCAGCTGACAGACCTCGATGACGTGGTTCTTGAGAACCTGGTGCGGGAGGTAATACCGCTGCGTCTCGTCATGGAGACTGCGGGCGTTGTCCTGGGCTGTGACCGGATCGCTCATTTTTGACTCAGCTCAGGATATAGCCGATCGACCTGGCCCATCGCATCTTCGACCGCGTCCACGACCTCGGACTGAAGCACGTTCGCCACGACGCGTTCGACCATCTCAGATCGGCGCGCCGTGACCTGCGAACCGAACAAGTCCTTGGCCTTGATCGACCTGAACACCAGCTGCGTCGAACCATCCTGCTGGGTCACGGATTCGGGCACGCCCGAGCCGGGACGGAATAGGTCGTCGAGGTTGCCAGCCTGCGGCTGGGCATCGTCCTCCTCGGCCTGGGCCACGCCACCGCCGAAGAGCTTGTCCTGGTCCTCCTCGTCGATCACCAGCTGACCGCCGTTGGCCTGGACGCGGATCGCCTGGGCGCGCCGGGCTGATTTCAGGTCGATGCCAGGGTCGACCTGGTTGCGCAGGCGCTGCTGGATGTCCTGGGCGAGCTTGGTCTGGGCGATCTGATCGATCTCATCAGACTTCTCGATGGCCGCGCCACCGGGCTCGAAGGTGATCCAGCTGGAGATGTCCATCAGGTCCTGGACTGGAAGGTGTTGTTGCCGACCATGTTGGACGGCGTGGTCAGGGGCGAAGGCGCCGAGGCCGTGGTCGCGGTCGGCGGCGCCTGCACGTCACCCTTGAGCGTTGGCTTGGCCATCGCCGGCGCGGCATCGTAGGGTCCCGGCGAGGACGACTCGGGGGCGAAGGCGGCGAGCTTGAGCAGCTCGGAGGCGAAGCTGTGGAGATTGGGATTCATGCGGCTATCCGCCCTTGCCTGGGTTTGGATGGACCCACGGCTTGTACCCATGCAGGAACATGGCCTTGGTACTGACCGGCTTGTCGGCAATCAGGTCGACGGCCTCGTGATGCATGTGAGGAGGAATGGCCATGTAGTAGGCATTGTTCGCCAAGGACTTCGCCCGCAGCTTTGCCGAAACCAGCTTGTGTCGCATGGACCCCTCCGCCGCAGTCGCATCAGCTGCGGGATGATTTAGAAACCAGCGAACATCCCGTGTCGCCTGTCCAGCATTGAGCGCTGAGTGGTCAAGATACTCCTTCATGACCGTCCCGAATCCGCGCTCCTTGATTGCTCGAAGCAGGCCCTGTGGAGCCGCCAGCTTGGTCAATTCCTGGCTGAAGCTGTGGAGGTTGGGACGCATCAGAACATTCGCTCCTGCTTGACCGCTTCCCATTCTTGCACGATTTGCTGGAGCAGCTCGGGGGCAATCCGCTGGACCAGGCGCTTGTACTCGACCTCGTTGCGCTCGAGCGCGGAGAGCCGGGCGACGTGCTGGATGGCGGTGCCCATGGGTTGGATGGTGCCGACGCGGCCGACGCGCCAGAGCATGGCGGTCTGGACCTGGTAGATGATGTCGCCGGGCTTGATCCTGGGGTAGGCCGAGAACCAGCAGTCCTTCTCGTTCATCTGAATCTCCCCCATGCTGGCGATCTGCACCAGCTTCTCGTCGGGGTTGTAGTCGACGTAGAAGGGAATGGGCTCGAAGAACGGGCGTTGGCGCCCGGTGCCGAGGCACTCGGTGCAGTTCGAGCTCCGCACCCGGCCCGAGGTCTTGTCGTAGCACTGACAGAATGCCGCACCAACGGTCCGCTCCACGAAGGCGAAGCTGGGCTGGCCCTGGAGGTAGTGCAGCACGTAGTCGTGACGCTCGATGATCGCCAGCTCGTGTGGGCGCGGAGAGGTCTCCCAAGTCCGCACCTGGGAATAGACCGTGCCCTCAGGCGTCTCCGCTCTGATTCGGTAGAAGTACATCCGCCAGAACGAGTACAGGTTCGGCGTGATGTCCGTGTACTCGTAGACCATCTGCCCGGCCTCGGCTGCAATGGGATTGCAGAGCGTGTCGAACTCACCGTCCGTGAACTGCGGCGAGAGCGACCGCTCGACCGCGAAGGTCGTGGCCGGTAGACCGCTCTGCTGCGTCACCAGCTCCCAGCACACCAGCACGCGCGCCGCGTTCGACGGTGGCCCGCCGAGCTCTGCGATGATGATGTCGAGCCTGGAGAACGCCAGCATGGGTCACCAGAAGTAGTTGAGGATGGAGTACTCAGACGAAACCCCGCCAGCAAGCGCAGAGTTGATGTTGAGGGCGATCTTGAAGTTCTGTTTCTTACGCTCGTACTCGGCCACGAACTGGGCGATCCAGCTCTGGTACAACTGCGTCTTGTCGAAGATCCGGACCGATACGCCACCGGAGCTGTACGCCAGCTCGTTGCGCGATTGGAGCAGGCCGGCGCTGCGGAGCACCTGGATAGAGGCACCGTAGATGAGCAGGTACAGTGACGGGAAGTTGGAGACCTGCGACGTGCTCAGCAACGGAGGGGTGACGTTGTAGTCATCCACCGCCAGGAGCATGGCGAGGTCGAGCTTCTCGTCGGTGGACTCGTACGTCCTGATCAACCGGTTGAGGTCCGGCGTGTCGTTGAGAAACAGCCGCAGGAGGCGACGCGCCTCCTGTTGCCTACGCTCAGCTTCGGTGCCGACGGTGGTCGCCATGATCTAACCTCCCGGGGTTGCCGGCAGATCAGAACTTGCTGCCGCGGAACTTCTTCGAGCGACCGGTTGCCGCAGGGGCGTCCGGATCAACGACCGGCGCGTCAGACGACACGCTCGGCTCAGATGGAACATCATCGAACGCGACCGCCCCGACGGAAACAGCCGGCAAGCTCTGGTCTCCTGCCGACGGCACGACTGGCGCTTCTTTGATGACCTCAGCATTCGCAGCTGCTGCCGCCGCACGAGTCGCCGCAAGGGCCTCCTCGGCGACCTTGGCCGTCGCGATACGCCGGTCCATCGCCGCCGCCTCGACCTTGCGAGCCACGACGTCCTCTGGACGAGGACCAGTCTCGGTCATGTCCTCTTCGACAGGCTTGGGTTTGTCGGTGAAGATCGGCGCCTGGGGGAAGTTGCCTTCCTCGATCTTCAAGAAGCCAGCCTTCTCAAGACCCCAGGTGCCGTTGTCGATCCGGTTGCACGAGATCGAATCCCCCGCCTTGAGCAGCTTGCCGGCTTCCGTCAGGAACACATTCCGCGCACCCTTGTCAGAGTGCATGGAAACGTTGGTCACCTTGTATTTCATGGGAAGACGGTAGCCTTAGCCAGCGCAGGGGTCAAGCAGCCACGGCTCAGGTCAGGGTCATCTTCGCGCACGCGCGAAGATTGCCGTAGCCCATGCCGATGTACTCCCAGGTCTGCCACGAGACCATGTCGCCACGCTTCTCGATGTAGAACTTGGTGTCGTTCAGGATGAAGAAGTTACCGAGGTACTTCGGGTCCGTGAAGATGTAGATGTCGCCAGGGACGACGATCGACGACTTGATGGTCACCACCAGCTTGTGGCCGAGGATGGTGTTGTACTTGTAGCCGTTGACCAAGATCTCCGAGGCCAGCGGGGAACCGATGACCGCCGACTCCTGGGTCATGAAGTCATCCCAGTCAGCCTTGTGCATCAGGATGGTGCCGACCGCGAGCTCGTCGGTGTCCAGCGCCTTGAACAGCTTGACGAGGTTCTCCGAGGTCGCCGGGCCAGCCGCCGCGGGGGCGATGGTCTTGCCGTTCGCCGTGATCACCGCGTTGGTGAACTCGATGAACTTGCCGTCCTCGATCTTCTGGATGTCCTTGACCGAGTTCTCCTCGATGACCTTGGTCACCGGGTAGTCGTAGGCCAGGAGCTCCGCCTCGTTCTTACGGAACTTCTCGGACTCGATCTTGAAGAAGGGGATCTCGTAGCGATCGCCCTCGATGTAGCGCTCGAAGGCCTTGCCGCGGAAGTTGACGGCGGCGGCCGAGCTCTGCGGCTCGATGTCGACGATCTTCACGAGGGTGTCGTGGTTCACCGAGCGCTGACAGTCCGCCTTGGTGACGTACTCCGGCGGCACGATGCTGCGGGCGAACGAGACTTCGCGCAGGCGCTCGCGCACGAACGCACCACCCGCCTGGGCGGCCTTCTCGAGACCGTCGTGGGTATCGAGCTTGGAGATGAACAGGTTGTTGAAAGTTGCGGCGTCGATCTGGTCCATGGGATTTTCTCCTGTGTACTTTCTTGGGGATTACCAGGAGACCTTAGAGGCCCGGGCTCTCGTAGTGAAGGACGCCCGAGGCGACCTCGATGCAGCGGCCAACGACCGCCTGAAGCTGGCGCACGGTGGCGGCGGCCGGATCGAGCGCCTCCAGGTAACCGCGGCTGTTGCCGGCGTCGAAGATGACGACGAGCAGGCGGCCCGGGGCGAACAGCACGCTGCCGGTGTTGTAGATCTTGGTCTTCGCCTGGTAGGTGCCGCTCAGGATGTCGACGAGGCCCGTGGCCATCGCGTCCGACTGGCCCGCGAAGGCATCGCCCTGGCGGTAGCGGGTCCACGAGACGCGGGCGCCCAGCGCCGGCGAGGTGATGTCGTCGGTGACGATCACCTTCGCCGCCTTGGTCACGCCACCGCTGGTGGCTGGCTTGAGCCACTCGCCGACGTCGATGTCGGCGGTCAGGTCGGCGATCGGCATCGGCTGCCGCAGCAGCTCGTCCTGGCCAAGCACCAACTCGAAATCACGGGTAGTACGAACATCCTTGGGAACCGGAAATGCCATCTGAATCCTCCTTCAAAGGAACAATCGATCAGTAGTGATCAGTCATCCGCCAGCATGTGAAAGAAATTGCTGGTTAGATCGTTGCCAGTAGCGCGACCCTCGGACGCCACCTTGCCAAAATCGGCCAGGTTGCCGTCCATCTCGAGCGCCGCTTCGACGACGCGCAGGTCCTTGCCCATCAGCGACGCGATCTTCGTCTCGAACGAAGAGTAGTCGGCGAACGGCGCAATCTTCCCGCGCTCGACCATGTCGAACGCCAGCTTCGTCGCTTCCATGCGGCGCTGGGATTGCTCCAGCGCGCCGGCGGCCTCCTTGAGGAGCTCATCTTTGCTTTCGACGTGCTGCATCGTTACTCCAGGGATGGTACGCCGGTTGGCGATAACGTCAAACCGCCGACCCCATTCTGTCTAAAAAACATCGCACCAAGCGGTGCGATGGTCAGCCGATCATCGAGGTCGCGGACTTCTTCCGCTTCACCTCGGGGAGGTTTCGGCGCGGCGGCTGGGGCTGCTCCAGGAAGGTCGCGATCGACTTCGGGTCGTGCCCGGCCTCGAGCGCAGCCTTGATGAAGACGGCCTGCCGCGGATCAGCGGCGACCGCGGCGGTCTTCTCGACCCCTGGCCCGCCGTCGATCTGCCGGATCTCCGAGAGCGTCCGCCGGATGATCTGCACGGCTGCGGTCTTCTCGACCAGCGCATGCTCGTCGATCTGCGGCACGACCTCCTCGACGACGTCTGCCGCCCGACGGCAGCGCTCGGCGAGCTTGAGCAGGTCGTTCGTATCCTTCTTGGCCGCAACCTTCTTGAGCCCACGGCCTGCAAGGCCGTCGACGCCGGTCGTTTCCAGAAGCTGATCGAGTGTGTAGCCCAAGAGGTCCTCCTAGCGAGGCGCGGTGCGTTCAGCGCTGACGGGTGTACTTGCCGACGAGCGCGGCGGCGTACTTCGGATCCTTGCCCATCTTGGCGATGATCGCCTTCTTGACGGCCTTCTTGGCCGCGGCCTTCTTCTCGGTAGCCTCGTCCTTGTCAGCCGCCGCCTCGTCCTCGTCCTCCTCGGACTCGGCAGGCTTCTCGCCGTTCGCCGCCGCCAGGAGCAGCGCGAGGGCCTTGGCCTTCTCCTCGTCCGACGCGCCGGGCGCGGACTCGTCGAGGGCCGTCTTCAGCATGTCGCCGAAGACGTTGTGCGCCAGGATGCGCCCGATGCTGTCGTAGTCCTGAGCCTGCTTGAGCAGCGCGCCGTCGATCGACGTGGGCGCGGCCTGGACCTGCTGCGGACGCGCCTGGGCCACCTTGACGTGGTCCTGGTGCGTGATGTTCGCGTAGACTTCTTTGAGAGAGTTCACTGGAGATCCTCCGGTTGGGGTTCGAGGTAGATCAGGTCCGCAGATTCAGATCTGCAGATCCTTGATCGTGGCGAACCCAACCGGCGCGCCCGCACCGAGCGAGCTCGCCGCGGCCTCCGGATCGGCGCCCGTGCCGGCGCCGGCGCTGATCGACTTGGTCGGCGTGAGCGAGTCCAGGTAGACCTGCTTGGCAGCCTGGCCGGCCGTGATGATGCCCTCGTCGTGGTTCTCGCTGCCCGCGAAGTTGGTCTCCATGGTGGGCAGGCCGCGGTTGCCGAGCGACGGCGTCGAGGCAGCCGACTCCGACTCGGTCATCTGGTTGTCCGAGGCGGCGGTGTCGAGCGCGCCCGCGAGCTTGTTGAACTCGTCGAAGAAGCCACGCGCCATGATCCGGCCAGCGGAGTCGTACTCCTGCGCCACCTTGATGATGTCGTCGCTGCCGGCGTCGTCAGAGGCGTACTCCTCCTCGACGACCTGGTCGGCCTCGGCGTCCGCCATCGCTTCCGCCATCTTGGCGAAGTCGATGTCGTCGTTCGACGCGTAGGCGGCCTGCGCGGCCTCCTTGTTCATGTCGACGTGGGTGAGCGAGAGATAGATGTCCGTGAGCGATTTCATAGCGTCCCCTCCAGAAGCGGTCTTGTTGTGGCCCGTGACGGCCGGATTCTGCCTGGTCGCCGGGACGAACTCGTCGCCAGCATCGTCGTTGGTCGTGTTGGCCGCAGAGCCAAATTTCTCCATCAGTTCACCAAGTGTCGGCATTCGGTTCTCCTATTGGCCAGCGATTCGAAGTGTCATGTTGATGATCGAGCCCTCGAGCGACTCGGATCCGGATTTCAGCAATCCCGCCGCAAGCCTTTTTACGCCCTTTGCGACAGATGGGCCAGCGGCGAAAGAGCCAAGCGCAAGCAACTCAGGACGCGCGGCGATCAGTCGGTCGAGTGCGTTCAGACGCTCGCCTCGTTGCCAGCGCTTCTGTTGGATGCCTGAGTACATATATGCGAGCGGGATCAGTCCAAGGCGGGCGATCGACGCAACCTTCGGCTCATGGTAGGCCGGTGTGTTTTTAGCGTCAAGCCCACGACCCGTCCCATGGTTATCAATTGTCCGGGTCGCGTTCATGGCAGAAGAGCCAACTGATGCTCCCACGCCCGCGCCCAGGAGCAGCGGCAGCAGCCACGGAAACTTGCCGAGCATCTGAACCGACAGCGGCGCCTTGGCCATCATCTCGGGGAAGGCATTCTTCATGACGAGAAAGCCAGATGCCAAAGCGATGCTTGCGGGGATGAGCCCGTGGACGCCCGACGAGAGACGCTTCTGCTCGTCGGTCATGGGGTACCACTGGCTGCCGCGCTCGTAGATTGCCTGTGGCGCCTCGGCTTCGTCCTCGGCACGCTTCTCGAGGCGCAGCAGGCGCTCGTGCAGGACCTCGGGATAGCAGGAGCGGTCCTGGAGGTAGGGTGCGGCGAGCATGGCGATCTTCTCGTTGATCGCCATGGGAGAGAACGTGCCCATCGTCGCCGCCCATTTGGGTGCCGCGGCTGCGGTCTTGGTCTCGTCAAAGACCAGGCGGTGTGAGGCGAGCTTGTCGGCCAGGGCCTTGGCGCCCTGCTTGATCAGCACGATCCGCTGGAACTCCTGCGGGCGCAGGCCGATGCCCAGCGCCGTGAGCGTCGAGAAGATCTCCTGCATCGGGAACGCGGACATCCGGTCCAGGACCGGCGCCGGGAGCTCGGGCTCCTGCTGCTTGACCTCGCCGGCCGCGTCCATGAAGGAGAGCAGCTTGGACTTGTCCTCAGGGGTCACGCCCGTGGCCGTCGCGGCGGGCTGCGACGGGACGTCCTTGTCGATGTCCGCTTCCTTCTGCTGGGTCGAACGCTTCTCTTGGAGGGCGAGCTTGGCGTAGTACTGTTCGCCGATCTCAGCCGAGCTCGAGATGGCCGCGCCCCCAACGTGCGCGACCTTGCGCAGGACGTGGCTGGCCTTCTCGGCGCCGATGGTGACGAAGGAGATGTCGAAGAACTTGGGGAGGCGGTTGATCGCGCAGACGCGCCGGCCGTCGGACAAGATCTGATTCATCTGGTAGCGCAGGTGCGGGCAGTACTCGCCGCGGTTCTTGGCGCGGTTGCGGCAAATCGAGCACTCGTCCCACGGAACCCGGCAGCCCATGCTGACGTCCCAGTAACGATTCTTGGCTAGATCCCCGAGCACGTCCTGGCACTTCGCGTCGTCGACCGTCACGACGAGCAGCACGCGGTGCATGTGCGGATCGTAGGACGCGAGCGTGACCTTCTCGCCTGGTGAGCGCGAAGGATCTTTGTTCGCGTGGTGGTAAAACGGATACGCGAACCGCTCGAAGGTCTTGTGGCCATAATCCGGATGGACGATCTTCAGCGCCTCTTCCGGAAATGCGTCCCCGTTCACATTTTGCCCCCAGAACTCGAACGCACCCATCGCATCGATCAGCAGCTGCGTCTTGCCGGAGATCGGCTTGGCGGTGCGGATGTACTGCTCGACCTCGGGCGGCAGCGGGCGCGCCATCTTGATGTGGCCGATCGTCTGCTCGACGTCGGCCTCGATCGGAAAGATGTGCGGGCCCGACGTGTCGTAGCCGCTGAAGGTGAGGAGCTTGTACATGGTTATTCGACGGTATGCGCGCCGGCAAAGTCTGCTTGCCGCGGCGCCGACATGCCCGTGGGCTGGAGGCGCTTGAGGTTCGCGGCGTTGGCATCAGCCGTTTGCT
>Ga0315287_10007480_pt1 | contig 10949 bp, 10 predicted proteins | sample YL17G11_0_MG_FD_205037 | JGI IMG/M metagenome (GOLD analysis project Ga0315287, IMG submission 205037) | Sediment microbial communities from Yellowstone Lake, YNP, Wyoming, USA - YL17G11_0 | ecosystem: Environmental > Aquatic > Freshwater > Lake > Sediment | place: USA: Wyoming | collected...
CATGTGGGAACCTCCTCTGTGGGTGCATTTGGTCTACACCTTGGTAGGCAGTTACGTCTGGGAAGGAATAGAGTTTCCACTCCAGCGCAAGTTCCCTCACAAATGGGGATATAGATTGGAATCACCCCTCAATTCCTTCGTTGGAGATCCGATTAGCAACTTACTAGGAGCTGCTTTCGGTTGGTTCGTGGTAGCTTACTACCGCAAGCATTGGTGGATCTGGAGAAAACAACTTGGACCCAAGTGAAACGGAAACGCCTAGTCAGAGAATTACGCTGGATATGCCCATGGTGCGGGCACATCTGGATGTCAAAGCCAGCAGTACGAAGCTGCTGCGTTTGCGGAGCTTTGATAGACGAGAGGGGCTGGGCGTTACGATTGGATTCTCCACCACCAACAAGTTCATCAGTCGATTCATCAGGTGGATCACCAGAGCAAAAGTCAGTCATGCGTGGATTGGTTTCAACGACTCCACGTTAGGGCAACGCATGGTCATGCAAGCAGAACGTTGGGGCTACGAGGTCAGACCTTGGACCAAGTGGCTGACTCAAAACAAGTGGATAGCCGAATTCGAGATACCACAAGAACATGCTGTTATCTCTTTGCAGTTCATGGTCAGTTTCTTGGGAAGTGACTACGATTTCGCGTCTGCCTTGCTGTTGGGTCTGAAGCGCTGGTTTGGCCGATGGTTTAAACGCCCAACTCAGAGTCCAACCAAACTCATGTGCTCAGAAGGTGTAGTGAGGTTTTTGCAATTTGGTCAATACGAGTTCGCGACCGGGTTGGACCCTGAAGCGACCTCACCCGGAGAACTTCTGGACCTAGTAGCCAACAAAGGCTTGCCAAGGCTGGCAGAACCGAACAGAACTTCGAAGCCCTAAGGAGACCCCCATCATGGCAATCGACCAAGAGTGGACAAGTGTTTACCCAACCAGTCTAGACGGTACCAGTCAAATGCCGGACCTGGGAGACCACACCCACAACACCCGTTGGTCTCAGTGGCAAGCACTACGGAACGCTGTTAAAGAGCTGGAAGCCCAGGTGGGTTCTGATCTGTTAGAGACAGGTTCTCTCCGTAAGGTAGTTGGAGATCTGTCTGCACCACTGTTAGTTGAAGCTACGCATGTACACAACAACACTGGCAGTGGCTCTTCTGTTACCGAAGTGACGGAACTAGCACTAGCTGTCACAACCACAAAGAACAACGAACTCGTCCAACTGAACTTTGTGGGGTTGGCTAGTGCTACTCCAAGCTTGCCAGACAGTGTCGTGCCATACACCCATGGTGCCACGATAGTCACAGGTGCATACCAATGTAGCGAGTATGATCCAGTCAACAGCAGGATCTACCTTGTACCTTTTCAACAAGGCAACCAAGCTAACTGGCACTATATTGATTTGGCTACGGGCAAGGTCATAGCTTACACTGCTAGATCAGCAGTTGCAATGGCTTACGTTGGTGGCGTGTACGACCCAGTTAACAGTCGAATCTGGTTCGTACCTTGCGTTCAAGCACCTCAAACTAACTGGCACTACATCAACCTGGCCACAGGTGCTGCAACGGCCTACGCCCACGGTGTTAGTGCAGTGTCTGGAGCTTACACAGGTGGAGTGTACGACCCAGTCAACAGCAGGATCTGGTTTGTACCTGCCTCTCAGGCAAATCAGACCAACTGGCACTACGTAAACTTGGCTACTGGGACAATCGTGGCTTATGCTCATGGTGCAACGGCTGTCTCCGGCACCTACTGCAACGGTGTGTACGACCCAGTCAACAGCCGGATCTGGTTTGTACCTAGTGCTCAGGCAAATCAGACCAACTGGCACTACATAGACTTGGCTACACGAACAGTGGTAGCCTATGCCCATGGCGCCACTGCAGTGTCGGGAGCTTATGCGGGAGGAGTGTACGATCCAGTTAACAGTCGGATCTGGCTCATGCCTTACAGCCAAGCTGCTCAACCCAATTGGCACTACATAGACTTGGCTACAAGAACGGTGGTGGCCTATGCTAGTGGCACCACGGCAGTTGCGGAAGCGTACAACGGTAATGGAGTGTATGATTCAATTAGAGAGCGAATCTATTTTTCACCCTTCCGACAGTTCACCAAACCCTATTCTCACTATGTGGATTTGGCGACGTGCCAGGTGGTGGCTTATGCTCATGGTGTTACACCAATAGATTACGGTAGCGTAGGTGCAACGTATGACCCCGTAAGAGGTAGGATCTACTTTGCACCTTACTGGATCAGGAATGAGTGGGAGTATCTCTCAGTTCCACACACCGGTAGAATCTGGTACAAGCTTGACAGTGAGAGCTGGGTGCCAGTTAGCGGATTCAACAGCAACTGGCAACAGGAGACGACATTTTCCTTCAATCTAGCCATTGCTTCCGCAGGTGCTCACACAGTGAAACTGGGCTTGAGTTCTACTTGCCCAGGAGGGTCTTGGATACTACGCGGTACCACCATAACTTCACGGTTCCAGCTCGTCAGGGGTATTTGAGTCCAACCAAACTCATGTGCTCAGAAGGTGTAGTGAGGTTTTTGCAATTTGGTCAGTACGAGTTCGCGACCGGGCTGAACCCTGAAGCGACCTCACCCGGAGAACTTCTGGATCTAGTAGCCAACAAAGGCTTGTCAAGGCTGGCAGAACCGACAGAACTTCGAAACCCTAAGGAGACCTCATCATGGCAATAGATCAAGAATGGACAAGTGTTTACCCAACCGGGTTGGACGGTACCAGTCAAATGCCAGACCTGGGAGACCACACCCACAACACTCGGTGGAGTCAGTGGCAAGCACTACGGAATGCCGTTAAGGCACTAGAGGCCCAGGTTGGTTCCGACAGCTTGGAGAGCACTAGCCTCCGGGCTAGTCGGGCTACGGTAACCACGGCCGAGCTCCACGTCTACGCCAACGGCACCAGTGGCAACGACGCTAACGACGGATTGACCGTTAGTACACCCAAGTTGACCTTGGATGCTGTGTTCGCACTTGTGCCGGACATTGTTAAGCACAACACCTGCGTGCACTTGGCCGGTACTTTCAACGAGCCCGGAAATGTTTACCTCACAAAGTATGTGAATGGTGTTATGGCCCTCGTGATTGACGGAGGCGATAGCTGGACCGTGGTGGACGACAACGGAGGTAACAAGTACGCAGCAATTGCTGGTTCCAGTGTCTCACAGCTAGTGGTGGCAAGCACACCTTGGACAACAGACCAACGCTTCGGGTATGTGGTTAGAGTGCTGACAGGCACTGCTGCTGGTCAAATGCGCAGTGTGTATTCCAACTCGACTAACACGCTGGTGGTCCAAGCTGACTTTTCACCAGCACCTGCGGTTGGTGACACTTTTGACATTGTCAGACCCACTACCACCATCAGTGCCTCGACTAACTCGGGTGGAATTACCATATTCAGATCAACCGGCCAGTTTTACGTGCAACGATTGTACTTGTCTGGAACTAAAGCTACACTAGGTGCTTATGAGTCTAGCACTTTGATTGTAGCATCCGTTGTGTCAGACTCAACTTATAACTACACAATTGACTGTGGTAGAGCAACTAATGTCACTGTTTCATCCTATATTAAAGATACGTCACAGACCAATTTTCCAACTAGTACTTTGCACAAGATCTGTGTAGCATTACGTGCAGGTAGAATAACCGCATGTTGGATGATCAACGCCTTCTTGACTCATCTGTTAGCAAAAAACCTTAAACTGATTTCAGTTCAATACCTATGGCTTGGGGGTTGCAGAATTCTTGGTCCATGCACATGGTCAGATGTGTATAGCGGGCCAGAGTCAATTTTCACTAATGGTAGACAGACTCAGATATCAAACCCGGCTGGTGTAGGTATTTCTGCATACAATTCACAATTTGCGCCAGCTGCTGGTGGGTTGTCGGTTAGCAGCTGTGCTGGTCATGGCATAGAACTGAACCACTCCATGTTAGATGCTCAAGGGGACGTTCAAGGTTCTGGTAACACTGGTGCTGGTGTCTACGCTCACAGTGGCTCCGTAGTCCACATCAAACACGGAGCTCCCCCCACCATAACTGGTACCGTGGGTAATCTTGCAGTCACCAGTCCTACGGCCCAAGAAAGTACTTGGGCTGCCATTGACGCTGGTACCCCAGTTGCAATTGCGGCTGAGATGACCATGGCTAAGGAAGTGGTGTAACTATCATGGCAAAGACAACAGATTTTGCGACAGTAACTACCAAGACCCTACAAGTCTATGCCAATGGTTCAACTGGCAACGACTCCAACGACGGATTGACTGTTGGTACACCCAAGTTGACCTTGGGTGCTGTGTTCGCACTTGTGCCGGACATAGTTAAGCACAACGTCTGCGTCAACCTGGCAGGTACGCTCACAGATTGGGGTGCAATCACTTTGTCGAGAACTGCCCTCGCGTGGCTTTTTGTTGATGGCGGGACCAACACGACTACCCTTGCAGGTCCCTACACAGCCGACATTCACGAGACTTACTCTATAGGATTGACCACAGCAGGTTGGACAGCCAACGCCTACAGGGGTTATTCGGTCAAGGTCACGTCTGGTGCATGCAATGGCGAAATAAGGACCATTCAGTCGCACACTACTACCACCATCACTCCCACCCAGAACTTCTCCACAGATCCGGGCGCAGCTACGTTTGTCATCGTTCGACCAACCACCACCCTCAGTGCCAGCTCTACTGAATCTGGGCTGACGATATCAAACTTGGGTGACGGCGTTGGTCGGATCACTGTACAGAACATCTACCTGACAGGTTCCAAAGCACAGCTAAGTGCATACAATAGTTGTGGTGAAGTGGCATTTGCCAATGTTGTTTCCGACTCAACCAAACAACCTCCAATTGTAGCCAACTGGCTAAACCTCTTGCTGTTCTCGTCCAATGTTTACGACTCATCCACCTTTGCCCTTAACACCTTGTATCACACAGGTGTAACAGTGCGAGGGAACTGGAGCACCAGTCTGACTGCTTCCGTGTACCACGTGCAAGACTTCCTCATATACGGAGGACTTTTGAACGGTCTGGACTGCAATAGTTGTGGTAGTGTGTTCATGACACAAGGTTGGAAGATATCTGGTGTGTGGTTGTGGCACAACCTGCGAGTCACTCTAATGAGTGCTAGCGGCTTTGCAAAAGGGGAGGCTAGTGGCTGCTCCAATGCTGCAGGTTTACAAATCAGACGCAGCTTCGTCACCATTTACGACTATGTGAATGTGTCAAACAACACAGGTCATGGAATGCTTGTAGACTTGGGCTCGATAGTACAAATCTACACTGCCACTGCAGCACTGAGCGGTTCGGGCAATACGGGCTGGGGTGTGCTTTGTGACTATGACGCCACGGTGCTCTACTACAACACAATCACCCCAACTTTGACTGGAGCTGGTGGAGAGGTGTACACCGCTACTGGGGCTGGAACAGCAACTTGGGCGCAGATTGCTGCTGGAACAATTCTGTCGGGTGCTACCTACAAGTGCTTGGTTCGCAAGTACTGACACCCACTTAGGAGAGACCATTGGCAAAAATAACCGATTTCGCAACCGTAACCACCAAGACACTCCAGGTCTACGCAAATGGGTCGACTGGCAACGACTCCAACGACGGCTTGACTGTTGGTACGCCTAAGTTGACCTTGGGGGCCGTGTTCGCCTTGGTACCAGACATAGTCAAACACAACGTGTGTGTGAACCTGGCTGGTACTTTCAATGAACCAGGTGACATCAATTTTTCCCGCATGATTCAAGACACTGGTTTCCTGTTGGTTGATGGTGGGTCCACAACCACTACCCTTGCTGGACCCTACACAGCTAACATCCATGAGACCTACTCCATTGGTCTCACCACTGCAGGCTGGACGGTAGATGCTCACAAGGGTTACACGGTTTCTGTTACATCTGGTCCATGCAATGGTGAGAAACGCACCATTCAAGGTAACACCGCAACCACTCTAACTCCGGTCAAAGATTTCAGCACAGATCCCGGAGCGGCCACTTTTGTCATCGAAAGGCCGACTACCACCATCAGTGCTTCCAGTGCTGACGCGATATTGAAACTGGCGATGTACAGCAACGCGGTAACTCGGGTGGCATTCAGACTGCAACGCCTGTACCTGTCTGGAACTAAGGCTGCTCTGCAATATCAGGGAATGTGCAGAGCCTTCATCACCAACTTCATATCCGATTCTACTGCACAGTGCTACTTCTACCTGTCTTCGTTTACAGGCCTTGGTAACATTCGACAGGACCCTGCTACTTTTGCTGACATCGCAGACACCCTAGAGTACGTCGGATTCTGTGCCAGAGCTGCCACAACCAATGTCTATTCACCAGTTTTAACCTATTTTTGGGGTTGCTACTTAGCCTCTCTGTTGTTGGCTGGGTGTGCGGGCACAGTACAGCTACTCTCGGGAACTAGAGTTAGTAATGGTATGCAAGCTGTAACCAGTCGGGCACTAATATATAGCGTGGCTAACTACGCCAAAGTCAGGATTAACAACGCCGCTGGCTGCGGTTTAAATGCTTCTGATCACTCCTACATCTGGTTTGGAGATTATGTGGAACTGAGTAATAACTCTTACCATGGTCTAATGCTCATCAACTCAACAGGCTGGATAGGTGGGACTACTTCGAAGCTTGCTGGCAGTAGCAATGGTAATTGGGGTGCTTACATCGATGTTGGTGGAAGACTGTTTTTGACCAGCGGTGCTACACCAACCTTGACTGGCACAAGTGGGGAATGCGCTATCCCAAATGCTGGTGCCACTTGGGTGAATATCAATGGTGGCACCGTTCTTAGCGATGCAGCCTATGCTGCACTGGTTCGCAAGTACTAACACACAGGAGAAACCTCATGAACAAGCCGTATGTTTGTCACAATTGTGCAACTGAGTTCGATCTGTGGCCACTACCAGAACTACCAGAGCCACCGCCAGGTGGCCCAGGTGGAACCTTTCCGGAGCAGACCATGCCAACGCTCATCAAAGTCAAGTGTCCTGGTTGCTATAACAACGGTTACACCAGCACTGACAAGATGATCTACACGGTGAACTTGGAGACCATGGAATTGGTGTCTGAAGGACTGTGAGACTCACCACGTGCCAGTGCAGATTAGGATATGAAGATGCCTGCTGATAAAGACCTGCTGTATCAAATTGCCACGGATGTCGGTGAGACGCGAGCGGGAGTCGACAATCTCAAGGAGCAATTCGAAGGGACTGTCGGCAAGGGCGAATGCACACAACGGCACGTAGTCGTCGCACAATCCATTGAGTCGCTGAAGAAAGAACTGGTGGCCGAATTCAAGAAGGGCACCGGCCAGGCGCATCCTGCTATCACGGACAAGATGCTCGAGAAGAAGCGCAACGCCGTTATGTTCTGGATTGCAATGATTACTGGCATAGGGACCATTGGTAGTGGCGTTGTGCTCGGAGCATGGAAGGTATTCGACTTCATGAGTCAGGTGCAACAGGGGCTGAAGCAGTCGCAACAGGAGATCCGAACGGAGATCAAGGCAAACAAGGCGGGCGGCAAACCTCGAGTGATATACGTGACCGTTCCGGCTCTTCCGGACATGGGAATCAAGCCCAGACCAGCGGTGCGTCCCAGAACCAAACGGTGAAATGGCTTAGGATGAAACCATGTCCAGGTTCGAAACAGTTGAGGTGTTCGCCGGTTTTGTGCTAGACGTGCATGGAGATGTCTTCTCCGCACGATTCAGAAGCATCACACGCCCAGGGGTTGAAGAGGAGGGGGAAATCCCATTGGTGGAGATTGCCGAGAAGGACCGAAAGAATGTGGTGCCCGGGGCCTGGTTCAAGTGGCACATTGCCTTCTATGAGGACGAACTTAAACTGCGTGCATCTTTCTTTCGCTTCAGTGAAGATACTTGGAGTGCGACAGAGCTCGCCACCGCACACGAGCTCGCGGTGAAGATGTTGCACTCGATTGACGGAATGGGCAAATGAGTCTTGTCGAATACACATTGATCAGAACCAATCGAGGGCTACTGACTCTCGGACAACTCAGAAGAATGCCAGACTTGACAGGTCATCTGGCTGTGACAAAGTTGCATGAGTGCTCAATCATCAGTTGCAAGAGCAATGGTGTCGAACCCACACTCCGTGTGCTGATCGAGAACGGCATGACGTTGCGTGGGACGGCAGACCAGATGGTGCGCCTGATAGCGAGGGATGAATCGACATGTAGTTGGAAACGACTGGACACCCTGTTCGAGAATGACATGGTTGCATTCATGACTTCGACCTGTAAAGGTGTGCCAAGCTTTCGAGGAATGGCGGTGATCAATGTACGAGAGGCCGACGAGATGGAAGTATTCGATTTAGAAGTTTCTGCGAAACAGATGATTGCAAATGGCATCTTAGTGAAAGCAAAGTAGCACTTGAAGACATGCCAGCCACCGATTACGGCATTGTAGAATCTGATGCTCAGCAGGTACAAGTTACCTCGGCTTGGCTGATACGTTGTATTCCTGGCAGTGAAGAATCTATTCTTTTTCGCTCAGACGAGAACGTCGCAATCTTAACCGAGCTTGAATTCGATCAACAACAAGTAGAGACATATTCTGCCACATGGCTCGAGCAGTACCATCCCGGTTCGGTTGAATCTATTCTTTTTCGCTCAGACGAGAACGTCGCAATCTTAACCGAGCTTGAATTCGATCAACAACAACGGAGTGTCGAGGCCGTCCCCTGGCTGGATTCCGGGATGGCAACGCTCGAACCGTCCATTGACATGGCTCAGGCCCAGGGCAGCGAGCCGTTCATCGATCTTGTGCGCACCACACCAGTGACCGGCGCAGTAGAAGTCGGTGTCGGTTCGCCAATCATTCTATACGTAGCCGATCGTATTGCCAAGCGCGAAGTACCAGTAGAACTCATAGCAGCCAACGAATACACATCCACTCCCACACCTGCACACGGTGTTGCAGATCTCAAGACCACTATCAGGGTGAAGATCGGTGAGGGAACGTGGGCAACCATCTACTCTTCCGGCTCCGCGCAGGGCGGATGGACTGTGGCCGCACAGACAGACCTGCTATATCAAGGTTACAAATACACACTGACGCCACCAACCCCTTTTCCACCAAACACGCCTATCGTCTTCGGCGTGGACATGGAGGACCAGGATCGCAATTTCGCCCATGACGAGACATATGGATTCACTACGGCCAAAGCCGTATCAGCCACGGATTATGGTGTTGTAGAAGTAGATTTTCAACAACAAACAGAATACACTGCGCCATGGCTATTGGCACAAGGGCCAAATGCCGAGGAATCCATCTTTTACCGTATAGACGAAATCATAGACAATCTGGTTGAATCTGAATTCGACCAGCAGCAGTTGGAGGTCTATACGGCGCCATGGCTTGAGAACTGCTTACCTGGAAGTATCGAGTCTACACTATTCCGTATAGACGAAATCATAGACAATCTGGTTGAATCTGAATTCGACCAGCAGCAGCAAGGTCAAGAGGTGCCGCCGTGGGTTCCGTTATTCGACACATTCGAACTCACCACTGCCACTGCTCCGGTTCAACTCAGTGAGCCATTTGTTGATTACACTCGCACACTACCAGTATCCGGCGCGGCAAATGTCCAAACAGACTCTACAATCGTATTGTATGTAGCAGACAAGATCGCCAAGCGCGAATCACACATAGAACTGGTTGCAGCAGACATCTATAGTTACACGCCGGAGCCAGCTCGTGGTATAGCAGACCTGAAGACAGTTATTAGAGTGAAGTATGGCTCTGGTGCGTGGGTCACCATTTACTCCAACGGTGCAGCACAAAGTGGTTGGACAGTAGACAAGCAAGTAGATCAGTTCTATCAAGGATACAAGTACACTTTCACGCCCGGCGCAGCCTTCCCAAACCTCACATCCGTCCTCTTTGCAATTACCATGGAGGACCAAGATCACAACTTTGCATGCGATGAGAGCTATGGATTCACCACAGTAAGATACATACCGGCTACGGACTATGGAGTTGTGGAACTAGATGCCTGCCAGGGAACCGAATCTCAACCATGGCTGATGGTATGCACACCAGGCAGCGAGCAGCCAATATTCCACGAGATAACTTCCGATTTACTACCGGCACAATTTGACCATCAGCAGCAACAGCAAGAAGTGCCACTGTGGGCCCCACAATTCGAATCGTTTGAAGTAGCTTCCATTGTGGCCCCTGCACAGGGCAGCGAGCCATTCATTGACTACACCCGCACGTGGCCACAGACAGGTACACTTGATGTGCAGCCAAGCTCATCGATCGTACTCTATGTCGCAGATCGCATAGCCAAGCGTGAAACCCATGTACTGCTTGTTGAAGCAGATGAATTCGCCAGCACGCCTGAGCCAGCACGTGGCATAGCAGACCTGAAGACGGTTATCAGAGTGAAGTATGGCTCTGGGACATGGACAACTGTTTACTTTTCTGGCTCCGCACAAAACGGTTGGACAGTAGACAAACAGACGGACCTGCTGTATAAAGGTTACAAGTACATACTCACACCACCGGTAGCCTTTCCAGACTTCACTCAGATTCGCTTCGGTGTGAGCGCAGAAGACCAGGATAGAAATTTCTCGTATGATGAGACATATAACTTCAGCACAACCGAAAGTTTCACATATGGCTCATGCAGCCTGGGGATGGAAATGACAACAGTTTACATCAAGACCGGCGACAAAGAGCCACTACAGGCCATGGTTGTGGATACTGACGGAATACCGACGATCGGGCTGATTGACGTGAAGGCCAAGATTCGTCGGCTGTCCGATGGCCTGTACTACGACTGGACAGACAACCGGTTCAAGGCCGGAGTCAGTGTTGCAAAACTGATGGAGGCGCTGTCCGAGGTGTCATCCATCTACTTCAAGGGCGAGTACATCCTGAACACAGTCGATCA
>Ga0315287_10007486_pt1 | contig 10947 bp, 10 predicted proteins | sample YL17G11_0_MG_FD_205037 | JGI IMG/M metagenome (GOLD analysis project Ga0315287, IMG submission 205037) | Sediment microbial communities from Yellowstone Lake, YNP, Wyoming, USA - YL17G11_0 | ecosystem: Environmental > Aquatic > Freshwater > Lake > Sediment | place: USA: Wyoming | collected...
TCCTGCGCCTGCACGAGGTTGCGTGCCGCGATTGCCAGGAGCGTGTCGTGGTCGACGTGGCTCATCGGGTAGCCGCAGCAGGCGAACTCGGGAATGTCGACGAACTTGATGTCGAATGCTGCCGCCACCTTCCTCGCCGAGACCTCGTAGTTGAGGCTCCTGGTGGCGATGGTGCAGCCTATGAAGAGGGCGTATTCCTTCATTTCGCACCCTCCTTCGTCTCCGCAGGCTTCTTTTCTTCTTTCTTTTCTTCCGGTTTCTTGTCCTGGGCGCGCTCGGGCAGGCGCTGGTTCTCGACGATGGCCTTCGTCGGAGGCGCATCCTCCTTGATCTCGGGCAGCGCAAGCTTCTTGCGGCTCCTGTTGTCGAACTCCGAGACCTCTATGAGGCGGCCCCTCTGGCAGAGCAGCCCGATGGCCGCCTTGAACGCCTTGTGGGTGTAGCCTTCCCTCGAGGCGATGTGCTGGATGGCCTGCAGTATCTGCGTCGGCCTCACATCCTGCGGGCACCGCTCGAAGCAGTTATAGCAGCCGGAGCAGAGCCATATCGCCTGCCCCGAAAGGACCTCCTTCCTCATGCCCAGATTTACCATTCTGATTATGCGCCTGGGGTCGTAGCGCGGGTCCTGCTCCGCGACGGGGCACATTGCCACGCATGTGCCGCACTGGAAGCACTTGCGGATGTTCTCCCCGCCGGGCTCTCTGGCCACCTCATCACGGAAGTTGGGGTCCAGCTCATCGCACTCGACAACGATGAACTCCTCCCTGACATCCTCCTTGGCCTGTTCCTTCGGCTTTTCCGAGGGTCTGGAGCCTGAAGTGTCCTCCGCCATTCCCGTCTCCCCTGGATATCTGGCCCGGGCTTATCCGCCTCTTCCCGAACCCCGATTTTACTGAATATGAGACGTCATATTAAAGTTATTGGATATTCTAGACGATTTATGCGTGCGTTCAGAGGGGTGCCCCTTTTTCCGACGCACGATAGGACCGTGTCCGCCGACCGAGTCTGCCACAGCATCCTCCGGCAACATGCGCGTTTAAATAATCCGAGCCTGTTGTGTCATTTCCGGAAATCGTGCGAGGGAGTTGCCTGCAATGAAGAGGGACACCGGCGTCAAGAAGGAATCTATGAACAGGAAAAGCATGGACCTCGGGCCATTGCTCCGGAAGGTGGAGAAGCACAAGCGCCCCGCCTTCAAGCCTGTGGTGAAAGATGGCGATGGCCCCCTTCAGGCCTCCAAATTCTCGGGCGCTGCATGGCTGTCCGAGAAGGAGGAGTGGCCGGTCTGCCCCAGCTGCAACAGGCCGATGCAGCTGTTCATCCAGCTGGACCTCGAATCCATCCCTGCCGAGATTAAGGGCGAGTTCGGACAGGGCATTCTCCAACTATTCTACTGCACGGGCATGGAGCCTCAATGCGAGGTCGACGCCACCGGCTGGGAGCCCTATTCAAAGTGCTCGCTCGCAAGGGTCGTTAAGCCCGCAGGCAAGGCCAGGGCGCCAATGCTTCCGGACCTCGAGGACCGGTTCCCGGCGAAGAGCATCGTCGGCTGGGAGATGAGCGATGATTTTCCAGGCCTCGAGGAGTACGAGCTCCTGGGCATCAAGACCGATGACACGAAGCTCGAGGAGATCATAGAGCGGATAAAGACGGACACGTGGAAGGGCCCCGGGATAGGCGACAAGCTCGGCGGCTATCCGTTCTGGGTCCAGGGCATCGAGTACCCCGAGTGCCGCAAGTGCGGCAAGAAGATGCGCCTGCTGTTCCAGCTCGATTCCGAGGACAATCTGCCCTACATGTACGGCGACAGCGGCGTGGCGCACATAACCCAGTGTCCCGTCCACAAGGACGTCGTCGCGTTCGGCTGGGCGTGCTACTGAATTATTTCATTCAGTCCATCAGACAATTCTCGCGTTCCTCGACCAATGTCCCGGATCCGCACATCATCTCGTCTCGCGTCCGGTGCCCCGAATCCGTACATCATTCCGTTTTTCTGCCCCTATCCCGGATCCGTTCCCGAATCATCTTCACCCATTTGTCCGAGGTTTTCGACGAAACGATATGTTCCGTACCATCATCGCGCCTCATCAGGAAGCTCTTTTTTCCGTTGTAGAACAGAAAGCGTTTCTTCCTGTTCCCGAGGCTGCGCATGATGTCCATGACAGCGGTCTCGTGCTCTTCCACGGCCACTATCCGCGTCAGGTCCACCCGGTCCCTTCGGAAGAACCGCGTCGGCGAATTGTAGATGGTCAGCATTCTATCCGTCAGCGAAAGCCTGTTCGGCGACAGCAGAAGGGAAACAAAACCAAGAATCCAGAACCACGAGAAGAACTTGAATATCAACCCGAAGACGTACACCGAGGGCATCGAGATCATTATCACGATGACATGCAGCTTGTTGAGCTGAACCTCGTACGCCAGCTCAAATCCGGCTCTATCGGATTGGGTGCCGTCCGTTCTCGCAGATTGACGTCCATCCGGGGGTCGGCCGGCGCTTTCATGCGGCGGTCTTTCATCGGCCATGTTATGACCATCACAAGTCAGGGAAGCTCGCGTGGTCCGGCCAGGATACTCTCACCCTTTTGGAGCTGGAAGCGGTACCCGGACTTGATGTTGGAGCTGGAGCCTTTGAGAAGGATGCTGTCCCCGGCGTCAATCTTTCCGTTGGCATTGTTGTCGTTGTACTGGAAATCGGAGGTCGGACCGCTCGTAAGACGCGCGTTCACAGTTTTGGCCCCCGTATTGGCGTCCACGACCTGCACGTACATCGACGAGGGGGCATCGTTGCTGCCGGCCGTGACGGAGACGATCCAGTCGCTGGAGGTCTTTTCTATCCTGGTGCCCAGCTGGGTCTCGACCGTGCCGCCGCTCTGCGGCATCGACTGCATCTGGCTCATGAACATGAACGACAGCGCCATCGGTATGATGATGACGAGCATTATAACCACGACCACAACGACCACCACGATGGTCACGGTGTTGTCCTTCTTCGGCGGAACCGCAACAGGCATCATCATAGGATAGGGTCCCGGCTGGCCGTAACCGGGCGGGGCCGGCTGGCCGTAGCCCTGCTGGTACCCGGCGCCCTGGTTGTACCCCGGCGGTGGTCTCGGGTCGTAGCCCTGGTTGTAGTCGGGAGGTCCGCCTGCCATATTATTCGCATCGCCGTATCGCTTCATAAAACTATCGCGGTTCAGTGTAACTCCTGAATCGCAACGGCACTGGAAAAGCTCGAATATCTACGGTCTCAGCTCAGGGGGGAGCCCTTCGACGCCGCCGGCCTTGTAGAAGGCGGACATGAGCCTGTTGACCTCGTCGTAGGCGACGATGTTGCGGTCCACCATGTTCTTGAGTATCTTGGCCCGCGCCTTGAGCTCGTCGTATATCATCCTCTTGTCCTCGTATTTCAGGCGAGGAGCTATCTTTTCCTCGAGGATGAACGAGTTGTTCATGCCCCTGAAGAAGTGGGTATCCGTGAACGGGTCCCACCTGAAGACGGACCTGGTCAGGACACCGTCAAGGTCCTTGGAGTACCTGATTATCTCGTCGACGGAAGTGACGCGCCTGATGAGGCGACCGCCCTCGTAGAGCGAGCTCTGGAACACGACGACGTTCAGGTTGTCCATGAACCGTATCGGGACATTGATGGGGTCACCGGTAAATCGCTGGATGAGCTGCTTCGTTGAAGGTGCGTGGAACGTGGATATGACGGCGTGGCCGGTCTGCATGGCCTGGAACATGACGTTCCCTTCCTTGCCTCGGACCTCACCAACGATGATGTAGTTGGGCCTGGACCTCAGCGCAGCCCTTACAAGGTCGAACAGCTCTACCCTCGAAGCTTCGGGGCCCGCATCCCTGGTGACCAGCCTTTGCCATACAGGCTGGGGCGCTATTACCTCGGGGGTGTCTTCCGCCGAGTAGACTTTCTGGTTGTGGTTGATGAACGTCAGTATTCCGTTGAGCGTGGTGGTCTTTCCGGAAGCGGTCTCGCCCGAGACGATGATGGACATGCCGTTCTCGAGGCAAAGCCACAGGTAGGCGGCGATCTCCGTGTTCAGCGTCCCGAACTTTATGAGGGCGGTTACCGTGAACGGCTTCTCGCTGAACTTTCTTATTGTGAACGAGGAGCCCTGCTTGCTGACATCCTCGGAATACACGATGTTGATACGGGAGCCGTCGGGAAGGGCACCGTCGATGATTGGTTTGGCGTCGCTGACGGGCTTGCCTATGCGTTCGGACATGGTCCTGAGGAACTCGTCGAGCTCCGCCGTGGAGCGGAACTTGACGTTCGTGGCCATCATGCCGAAGACCTTGTGGACGATGTACATGTTCTCCGTTCCGATGGAGTGGATATCTTCGATATAGGGGTCGCGGATGATGGGCTCGAGGGGGCCGTGCTCTATGATATTCCTCATCAGGTAGAACTTCATCTCCTCGAACTCTTGCCTCGAGACCAGGATCCTCTTCGTTTCGAAACCGGCCATCCTCTTGGTCAGCCAGCCCTCGACCTTGTTTTTCTCGAATGTCGAGACCTTCCTCATCAGGCGGTCCAGGGTCTGCGCGAACTCCAACTTGGTCTCGTGGGCCTTCTCGTACGGCGCTTCCTTGAGAATGCTCTGGAGCATCTCGTCGTACTTGAGGTGGGTCTCGTCGGTCATCTTGGGCTCGATGGTGATGTACTTCTTGCCGCTGATGCCGTACTTGCAGACATGGATGAACATCGGGTCCTGGACCGGATAGAGGAAGTTGAACTCCTTGAGCTTGGCCATGTCGCTCTGAAGCTGGACGTGGAAGTCAGGGAGCTTGTTGCCCTGCTCCACCCATTTTTCCAGATACGCCCGCAGGTGAGGATGCGTGGCGACGGCCTTTTCGAATAGCTTGATTCGGTCGACAGTGACCATCGATGCTCGCTCAACCAGTACATCCTGAGCGGCATATTAAGGTTTTTCTCAGGCTGGACGGTAATGGGAAGCGAGGGCGGCAGGCAGCATGGTGGTGCCCGTGCTGCTTTTTCGCCAACAGCATTGCATGCTGCCAGCGCCGCATTTCCCCCGGTCGCCGGAATCACGCGACCGTGGTGATATCGATGATGAACCCTCTGAGAGGCTCGATGCGGAAACCGGTGGCTTCCACGACCGGCAGAAGGGACTGGACGTACCTCTTCACCATGATGGTCCGCACGGTCGTCCCTTCCATCATCTGCATGTTCAGGGAAATGTAGATGTCCGCGTCCGACTTGAAGGGCGATATTACGTTTTCCGGGATGTCCCCTTCCTCGAGCGTCATGATTATCGTCTTGTTCATGCCGGCGAGCTTCTTGAAGAACGCCAGCGTCCGGATGGCCTTGTGTTCGTCGATATCGTTCTTGACGAGCGCGGAGAATGTGTCGAAGAAGATGATGTCCCTCTCGTAGAGCTGCTTCGAGTTCATGACGCGGTCCAAAAAGTCCGTGCGCTCCCTGGCCTTCCCGATGAGCGGATAGGAGGGGATGAACAAAAGCTCCCTGTTGAGCAGGTAGTTGACGACATTGTAGTCCAGCGACTTCATCTGGTCCAGAAAGCTTTTCGTGGTGAATTCGGTTGAGACCATCGTCACCGAATGCCCGTTCTTGAGGAAACCGAACAGCAGCCTCTGGGACACCGCGCTCTTGCCCGCGCCCTGCTTGCCCTGCATGATGACGATGGCGCCCTTGGGGAATCCGCCGCCAAGGTTGCGGTGAAGACCGTCCCTCTCCAGTTCTATCTTGTACAGCTCAGGCATTGCGGTTCTGAAATGGTGGTCGGGGGTTTAAAGGTTACTGGCCGCCTGTTCTCGACTATCGAGGGCCGGATGTTACTTTTTCATTGCCCCGTCGGAAGGCTTTGGAATCGGCTGGGCCTGAAGTTTCGCCTTCTTTTTCCGGCGACGGCGCCACACGAGGAATGCGATTATGACAACGCACACGAGCACAATCACGATGACGAGGGTATAGGGCACTTTGGACTGCGTGACATATGGTTCTCCGGGAACCATCGCCCTCACGTTGCACTGTACTATCCGGTCCGTGGACTTCGACTGGTCGTTCCCGCCGAACACGTATGCATTCGTGCCGTCCCAGATGGCCGATGCACCGAATCGGCCGCTTGGGAGCCTCCCGTCCAGCGGAGTCACGGAACCGTTGCCCGGAGTGAAGCGCACGATCTCCGCAGAGGCACCAACGCCATCGTAGCCTCCGAAGATATACGCGCTCGAGCCGTCCCATGCCGCGCATGTGACATCCCGCCCGGTGGGAAGCGACGCACCCGCCAGCTTCACTGCACCCGTGCCGGGTTCGAAACTCACTATCTGGTTGTAGAAGGAATCGTCCTTCCTGCCGCCGAAGACATAGACGCATGTCCCGTCCCAAACCGCAGAGGTAGCGTACCGTCCTCCCGGCAGCGTTGATGTGAGAAGCGTCGCCGTGTCAAACGCCGGGTCATAGCGGACTATCTCGTCAAGGTAGTTCCCGTTGGAAAGCCCGCCGAATATGTACGCGCTGGTCCCATCCCAGACAGCGGAGGTCGCGTCCCGGCCGCTCGGCAGGGTGGCGTTCATGACCGATATAGTGTCGTTGGCCGGGGCGTAGCGCAGTATCTGGTTGTAGAAGCTCTTCGCCTCCCTTCCGCCAAAGAGGTAGATGGCGGTGCCTGTCCAGACCCCAGATGCGTAACAACGATTCCCGGGGAGCTTTGCGCTCATCGCAGTGAGTGTTCCGGCGGAGGTGTTGAAGCGGAATATCTGGTCGTAGTAGGTGCTGCCGTCACGGCCGCCGAACAGGTAGGCGTTCGAGCCGTCCCAGACCGCCGCGGCGCCGTCCCGTGCTGACGGGAACTTCGCATCGATTACATCCACCGTGGCGGCACCGGCCCACGGGACGAGACAGGTCATCAGCAAAGCGGCCGCGACCGTCATGACCAGCAATGCCCCGAGCGATGAACGATTGCCGAAAACTGCCGCGTCTCGCCTCATTCCGCATCACCCCCAATGGTCGCCTTCAGGCTCCTCAGCGTCACCTGCCGGAATCCCGTGACCACGAAGTAGCTCTTCCCGTCGAGCTCCTTGTCGAGTGCCGCATCACCCGTATCTATGCGCAACACGGGGGTGCGGCCGAGCTTGGAACTGGTCGAGACTATGATGATATTGTCGATGCCAACCTTGCGGATGACCTCGGGGCTGAGCTGCAGGTTCCCTCGGCCGAGCACGAACCCCTGCGCGCCTATCGGGCTCAGAATGAGCAATGCATTCTTGTGTTTTTCGAGCAGCTTGAGAAGCTTGCCTTCGTCCGCGTCGCTGGCCACCTGCTTTCCATTGTACACGGCGTCCACGCCGAGCAATGTCTTTTCGATGCCGAGCTTCCTGCCGAACGTCTCGAGCGTGGAGCCCGGGCCGATTATCCAGAGCGCGTCCCCCTTTTGGCCCAGCTTGTCGACAAGCTGCTCCGCTATGCCTTCCTTGACCTCGTCGTCGGATTCCGATTCTACCATCAGCTTTCCGGCCTGTATGTAATTGGGCTCGTGGGGCGTCTTGGCCTGGCCGAAGAGCTTGACATTCCATTCTCCTTTCCGGTAGAGGTCCTCGTCGAGGTCCATTATCTCCACGAGGCTCTCGCCGAGGCGGTTGTCCAGGTATTCCTGGATTATCTCGCTGACTATGATGGGGTTGACGCCGAAAACACCGGAGTGCATCTTGACACCGGACGGGATCCCCAGTATCGGGACATCCGTGCCCACGGTCTCGAATATGTCCCGCGCCGTACCGTCGCCGCCGCAAAATAGTATCAGGTCGACCTTCCTCTTCATGAAGGCCCTGCACGCTTCCCGCGTGTCGCCTGCGGATGTCTTCCCTTTCGGCCTGTAGACGACCTCGAAATCATCCTTTGTCCAGCCGGTCCCATTCAGCTCGTCCTCTCCCATCGCGCCGCCGGCGGTGAGCAGCTTCAGCTGGAACTTCGCCTTGTAAAGCTCGCGTACGTCGTGCAGTGCCTGCAAGGTCAGCGACGCACGGCCGAAAGCGACGGGCTTGGCCCCCCTCTTCACGGCCTCGTCCGCCACCCCGTCCGTTCCCTTGAGGCCGACGCGGCCGCCCATGCCGGCCACCGGATTGACGACAAAGCCGAGCGTTCTCACGCACCACGGAGCCACTTGGGAGATAATAATTTTGTTCAGCGGGCGGACTGGTGCGGTCAAGTGCACTACCAAAATCTTTTTAATACCCATCATCCCAGAATGTACATCATGCGATGGCTGGTCCCACTAGTTCTGCTAATGCTCGTTTCTCCGGTCACATGCGCGACATCGGGCATCGCTCCGGCGATGACACTGCGTATAGAGCCGTCCGCCATCGAGCTGAACAACTCGTCCATGACGCAGACCGCAGTCTTCAACTGCACCCTTTCCGTCAACAAAATCCCGAAGACCAAGTTCAACGCCTCTGTAACATCCTCGGTTGACACCGGCTGGCCATCGGTCTGCTCACCTTCCGAAATGGACCTGACGACCGAAACAACCCAGAACTTCACGTGCACCGTAACGGTGCCGCCCGGGACCGGCGGTCTGATAGGTGCCGTGAAGATAGACGCCAGGGGCCAGGGGAGCGGTTTCGTCGCCATAGCCTCGGCCCAGTCCATCGTGGCGGTCTCGGGCCCCCCGAAGAACCAGACAGGCGGCGGCGGTAACCAGAGCGGGACGATAAACAACACCGGGAACGACCCCGTATTTACGGCACCCGCGTCCTCGGGCCCCGCATTCGACAGGAACACGATGCTGGCCGTTTCGGTGATGTTGCTCTTCGGCGTCATCGGGGTGGTCGTCATCGGCAGGCGCAGGTCCGGGACATAGGCGGCAGGTGGCCTGAACAGTCAAAAATGAAAAGAGATAGAAAATTAAAAGAAAGAAGCTCAGATTATCTTGAGCTTCTTGCCGTGCTTCTCGAATGCGGAGAGCGCCTTGTCGCAATCTTCCTTGGTCAGGCCGGCGTTCATCATGGTCCTTATGCGCGACTTGTCCCTCGCGACCATGGGGAACACTATCGGGAAGGCGAAGACGCCGTCGTTGAAGAGCTCGACGCTGAGCTGCTGGGCCTTCGCGCTCTCGCCGCACATCGCGGGCGTGATGGGAGTCGTGGAGTTGCCGGTCACGTAGCCCATCTGCTTGAGCGCCTTCTTGAAGTAGTTGGTGTTCTCCCAGAGCCTCTTGTTGTGCTCCGGTTCGTGCTCGACCACATCCAGGGCAGCCATGCACGCCGCGGCCGTCGCCGGCGGGGCGGAGCCGCTCAGGAGCCAGGTCCTCGACTTGTTGTAGGCGAAGTTGCGCAGGTCGTTGGAGCCGGCCACGAGGCCGCCCACGACGCCGAACGCCTTGGAGAACGTGCCCATTTCCACAGTTATCTTGCCCTCGACATTGAAGTGCTTGCCGATGCCCTTGCCCTCGCCCAGTACGCCCTCGCCGTGGGCGTCGTCGACCCAGGTCATGGCGCCGTACTTGTCGGCTATCTTGACGATCTGGTCCATCGGGGCCGTGTCGCCGTCCATGCTGAACACGCCGTCGGTGATGACCAGTATCCTGCGGTACTTGTCGCCGTTCTTGAGGGCTTCCTCCAGCTTCTCCATGTTGCAGTGGGGGTATATCGCCCTCTCGGCTTTCGTCAGCCTGACTCCGTCGATGATGGAGCCGTGGTTCAGCTCGTCTGTGAGCAGGAGGTCGCCTTCTCCGACCAGCTGTGGTATCAGGCCCGCGTTCGCGGCGAAACCCGTCTGGTAGTAGAGCGCCGCCTCCGTGTGCTTGAACTTCGCGATCTTCTTCTCAAGCTCTATGTGGAGGTCCATGTTGCCGGCAATCGGCCTGACGGAGCCGGAGCCCGCACCGTGGCTGTCCACTGCCTTCTTCGCTGCTTCCTTGAGCTTGGGATGGTTGCTCAAGTTGAGGTAGTTGTTGGAGCACAGCATGATGACGTCCTTGCCGTCCACCTTGCAGTGGGGCGAGGACGGCCCCTGGAGCACCCTCAGCCTCCAGTCGAAGTTATTCTTCACCAGGTCATCGTATTCTGCCTTCAGAAATCCCGTCGCATCTCTCTTGTCCATGTTTCTCCCTCCATCTTACTTCCCAGGATAAAGTACGACCTTTCCGGAATTGCCGCCTCTCATGGCGGCCATGCCCTTCTCGAACTCGCTGAGCGGGAACTTGTGAGTTATCACAGGGTCGATGTTGAGGCCCGCCCTGAAGAGGCCGGCCATCCTGTACCAGGTGTCCCACATCAATCGGCCGTTGATGCCGTAGATGTTGGCGTACTTGAAGACGACATCCTTGGAGAGGTCTATGCTGGCGTTCTCTCCGAAAACGCCCAGCAATGAGAGCTCCCCGCCCTGCCTGAGCATCTTGAGGCAATTGCCGACGGCGCCGGCGTCGCCGGCGTTCTCGAGGACAACATCCGCCCCGCGACCCTCGGTATGCTCCTTCACGAACTTGACAGGGTCCGTGTCGGCGCTCAGTATCGCGTGGTCCGCGCCCATCTTCTTGGCCAGGTCCGTTCGGAACTTGTTCTTGCGCCCGACGGCTATTATCTGCTTGGCGCCCAGCGTCTTGCAGATGCCGACCTCCATCATCCCGATGGGGCCGACGCCGAAGACGACTACATTCCTGGTGGCCACCTGGCAGCGCGACACAGAATGGGTGGCGTTGCCCAGCGGGTCCTGTATGGATGCCCATTCGGGCTTGAGCTTGGGGTCGTTCTTCCACACGTTCATCGCCGGTATCTTCGCAAAGTCCGCGAATATCCCGGGTACATCTACGCCGAATATCTTCGTGTTCTCGCAGATGTGCATGAGGCCCGTGCGGCAGTTGAAGCAGCGGCCGCAGGCGATATGGCACTCGCCCGACACATATTCGTCCTTCTTGATGTCCTTGACGTTGGAGCCGACCTGCACTATATGTC
>Ga0315287_10007487_pt1 | contig 10947 bp, 9 predicted proteins | sample YL17G11_0_MG_FD_205037 | JGI IMG/M metagenome (GOLD analysis project Ga0315287, IMG submission 205037) | Sediment microbial communities from Yellowstone Lake, YNP, Wyoming, USA - YL17G11_0 | ecosystem: Environmental > Aquatic > Freshwater > Lake > Sediment | place: USA: Wyoming | collected...
CGTGGCTGCTGCAGACCGCGCGCTGGACCTGGAGCGTCAAGCTGGCGTGGCAGCTCGAGACCGAACTCTTCGTCGCGCTGCGCGAAGTGGCGGAGGCCGAGGCGATCCGCGTTTTCGCCATGAACCTGAACGACCTCCTGCTCGCTGCACCTGCGGGCAATCGCGTCACTCTGGGTCTGGATCCGGGCCTGCGCACTGGCGTGAAGGTCGCCGTCGTGGACCGCACGGGCAAGTTCGTCGACATGGCGACCGTGTATCCGCACGTGCCGAAGAACGACTGGGAAGGCGCGTTGCGCGTGCTTGGCCAGCTCGCCCTGAAGCACGGGGTGGAGCTCATCAGCATCGGCAACGGCACGGCCTCGCGCGAAACCGACAAGCTTGCGGCCGACCTGATCAAGCGCCATCCGGAGCTGCGGCTCACCAAGGTCGTCGTTTCGGAGGCGGGTGCCTCGGTGTATTCCGCTTCTGAACTTGCGTCCCGTGAATTTCCGCAGGTCGACGTCAGCATCCGTGGGGCGATTTCGATCGCGCGCCGGTTGCAGGACCCGCTCGCCGAACTCGTGAAGATCGATCCGAAGTCGATCGGCGTCGGCCAGTACCAGCACGACGTCAGCCAGACCAGGCTTGCACGCCAGCTCGATGCCGTGGTCGAAGACTGCGTGAACGCCGTCGGCGTCGACGTGAACACGGCTTCCGCTCCGCTGCTTGCGCGGATCTCCGGCCTCTCGTCGTCGCTCGCCGAGAACATCGTCAGCCACCGGGACACGAACGGTCCGTTCAAGTCGCGCGACCAGCTCAAGGCCGTGCCGCGACTGGGGCCGAAGACTTTCGAGCAGGCGGCGGGCTTCCTGCGCATTCCCGCGGGCGACAATCCGCTCGACGCGTCCTCGGTGCACCCGGAGGCCTATCCGGTCGTCGAGCGGATCCTCGCCGACCTGCAACGACCAGTGGCCGAAGTGATGCGCGACGCCGCGACGCTGAAGGCGATCGATCCGACCCGCTACACCAACGAGCGCTTTGGCCTGCCCACCGTGCAGGACATCCTGAAGGAACTCGAAAAGCCGGGCCGCGACCCGCGACCGGAGTTCAAGACCGCGACGTTCCGTGAGGGCGTCGAAGACCTCGCGCAACTCGAGACCGGGATGATCCTCGAGGGCGTCGTTACCAACGTCACCAACTTCGGCGCGTTCGTCGACATCGGCGTGCACCAGGACGGGCTCGTCCACATCTCGGTGATGTCGAACAAGTTCGTGCGCGATCCGCGCGAAGTGGTGAAGGCCGGCGACATCGTCAAGGTGAAGGTGCTCGAGGTCGACACCAGGCGCCGACGCGTCGCGCTGTCGATGAAGCTCGACGCGCCTGCGCAGCCGCAGGCTATGGGCCAGCGCGAAGGGAATGCCTCGTCGGGCCGCGGCGCCAATCACTCGCCTGGCCACAAGAAAGACAACCGGGCGCGGCCCGCAGCCCCGGGTCGCGGCGAGCCGAAGCGTGACGAAGGCGCCCTGGCCGAGGCATTGCAGCGGGCCCTGCAGTCCCGCTGAAGCACGCGCCCGAATCTGCCGGCCCGACAGATGCGAATGTGTTCTCGGACAAGAACGTCAATTCGCGAACTGGGAGTCTTCTATGAATGCTCGATCGTGTCTTTTCGCCGTCGTCGCAATCCTTGCCGCTGCACCGTTCGCGGCCAGCGCCAGGACCGAACCCACCGCAAGGTTCTGCGAGACGCAGTATTCAAAGGAATGCCAGGGAGCCGTGTCGCCGCAGCAGGTCCTCGAGCGTTTCAAGCAAGGCAACGAGCGTTTCGTGAACGGCCACGGCACGCACCGCAACTACACCCAGCAGATCAGGGATACGGCGAAGGGTCAGTTCCCGCTCGGGAGCATCGTCTCCTGCATCGACTCGCGCGCACCCGCGGAACTCGTGCTCGACCAGGGCATCGGCGACGTCTTCAACGCGCGGGTCGCCGGCAACATCGTCAACGAGGACATCCTCGGCAGCCTCGAGTTTGCGTCGAAGGTGGCTGGCTCGAAGCTCATCGTCGTCATGGGCCACACGAGCTGCGGCGCCGTGAAGGGCGCCTGTGACAACGTGCAGATGGGCAACCTCACCGGCCTGCTCGCGAAGATCATGCCGGCCGTGGCAGCCGTGCCGAACAACGGCAAGGACCGTTCTTCGAAGAATTACGAGTTCGTGGAAATGGTCGCCGAGCAGAACGTGCGGCAGAACGTGCAGCTGATCCGCGACCGCAGCCCGATCCTCAAGGAAATGGAAGACAAGGGCGAGATCAAGATCGTCGGCGCGATGTACGACGTCGCGACGGGCCGGGTCACCTGGTACGAGTAACGCCGATGGCATCGGACATCGGTTTCGTGGAGTACGTCTGTGAGCAGATCCGCGGCGCGGGCCGCGTGTCGCACCGACGGATGTTCGGCGAATTCGCCGTCTACTGCGACGGCAAGGTCGTCGCGCTGGTCTGCGACAACCAGTTCTTCCTCAAGCCTACGGACGCCGGCAAGGCACTGCTCGACCGGGTGAAGGAAGCGCCTCCCTATCCGGGTGCCAAGCCCTACTACCTGATCGACGCGCAGCTCGACGATGCGGACGCTGCTGCCGCGATCGTGCGTGCCACGGCGGATGCGTTGCCGGCGCCGAAGGTGAAGCCGGCGACCAAGCCGAAGCAAGGCAGCCGGTCGCAGGCAACGAAAAAGCCGGTGTGATCCTTCTCGCCCACACCGGGAGAGAAGTGGCGAGTCAGCGCGGCTGACCGCCCGGCTGCGCGACGATCTCTGCGACCTTCGCCTCGATCCACTGCTGGGCGCGCTCGTTCACTTCGCGCGGTGTGAGCCCGGTGGGGTCGATCGGCGGGCCGATCACGACGCGGATCGTGCCGGCCTTCTTCAGCAGGCCGCGGCGGCGCCAGAAGTAGCCGGAGTTGTGCGCGATCGGGACGACTGGCGCCCCGGTTTCACAGGCCAGCAGGGCACCGCTGATGCCGTATTTGCGCGTCTGCCCCGGCAGCACCCGCGTGCCTTCCGGGTACACGATGATGCCCATGCCGGCGGCGAGTCGCTCGCGGCCCTGCGTCACCACCTGGTTGACGGCCGAGTGCCCGGCCCGGCGATTGATCGCGATCGGCTTGAACGTGTTTACAGCCCAGCCGACGATCGGGATCCAGATCACTTCGCGCTTCAGCGACCACGATGCCGGCGGCACGACGAACATCTGCGCCATCGTTTCCCACGCCGAGGAATGCTTCCAGAGCGAGACGAACGGGCGCGACGGCAGGTTTTCCTGGCCTTCGATCGTGTAACCGAGACCGCAGATGGTCTTGGCAAGCCCCGTCAGGAACAGGCCCCAGGTGCGCGGGATCACGTAGCGCTGTTCGATGGTAAGGGGCAGTGCTGCCGACACCAGCACGATGACGCCGAAAACGCCCGTCGCGAGGAACAGCAGCACGGTGTAGATCACCGAGCGGATCCACTGCAGCATCGGGTCAGCCCGGCAGCCGTGACAGGTCGGCCACGCGCATGAACAACCCGCGCATGCGATTGAGCAGCGCCAGCCGGTTCGCACGCAGTCCCGGATCGTCGGCATTGACCATCACCGAGTCGAAGAAGTCATCGACCGCCTTGCGCAGGGCCGCGAGCTCCTGCAGCGCCGGCGCGTAGTCGCGCGCGGCGAACATCGGTTCGACATCGCGCGCGATCGCCACCACCTGCTCGGCCAGCACTTGTTCCGCCGGATCGATGAGCCGTGCATCGTCGACCGTGTCGCCGACCGGTTCCGTCACCTTCTTCAGGATGTTGGCGATGCGCTTGTTGGCGGCCGCGAGGCTCGCCGCGTCCGGCAGCTGCAGGAACTGCACCAGCGCGCGCAGCCGGGCATCGAAATCCAGCGCCGACGCCGGGCGCGTCGCCAGCACGGCGTCGAACGCTTCGACCGAAACAGTGATATCGGCGGTTCCTTCCACGTAGTAAGCGCGCAGGCGTTCGATCACGTAGTCGTACACCTCGACCGCAAGCTTTTCGGCATCGATCGCGCCCAGCGGCTTGCCCTGCTCGGTCGCGACACGCGCCATGTCCGCTCGCGCAGCGGCGACGGCCTGGCCGATCAGTCGCTGCAGGTCGAGGTCGAGCCTGTGCTCGATCGATGTGCGCAGCAGGCCGAGCGCGGCGCGGCGCAGACCGAACGGATCGCGCGTGCCGGTCGGCTTCTGGCCGGTCGCGTAGATGCCGGCGATCGTGTCGAGCTTGTCCGCGATCGAGAGCGCCATGCCCGTGCGCGTGGCCGGCAAGGCGTCGCCCGCAAAGCGGGGCAGGTACTGCTCGCGCAGCGCCTCTGCCACTTCGGCTGGTTCGTGGTCGTGCAAGGCGTAGTAACGACCCATCAGGCCCTGCAGTTCCGGGAACTCGCCCACCATGTGGGTGAGCAGGTCGCACTTGCTGAGCTCCGCGGCGCGGTCGGCCAGTGCCGGGTCGCCGCCGATGGTTGCCGCAATCGATTTTGCCAATGCGCGTACGCGCTCCGATTTGTCGTGCTGCGAGCCGAGCTGCGTCTGGAACGTCACGCGCTTCAGTGCTTCGACGTGTGCGGACAGCGGCTTCTGCCGGTCCGTCCGGTAGAAGAACGCGGCATCGGTCAGGCGCGGACGCACGACTCGCTCGTTGCCGGCGATCACCTGCGACGGGTCGCGGCTCTCGATGTTGGAGACCGTGATGAACCAGGGCATCAGCTTCCCCTGTGCATCGCGCACCGGGAAATACCGCTGGTGTTCCTGCATCGTGGCGATCGGCACTTCGGCCGGCAGTTCGAGGAACTGCGGGTCGAAACGGCCCGCGAGTGGCACCGGCCATTCGACCAGGCCCGTGACCTCGTCGAGCAGCGCAGCGTCGATGACGGCGATACCACCGAGCTTTTCCGCCGCAGCCGTGACGCCGGCACGAATGCTGTCGCGGCGCGCATTCACGTCCGCCATGACCTTGCCGCGCTTCAGCAGCGTCCCGACGTACGACGCCGGGCTCGAGATCTTGAGCGCCTTCGGCGCCATGAAGCGGTGGCCGTACGTGAGGTTGCCCGCTTGCTGGCCGAGGATCTCGGTCGCGACGGTCTCTTGGCCCCACAGCATCAGCACCCAGTGCACCGGCCGCACGAACTGTGCTTCGCCGGCACCCCAGCGCATGCGCTTGGCGATCGGCAGGGCATCGAGCGAGGCGGTGACGATGGCAGGGAGCAGGTCGACGGTGCGCGCGCCCGTTTCGGTGCCACGGAACACGAGCCATTCGCCCTTGGGCGTCTCGATCTTTTCGAGTGCCGATACATCGACGCCGCAGCCACGCGCGAACGCGAGGGCTGCCTGCGTCGGAGCACCGTTGGCGTCGAACGCGGCTTTCACGGGCGGCCCGCGCTTTTCGAGCGGACGATCCGGCTGCTGCTCAATGAGTTTCTTGACGCGCACGGCCAGCCGGCGCGGGGTCGCGAACGCCTCGAGTGACTTGTAAGCGACGCCGGCGTCCTTGAGTCCCTTGGCCACGCCTTCGGCAAACGCGGCGCTCAGGTTCAGCAGCGACTTGGGCGGCAGCTCTTCGGTGCCGATCTCGACCAGGAAATCGCGGCAGGCGGTCATGCCAGGCCTCCCGTGGCCAGGCCTTTTTCGGGCAGCGGTGGATCCACGTGCCGCACGACGGGCGCCGCACCCTTGCTCTGCAGCATCGGGAACCCAAGCGCCTCGCGGCTGGCGTAGTACGCCTCAGCCACGCCGCGGGCCAGGGTGCGCACCCGCAGGATGTAGCGCTGGCGTTCGGTCACCGAGATCGCCTTGCGGGCGTCGAGCAGGTTGAACGTGTGCGAGGTCTTGAGCATCCGCTCGTAGGCCGGCAGCGCGAGCTTGACCTCGAGCACCGCCAAGCACTCTTTCTCATGGGCGTCGAACTGCCGGAACAGCTCGTCGACGTCGGCGTATTCGAAGTTGTACTTCGACTGCTCCACTTCGTTCTGGTGATAGACGTCGCCGTACGTGACGCGGCCGAGCGGGCCGTCGGTCCAGACCAGATCGAACACGCTCTCGACACCCTGCAGGTACATCGCGAGGCGCTCAAGGCCGTAGGTGATCTCGCCCATGACGGGACGGCAGTCGAGCCCGCCCACTTGCTGGAAGTACGTGAACTGCGTGACCTCCATGCCGTTCAGCCAGATCTCCCAGCCAAGGCCCCAGGCGCCGAGCGTCGGCGACTCCCAGTTGTCTTCGACCAGGCGAACGTCGTGCACGAGCGGATCGATGCCGACGGCGCGCAGCGAACCGAGGTACAGCTCGATCATGTCGGGCGGCGAGGGTTTGATCGCGACCTGGTACTGGTAGTAGTGCTGCAGGCGGAACGGGTTGTCGCCGTAACGGCCGTCAGTCGGGCGACGCGAAGGCTGCACGTAGGCGGCGCTCCAGGGCTCGGGTCCGACCGCGCGCAGGAACGTGGCGGTATGGAACGTGCCCGCGCCAACCTCCATGTCGTAGGGCTGCAGGATCACGCAACCCTGCTCGGCCCAATACCGTTGCAGCGTGAGCAGGAGGTCCTGGAAGGTGCGGGCAGGCTTGGCCACTTTCAGCATGTGAACGCTCGAGGGGTCGCGCAAAGGGCGGGAGTATAGCAATCGCACGGCACTCGTTCGTTCGATGCTATTGTCAATTCAAAACAATGTATACGATATATTTACTAGCAAGTGATGCTTGTTTATTCAATATTTATTAACTGCCATATCCACTCAACGAATAGCGTAGCCGCCGTCGACGCGGATCGTTTCGCCCGTTACGAAGTCCGCGGCAGAAGACGCCAGGAAGATCGCCGGCCCGGCCATTTCCTCGGCCTGACCCCAGCGAGCCGCTGGCGTGCGCATGAGGATCTCGTCGTTCATCGCCTTGAGCGCCTCGGTCCGGATGACCGCCGTCATGTCCGTCTCGATCCACCCCGGCGCGATCGCGTTCACCTGGATGCCATGCGGCGCCAGCTCGACGGCCATGGATTTCGTCAGCTGCACGATCGCGCCTTTCGCCGCGCTGTACGACGGAACCAGGCCGCCGCCGAAGTACGAGTACATGCTGCCGATGTTGATGATCTTGCCGCGTTTGCGTGTCGCCATCGACGCAGCGGCCAGCTTCGACAGCAGGAACACGGAGTTCAGCTGCGTCTCGATCACGGCGTCCCAGGATTCGGCGGTCTCCTGCAGGATGCCGCCGCTGACGTTGGCGATGCCGGCGTTGTTGACCAGGATGTCCACCGGGCCCAGCTCCGCCTCGACCCGGCGGAACGCGGGTTCGAGTGCGGCGCGATCGGTGACGTCGACCGCAAGCGCCAGCGCGCGTGCGCCTGCGGCCTGCAGTTCCGCCAGCACCTCGGCGTTCTTCTCCACGTTGCGGCCGAAGATCGCGACGGCCGCTCCAGCCTGCGCGAACCCGAGCGCAATACCGCGGCCGATGCCCCGGTTGCCGCCGGTAACCAGGGCCACCCGGCCCGCGAGATCAAACGATGCCGGTGCCGTCATTTCGAATTCCCCCTGGCGATTGTGTCCTGGCGGCCAGCCGCTCGCGGTACTCGTCGAGCGGGAAGAGGGCGACTTCGCCCGAACTCTGGTCCCGTGCCCCGTCCTTGAAATCGAACGGGTTATCGACGTCCTTGATGAGCCGCAGCATGTAGATGTTGACCAGCGCCACGAACGGCACCAGCAGCGACTCGGCAACGACGCTCCTGAAGCGCGCGATCATCATCAACGAGATGATCATGACGATGAGCACCTCGAGCAGCGCATAGGCGGGCGGCAGGAACCCGGTGCGCACGATGACGTCGATGCGGCTGACGCACTTGCGCACCATCAACAGCTGCGGCACGGCGCGCGAGGCATACGGTCCGGCGCCGGCGCGCTCGAGTTGCTGCAGCACGTCGCTCAGCCGGGTCATCGCCGCATAGACGTCGGGGGTGGAGATGCTCCGCATCAACCACGCCCGGATCGCGTCGGTCAGCGCCAGCAGTTCACGACGCAGGTCGGCCAGGTCCAGGGTTGGACGGTCCGTGGCGGCGAGCACGAAGATCTCTTCGATGGTCTCCAGGGTGCAGGACAGGTCGGCCGGCAGCTTCTCGGCTTCCTTGTAGTCGGCCATGGTGCCGGCCAGCAGGAACCCGATCAGGAACACGCCCGAGGTCAGGATGATCCCGACGTCCGAGAAATCGATCAGGCCCTCGAATCCGAGCACGAGCTCGAGGAACAGCTTCAGGCCGAGCAGGGCCAGGACGGCCGGCAAGGTCGAGACCATCAACTTCCACTTGAGCACGAAACCTCCCCTCAGTCCTGCGATCATAGCCACGGACTACTGGCCGCTGCGTTCTAGCATGCGGCCGCAAAGGATGCGCGGTCGATAGCACAGTGAGACGCACCCCATGACGGAACAGATCCCGAACGACGAGTCGGCAAACGCACTGGTGAAGTACCTGCTGGAAAAGGGCATCGGCGGCTTTCCGCCGCTGTCTAGCGCCGTAGACCTTGCTGACGGCTACCTGATCGACCAGGAGTTCGCGACCAACGACGCACGCGTGCAGGCCCTGGTGAAATGGGAAATGGCGAAGAACTTCACCACGGGTTTCATCACGGGTCTCGGCGGATTCGTCACGCTGCCCGTGGGCGTGCCGTCGGCACTCGTCGCCTCGTGGCTGATCCAGGCTCGCATGGCCGGCGCCATCGCCCGGATTTACGGGCACGACCTCGCGGAGCAGCGCGTGCGGACGATGATCCTGTTGAGCCTCGCGGGTGACGTCGCGAAGGAAGCCATGTCGGATCTTGGCCTCAACCTCGGCGCCAAGCTGCCGCAGTCGGCGATGAAGCAGGTGCCGGGCCGGGCGCTGGTCGAAATCAACAAGCGCATCGGCATGCGGCTGCTGGCCAAGGCGGGGCAACGCGGTCTCGCCCAGTTTCCCAAGGCGATCCCGGTCGTCGGTGGCGTGGTGGGCGGAGCCTTCGATGCGGTCGTCTGCCGCATGGTCGGACGGACCGCGAAGAAGCTGTTCCGGCCGGTTGCCAGCACCTAGCCGGCCCGGCGTGTCGCCGCGCTAATGCGCGGCGAAGAAGTCGCTTACCGCGGCCAGGCAGAATGGCGGCAACAGCCCCGCGTGATACGAATCCGCGACCGCAGCGGCACCGCCATCGGTCGCACCCTGCGCCACCGCGATGGTCGCGGCGATCTGCTTCGCCGCAGCAAACTGGGTCTTGAGTCCCGAGTAAGGATCACCCGCGGAAGCCACGGAATCCAGGTCGAGCACGATCACCTGAGTTGGTGCCGGCGCACGTGACGCCCAATAGCCCTGCATCAATTGCGTGTTGAACCAGAACACCGTCGGGTCCGCACTGCCGCCGCAGAGCAACGTCGGTGCCGCGGGCGTCCAGTTGCGCAGGTCGTTGAGTTTCAGCGCCTGGCGCAGGCGCAGGCCGGGTGTTGCCGCCGTCAGACCGGTCGTCGTCGTCGGCCACCCTCCATCCGGATTGGCCCGCGCGTCGAGCAGGTAACTCAGCCGGAAACTGTTCTTGACCAGGTGGTTGCTGCCGAAACCGAGCGCAAAAACCGGCGCCAGATTGGCCGGGGTCGTTGCCGGCGTGATGCTCGCAAACGACGCGTCGGGAGGCGTCGAGCTGAACAACGCATCGCGCGGCAGCTTGCCCTGCGTGTAGAGCACGCTCCTGGGCGACGTGCTCGGCAGCAACGACTCGATGCCGGTTGCGTACTGGTCCTCGAAAACGTCGGCCGTGCTGGAATAGATGTTGCCGTAAGTTTTCTGGTAACCGGTGATCAGCAACGTGGCCGACACGGTCGCACCCGAGCCGACTCGACCGGCGAACTCTGCGTCGACGAAAGCGGCCATGGCGTAAGGGCCGGACATCGGCGCGGACGCCGTAACCGTCATGCCTGCAGCCTGCATCGCGCGCTGTGTCGCCATCGCGACGTAACCGCCCTGCGAATAGCCGGTGATGTAGAGCTTGCCATTGTCAGTGGCGGTCGGTGCGGAACCCGTCGGCAACGCGCTGCGCGCCGCAGTCAGTGCGTCGATCATGTCCTTCGACTGCTGTTCTGCAACCAGGTAAGGATGGTAGGTCAGCGTCGAGCTGTCGTAACCGGCATAGTCCGGGGCGACGACGATGTAACCCTGCGATGCGAACAGCGCCGCCACGATGAGCGCCTCGCCGTTCGGATCGTTCTGCAGCTCCGTCATGTTGAAGGCGCGTTCGGTGGTCGTGCCGTGCGCATACAACACGAGTGGTCGCGCACCGCGGCATTGCGCATTGCTGCCGACAGGCACCATCAAGGCCCCGGAGGCGGTGGTCGTTTCGTTGGTGCCGCCGACGGTCGCATAACGAATCTGGTGCACGGCGACGTCGCAAAGCGGTGTGCCGCTGACGGCGAGCACCTGTTGGTTGGCCAGCGCATTCAACGCGAGCAGCAGCGCTGGGGCGCTGATCGTCGTAACCAGCGTCGGCGGTTTCTGCAGCAAGGCGCCACGCGCGGTGCTCGGGACGACGGGAACCCGGTCGGACTTGTTGCCACCGCTGCAGGCAGCCAGCAGCAGCGTCGCGAGCAGCAAGGTCGTCTGGAATCGAACTGGACGCATGGGCTGTTCCGCCATCACGCTGCAAAGCGCAGTCATTGAAGAATGCGCCTATGCACCATTCCGGTCGGTACGGTAGCGCACGAGGCGCAGCGGTGCGTACCGCAACGCAATGTACGTTGCCGCACCGAATCCTGCGTCGGATGCGCCTACCGTGAATGCGTGCCGAATGCGATCGAAACGGTCGCACCGCGCGCGGTTTCCGCGAGCAAGATCGGTTCGGCCGTTTCCCGCTTCCAGAGGATTAACCATGAATCGTTCAATACTGATGATCGCGCTGGTCGCGGCGCTTGGCTTGAGTGCATGCGACCGG
>Ga0315287_10007488_pt1 | contig 10946 bp, 8 predicted proteins | sample YL17G11_0_MG_FD_205037 | JGI IMG/M metagenome (GOLD analysis project Ga0315287, IMG submission 205037) | Sediment microbial communities from Yellowstone Lake, YNP, Wyoming, USA - YL17G11_0 | ecosystem: Environmental > Aquatic > Freshwater > Lake > Sediment | place: USA: Wyoming | collected...
TGAGGTTGGGCGTGGCGGCGACCAGCACCAGGCGCTCCAGGGTAATTTCCAGTTCTTGTGTATTTCCCGGCCAGGGATAATTGGTCAGCGCCTCAAGCACCGCGGATTCAATTTTAACTTCTTTGCTATATTGATGATTGTATTTATCCAGAAAATGATTTACCAGGAAAGGGATGTCTGAGCTCCTTTCTCTCAAGGGTGGAATACGGATGATGCTCTCGGAAAAAAACTGGGAAATTTCAGTTGGGTTGGTGGCGGGGTCGAGCCGGGTCCCTCCGATCAATCTGGCTTCAATCGGAATGCGGGCAGATCCCCCCTCGCGATAAAATTCCAGATGGGAAAGGGTCTTGAATAATTCTGCGTTTATAATTTCTATGTTTTCCAGATAGACAGAGCCGTGTTTGGCCTCTTCAAAAATTCCGGAGCGGGCCGCCAGGTCCCAGGTGCTTTCTCCTCTTTCCTTTCCAAAAAGTAAATGTTTTACTTTTAACGGGGAAAATATTTGTGAAAGGTAAATTGCTCCGAAGGGATAATCCCTTCGGTTACTCTTTTCGTGGAGGGCGCGGGCAACCGCTTCTTTCTCGGTGCCGATTTCGCCGTAGAGCAGGACCCTTTCATCCTTTAAATTTTCAATCTGTTGCTGGATCCCGATCATTTTATCATCCTGGCCGATAATTTCCCCGATTTTGCGGACGCCCTTTTGCGCTTCCATCCCCTCGCTGATGATTAATTTTTTTCTGAATATTTGCTCGGTCAATTTCAAGATATGATCAACATCAAAAGGTTTAACCACATAATCGCGGGCTCCCAGCCAGACGGCCTGGCTGGCTTTTTGCACATCGTTAACGGCGGTGATCATGATGATTTCTAAACCGGGGTCGATTTCCTTTAGGCGTTTTAAGGTTTGCAGGCCATCCATTCCCGGCATGCGGATATCGAGGTAAACCATGTCCACTTTTTGGCCGGCAGCCATTTTAAGCGCGGCTTCACCCGAGGCGGCTAAGAAAACGGAATACTTTCCCTCCAGAATCATGGAGAAAGATTCGCGAATTGATAATTCGTCGTCAACGACCAGGATTTTACGCATGGGCAAACCGGTCAATGATGATCAGCGCCTGCTTGCGCAGTTCGGCATCACTCGTGATTCCACGGGTGATGGTTTCGACCATTTTTTTGGCGCCGCTGGCGGCTACCAGGGAGGGGCCAAACTCGGCGGCCAGGGCCATTTTTACGATTTTGGTGATGGCCTGGTCGATGGTGTCTTCTTTATCCAGTTCGTTGGCCAGCCCCTTTTCAAAAAGTGCCAGCTTTTCCAGGTCGCTTTCTTCCAGCTCTTCTCCCACCTGTTTTCCCAGGATCAAGGGTAAAATTTCACGGGTCGGGGTCCATTCAGTCTTGCGGATCTGGGTTCTCATATTTGTCACCTCCGGAATTATAACATATATGGAGCAACTTTATTACCATAAAAAGAGGCGGTTAAAATTGAATTTTGCCCAAAAAGATGTGCAAGCCAAGGGTTTTATGCAGCGCTTTATGTGCAGATTTTATTCGAGGTCAAGTTCTTTTTCAAGCTGGCGGAGGGTATTGCGGTGGATCCCGAGGATTTGGGCGGCTTCACTCTTTCTGCCGCCGGTTTTATCCAGGGCCCGGCGAATAAAGTCGGCTTCAAATTTCTTGACGGCCTGATGGAGCGATGCTTCCATAGATTCCGGCCCACCGCTAACTTCGCCTTTTATTTCGGACGGTAGCAAGGTCGAATCTAAATAATCACTTTTGCTCAAAACCACCAATCTCTCGATTAAATTTTCGAGCTCACGAATATTTCCCGGCCAGCTATAACCGGCTAATAAGTGCAGCGTGTCTTTTTTTATGCCCTTTATCTTTTTACCGAATTCGTGATTAAACTTATGTAGAAAATGATTGGCCAGCAGCGGGAGGTCTTCTTTTCTATCCCTCAGGGAAGGAAGATGGACGGGGATAACATTGAGGCGGTAGTATAGATCTTCGCGAAACTTATTCTTTTTAATCTCGGCCCGCAGCTCGGAATTGGTGGCGGAAATCAGGCGCACATCCACCGGCAGGGGGTGGGGAGCGCCGATGCGTTGAATTTGTTTTTCCTGCAGGGCGCGCAGCAGTTTGGCCTGCATGGGCAGAGGCAGGGAGCCAATTTCATCTAAAAAGAGCGTGCCGCCATCGGCAATTTCAAATTTGCCGAGCTGACGTTCAATCGCGCCCGTAAAGGATCCCCGTTCGTGGCCAAACAGTTCTGACTCCAGCAGGTTTTCGGGGATGGCCGCGCAATTTATCGGAACAAAAAGATGTTCCTGGCGCGGACTGCGGTTATGAATGGCCCTGGCCACCAGCTCTTTGCCGGTTCCCGATTCGCCGGTAATCAGAATGGTGGCATTGCTCTTCGCCACATCCTCAATGACCTTAAAAACCTCACGGATGGATTCACTTTTACCGACAATCTTTTCAAACTGATAATCATTTTCGATCAATTTCCTGAGAGAAACATTCTCCTGCAGGAGCTGCCTTTTTTCTAAAACTTTTTCTACCTGTTCCTGCAGGGCGGCGATATCGAAGGGCTTGGTGATGTAATCGTAAGCCCCGCTGTGGATGGCCTCGACCGCTTTCTTTACCGTGACCACGGCGGTGATCATAATGACTTCGATCGAAGCGTCGATCCCCTTGATGATTTTCAGGATCTCGATGCCATCAATCTCGGGCAGGCGGATATCCAGCAAAACCAGATCGACCGGATTATTTTTAACCACTTTTACCGCCTCTTTCCCGGATCTGGCGGTGAAGACGGTGTAGCTCCCCTGCAGGAGCATCCGCATCGAATCCCGCATGCTCTTTTCGTCGTCAACCACTAAAATATTTGCGCTTTTATTTTTCATGCTTTTTGCCTGGTTTCGGCGGCGGGGATATTCAATCCCTTGCGATAGTAGGCCACCGTCCTGCGATCGATCTTCACGCCCTGTTTTACCAGCGCGTCCTTGAGCTGTGAATCGCTCAAGGGTTGCTTTTTATCTTCCTGTTTTATTATCTCCGCTAGAATCATTTTTATCCGCTTGACGGTAAAGCCCTTTGGCCCCCGGGGGCACAGGAACTTTAAGGGGAAGAGCCCCTGGGAAGTTTGGATATATTTCCCTGCTACCGCGCGCGAAATGGTTGAAGGATGCAACCCGAACTCATCCGCCAGACTTTTCTGCGAAAGGGGTTGCAGCCAGGCTGACCCGCGCTCTAAGAAATCCGCTTGCGTCCCGATTATTTTTCGTACAACTTTTTCCAAAGTTTCAGTTCTTTTCGAAAAATCTTCGATCAAATTTTTGGCGGCTTTTAGCTTCTCTTTGAGAAAGGCTTTGGTTTTCTCATCCGCCTTGGGATCATCCAGGATTTTTAGGTAGTGGGGCGAGAGATTGATGACCGGTCCATAGCGCTGCTCCAAATTCACCAGCTTAAAGCCCTCGTCAGCTGGCTCAATCGCAAAAGAGGGGATGACGTGCCCGGCTTCGCCGCCAAAAGAGGAGGCGGGGTGGGGGTTGAGGTGGTTTTTAATAAAATTGGCGATCTCTTCCACGCCGCTTTCCGGAATGCCGAGCGCCTGAGCGATCCCGGCATAATTTTGCTGGCCCAGATCTTCGAGGTGTTTTTGTACCGTTTTGGTTAGAACCGCTTGCAACTCATCGCTTTCAAAGCTGTAAGCCTCGATCTGCAGCAACAGGCATTCCTTCAGATCCCGCGCTCCGATGCCGTCCGGCTCAAACCCCTGGATAATTTTAAGCGCTTTATCGACGGTGGGGCGCGAAACCGAGAATGTTTGCATAAGCTTTTCGCGCAGGCCGGGATAATTTATCACATAGCCAAAATCATCGATATTTTCGATGATCGCTTTCGCCAGGTTGTAATAGGTCTCGTCGAGCTCTTCCAGCTCCAACTGCTCTAACAGGTGTCCCTCCAGGGTTTTTGAAACATTGCCGATGTTTTCCAGGCCCGGAAGTTCGGAGAGATTGGCCTCTTTTTTTATTTTTATGTCAGAGGTGAGATAGCGGATAAATTCCACATATTCGTCCTTGCGTTCCACCTCCAGCATCACGTTTTCTTCCGCTTCCTTGCAGATATGCTCAACCATGTCCATATAAGGCAGATTCAACATTTTGAGCATCTGCAGGAGGCGCGGGGAGAGAAAGAGATCGAGGGTTTGGACTAAGTTTGGTTGAAGGTTCAATTCGATCATGTTATAATTATAACATAATCATCGCTCTTTTTTATCGCGGGGTGGAGCAGTCCGGTAGCTCGTCAGGCTCATAACCTGAAGGCCGTGGGTTCAAATCCCACCCCCGCTATTTACCTCTAATCTTTAGCTAATTATTCCCAGGTTCTCCCGACGACATTAATAAATAGAATTATGTAATGTCGGGATCCCGATGATTTCATTATTTATATATAATAATGTGCATCGGGAAAATCCCACCCCCGCTATACCTCGACTCTGTCTCGACTCGCTATGCTCGCTCGACATCGCTCGGTATTTTTTTCCTCTAAACTGAAATTCTGCCAATTATTAATCGATAAAAAACCATGGGTACAGGTAATGGAATCCCGCCTTCGGGAATTAAGAGTCAACTGATCGCGCCGCCGCCTAGAGAGAAAAAAACACTGGCGGTCGGTACGGTACTGACAACTCTAGATAAACTTGCACCGGAATGGTCGGTCGAAGGGCTGTTGAAAAGGTTCAATCCTAAACTTTTACAAAGTGCGGCTACTACTATTCGTTTTGAAGTCGGAGCTCCTTCCTTTATCCGGCCGCTCTACGATCCTGGCGAACCCGGCGCGCTAATTAACTATCATGGGAAGAAGAAGCTAATTTTGGTGGGCGATTTGCATGGCAATTTGCCAAGGTTTGACCTATTGGTTAAGAAATATGGTCCCGCTCTTTGGCGAGGAGAGATCGAACTGGTCTTTTTGGGTGATCTGATTCACCCGGAGAAACCGGGCGCGCTCGATGAGATGCAAGACTCGATCAAAATGCTGAACGCCTTCATCGTATTGAAGAAGTTGTTCCCCACCCGGGTGCATTTACTGATCGGCAACCACGATATCCTGTTCAGTGAGAGAAAGCTTGGCATGGCCCTGGTGGAACACTGGTTTGAACAGGCGCAAAACGGATTGGGTTATATGCTGACTAAAATGGGGGAGATGCATTTGAATCCCGATCTGGATCAAGTAATGCTGGTGGCCAAACGGGAAACACCGCAGGCGATCTCGATGTTAGCTACGCTGGTGGATGAGCTCAAAAAACAAAACATGAGCTTAGTTGAGATCCAGGCGATGCTGTGGAGGTACCAGGAGTTCCTCATCGGTTGCCCACTCTCAATGGTTATTAAGGGATCGCAAGGAGCAACTTATCTTTCCCATACCATCGCGCACAAAGTGGGAGGAGAGGGAGGGGTTTCCCAGACAGACCTGGTCCGCGCCCGTCACACCGGACTTTATCTGCAACTAACCATGAACCGGCATTCAACCGATTTTACCGCCGATGACCTGTTAGCCAACAGCCGGGCCATGAAACTGACCGAAGATCCGGAACAGACCCACTTTGTTATCGGCCACGAAAAAGACTTGTCTGGCTGGCACTATAATCCTTTCCCGGAGCGCAAACTCCACATCATCCACGGCAACGTTGAAGGGGCCTTCGGAGTGGTAGAAGTGGAAAATGGAGTCCCAAAACTGGTTGATATTCCGGTCCTTTCCACTCCCGCCGAAGCCGCGGTCTAATTACCATTTCAATCTAAAAACTGAAATATTCTCCCTATTTTATCGATAAATATAAGGAAGATTTTATGAGCATTATAAACCGTAGAATATTGGACATATACTTTGGACCTAAAATACCGGGGCTCTGGAAATTTTCTCGGTCGGCAGCCGATAAGTCTTCTATGGATATAAATCTTAATCTTCCCCGTGGCCGTTATTTATATGATTTTAAATTAGATTTTAACGGAGCTTCTCCAAAGGAAATAAGAGCCTTTCTAAGAAGAGCCGTGAGACTCTCTGGCGAAAGTGAACATTTTATCAGGGGGGACGCATTTCTTCAGGCGTTATCGGCGATCTTTGGCATAGACGAGGCCTATGACGTTCAAAGAATTGAGGTAACCAGACAAAAAATTATTCCCGTTCTGGTGAAAGAGCCGCGGATCCTGAGTAAGGTAATGGAATTATTGCCTGAATATTCTGCCTGGACAGCCTCGGGCGCTCAGCGTTTATTCCCGGTTGCGGTAGCGATTATCAATCTGTTTAAAGGAAGAAATTTGTTTGATCCCGCAGCCGTGAGAGAATTACAAAAGGCTTCTTCGGATTTTCAATATCTATCCGAAAAACATCCCTATTATGCTAATCCTTTCGGGTTTCCATCTGAATATATTCCGCCGCCGCCTTCCCTTCAAATCCCCGGACCAGGAAAATCAGGCGTTATAAAAATTTTGGATGTTGCCACCGCACCCAAAGAAAAAGGTTCACCGAATCTAAATATTCTAAAAAAGGCATTTGGGGCTTGTTTAGGCGGCATTAATTTTGAATTCTATGGAACGGACTTAGCAATGCCGTATTTCAAAATAACAGATGACGGCTCGGTTGAATATAGCGATTATGTTGATCCCCGCACGGGAAAATTTCGTGAAAAGACCGTTTTAAATGGAATCAGATATTTTAACGCTTTAAAACCAAGCTATGATGCTCTGTCGGATGAATTTTTTAAGGATGAACATTTTGATTTTATTTCTGTTTGTATGGCGCTACATTATCTTAGGCTGGACGGAGAAAAGGATGAGCTTATTTCGTTATCCGCGCTGAATATAGTAAGTCCGGAAGGCAAGCGGTTAAATGAGGAAATACAATTATTAATTGCTCCTTCGACACAGAAAGCGGTAGATAGGTTGCTGGCTCGGTTAAAGATCGGCGGAATACTATTGGTCAATCCTTTCTTTCCCCCGCGGCCGGATCAACCGGACGAGCTGGCGAAAAAGGTCAGAGAACAGATGCATAAAAACAGCAATATGTTTTTTATTATCAGAAGAGACACGGAAAATACTTATACGCTTTTTGATCGGTTCCCTATCCCATTCCATATTATGGATGACGACTATTCTCCTTCGCAGCAATGGGGTATGATCCAAGGGAAAAAAGAACCGCATTGGACTTATCAGCGGTCAACCGCAACTCTTAATCCCGGTATTATTTCAATCTATCCCAACCGATCGCAAGCGTTTTATAGAAAAATAGAAGAGCTATTCAATCGTGCAGATTTATTAGCATTTCGTTATCAGGAATGGGGAAGAGGAATTTGGGGAAGTGCGAGCAAAGCGATAGAAGCCATTAAAGGTTATAAATCTTTAGCAGAAATATTGGAAATATATTTAGAAAATGTGCCCAGTGAAAATCAGCTTAAGGTTAAGCTGCTGGAAGAAGCAAAGGATTTAATAACTAAAAGGATATAATTTATGGATGCATCCGTTGCGTTGGATAGCTTAATGCCCCTTGAGACCTTTGTGAAGTTCCAAAAAAGAGTCTCCAGGGACAAAGCAAAAGAAGGTCACCTTGATGATAAAACAAAGTTGGCCATTCTGCGGGATGACACGCGTTTTATAAATTATCCCGAGTGCAGATTTGGTGAGGAAGGCATAAATGATAATGGCTTTGTAAAGAAATTTATCGAACAAAGAAATAACCTTCCGGATGAGATTAAGAAAAACAGCCCTTTTTATCCATTCTTATTATGCCCAAATTTAATCAAATATTTTAGAAGCCATGAGGTCTTCTGGCAGCTAGCCGGAGCAGTTGAAAATCTGCCACAAGTTAAAGAAACCGGTGAGCTGCGCGCCTTATATCCTGCCTCGGGCAGCCATCTCGCTCCCCTGGATTTGTTCCATCACTTAATTCAGCAAGGAAAAATAGGGAAGGCAACGATTATATTTACGGAGGTTTCCAATTTCGCGCTGTTGCAGGTGCGGTATCTTCTGCAAGGTTTACAGAAAAGAAAGGTTTATACCGATTTGAAAGAAGAGATTAAAAAATATTTGAGCGGGGGAACCGAAACCATTTTTACTTTTAAATATCTGGGAAAAGAAATTAAACTGGTCTTTGCTCTCAATCGCAGCGGAGATGATTATTATCGAGAAGATTATCTTTCTCAATCGGCCTTGTGGATTGTTCATGATCCAGGGGATGGGACAAAATCCTATACTATTAATCTGCTGAGTTCTTTTATGCAATCGCTATCTGCGAATCCTTATATAAACCAGCCGCCGGTAATTGTGATGGAAAATATTAATGACACCCCTCAGCCCAGGAAGGGCGGGGTCTTTAATGTTGAGTATCTAAAAGGGGAAAAACAAAAAATATCGTTCCCTTACGGCCATCGCGGTGATTACAATTTCTGTCATGAAAAATATTATTTAGGCTGTGATGGTTCAGAATGGCGTGGAGGATGGAACGAAGTTAAATTACCCGATGGAAGAAAAGTGTTTTATGCGACCAGGGGTGGCATAGAATTTCGCGAATCTTCCTTTGCCGAATTCAATTCGGCCTTGGTATTCACCCCCGATTTAAATTTTTGGAATAACCTTTCTCCTTTGGAAATAAAAACCTTCTTTAGCTTAACCTTTTAATTTTCTAATCTTATTTTATTTTTATCTCGAGTGCCGCATTTTATGGAGAGTCCCTTAAATCGCTGAAATTTCGCTAACATTTTAACGATAAATATATGGACGGGACTGGGGATGGGGTGGAAATTGGCAGAGATCAATCGAAGGAGGGCAAAATGAGAGTTGTAAAATTGTTGGTGGATGTGATTTTGATGGTGGTGGGTTTGGGTTTGTTCAATAAAAAGAGCAAAGCAATCAATCTGGAAAAATTCGAAGCGATCCTTTTTATTTAAGCCTCTTTCCCAGCGCTTTTAGTTCTTGTTCCATCTCTTTCGGCAGGTCTTTGCCGAAGGTGCTGAAGTATTCTTTGACGCCAACCATTTCTTGTTTCCAATCCTTTTTGTTGATAGACAAGAGCTCGCGCATATTTTCACGTGGAATCCGGAGGCCGGTCAAATCAATGTCATTTTCGTGGGGGATATAACCGATCGGGGTTTCGATGGCTTCAACTTGTTCTTTGCAACGGCTAACAATCCATTCTAAGACGCGAAGATTTTCTCCGAATCCGGGCCACAGGAAATCTCCCTTTTCATCCTTCTTGAACCAATTCACATGAAAGATTTTTGGTGGGGGAGTCATCTTTCTTCCCATCTCTAACCAGTGTTTAAAGTAGTAACCCATGTTGTATCCACAGAAAGGAAGCATGGCCATGGGGTCGCGGCGCACTTCACCTAATTTGCCGAACTGGGCAGCGGTTCTTTCGGAGGCCATGGTAGCCCCCACAAATACTCCATGTTGCCAATTAAAAGCTTCGTAAACCAGGGGCGCCAAGCGGGCGCGGCGACCGCCGAAAATAATCGCGGCAATAGGGACGCCATGATGATGTTCAATACGATTAGTAACGCAGGGAACCTGTTGGATGGGTACGGTAAAACGCGAATTGGGATGTGCTCCAAGAATTGGCGCACAATTTTCGTCCAGCTGGCCGGGTTTCCAGGGTTTACCTCGCCAGTCAATCCCGGCTTCCGGCACGACCCCGTCTCCCCCCTCCCACCAAACCGTTTTATCTTTCTTTAAAAGGACATTGGCATAGATAGTGTTCTTTTGGATAGCCGCCATGATGTTGGGGTTGGTTTTAGAATTAGTGCCCGGTGCCACCCCGAAAAGCCCATATTCCGGATTTATCGCCCAGAGTTTTCCATCAGTATCGATACGCATCCAGGCAATATCATCTCCCACTGTCCAGATGCGATAGCCTTTGCGCTTCAAGCCTGGAGGGGGCGGCAACATTGCCAGGTTAGTTTTACCACAGGCGCTGGGGAAAGCGGCAGCAATGTAAGCGATGTAACCGGTGGGATCCTCAATCCCCATGATCAGCATATGTTCGGCCATCCAGCTTTCGGTTCTTCCCAGCCAGGAAGCGATGCGCAGACTCAGGCACTTTTTACCGAGCAGCGCGTTTCCGCCATAACCGGACCCCACGCTCCAGATAGTGTTATCTTCCGGAAAGTGAAGGATCAAACGACGATTTACGTCTAGGTCAGCCTTGCTATGCAGGCAGCGGGTAAAATCACCTTCCGTCTTTTCCAGGTAGTCAAGGGTAGGCTGTCCCATACGCGTCATAATGCGCATATTGAGGACCACATAAATGCTATCAGTTAGTTGGACGCCGATTTTACTGAAGGGTGAACCCACCGGGCCCATGGAAAAAGGCATGACATACATGGTCCTTCCCCGCATCGAATTTTTAAAAATTTCTCCGGCGCGCTTGTAACCCTCTTCCGGCGACATCCAATTATTATTGGGACCGGCGTCCCTTTTATTATTAGTGCAGATATAGGTGAGATGTTCGGTGCGGGCAACATCGTTGAGCGCGGTGCGATGATAAACGCATCCGGGAAGCTTTTTTTGGTTTAGCAGCACTAATTCTCCGGTTTTAATGGCTTCTTTTTCCAAACGAACTTTTTCTTTCTCCGATCCGTCACACCAGACAACGCGGTCCGGTTTGCACAACTCGGCACATTCCTTAACCCATTGGTTCAAAGCTTTGTGTTTGCTCATGGCGAATATTATAACCTTTTTTACCCCCATTGCCAATTCGCTTTTTTGATTGTATAATTGATTTGAGCATGAAAATTCGCAACCAAAGTCGGGAAGGGAATACCGCTGTTCTTGAAGTGGAGGAGGAATATTCGCAATTTCAAAAGGCTTCCCAGGAAGCGTTAGCCGAAGCCAGCAAGGAAGTGAAGCTCCCGGGCTTCCGTCCCGGTAAAGCTCCCCGGGAGATGGTGGAGCGGG
>Ga0315287_10007489_pt1 | contig 10946 bp, 8 predicted proteins | sample YL17G11_0_MG_FD_205037 | JGI IMG/M metagenome (GOLD analysis project Ga0315287, IMG submission 205037) | Sediment microbial communities from Yellowstone Lake, YNP, Wyoming, USA - YL17G11_0 | ecosystem: Environmental > Aquatic > Freshwater > Lake > Sediment | place: USA: Wyoming | collected...
GTGTTTCGCAGCCGCGGCCTCTACGCGCCGCGCCGCATCGACTCGACGCTTTCCGAGATCGGATCCGTGCTCGCCGGAGCCACCACGGTCGTGGTGCTGCTGGTGGTCGCGACCTTCTTCGAGCGCTCCTATTTCTTCTCGCGCGGTGTGATCGTGCTGTTCTGGATGCTCTCGATCGCCTCGGTGTCGTCGTTCCGGGTGGTGGCGCGCGAGTTTCTGCGCGTTCTGCACCGTCATGGCCGCAATCTGAGTTCGGTGCTGGTGGTGGGCGCCGGCTCGCTCGCGGAGCAGGTGATCGACCGCGTGCGCGAGCACCCCGAGGCGGGTCTGCGCGTGGTCGGCGTACTGGGCAACGACGGGCGCGTGCCGCGCGTGGGCGGCGTGCCCGTACTCGGTCGCTACGAGCAGGTGCGCAAGGTGCTCGCGCTGTGCGGCGCGTCGCAAGTGGTGCTGGCGCTGCCGCGCGAGGATCAGGACCAACTCGAAGCACTGCTGGACGAACTCGACGACGAACTGGTCGATCTGCGCCTCGTGCCTGACCTGCTGCACATCTCGACGCTGCGCAGCAGCGTCGAGGATTTCGACGGGCTGCCGGTGATCAGCTTGCGCGACAGTCCGCTGGTCGGTTGGGCGGCCATCCAGAAGCGCGTCTTCGACATCGCCGCATCGGCGCTGCTGTTGATCCTGGTGGCGCCGTTCCTGGCCGCGCTCGCGCTCGCGGTCCGCTTCACCTGCGGCGCCCCCGTCCTCTACGTGCAGGAACGCATGGGCCTCGATGGCCGCGTCTTTCGCATGGTCAAGTTCCGCACCATGGTGACGGACGCCGAGAGCAGTGGACCCGTCTGGGCCCGCACCAGCGACCCGCGGGCGACGCGGATCGGCGGTTTGCTGCGACGCAGCGGCTTCGACGAATTGCCGCAGCTCTGGAACGTGTTGTGCGGTGACATGAGCCTGGTGGGTCCGCGCCCGGAGCGCCCCGTTTTCATCGAACAATTCCGGCGCGAGGTGCCGGGTTACATGTTGCGGCACAAGGTGAAGGCGGGGATGACCGGTTGGGCGCAGGTGCATCGCTGGCGCGGCGATACCTCGGTTCACGAACGCGTCGAGCACGACCTCTACTACATCCGCAACTGGTCACTCGGGCTCGACGTGCGGATCCTGCTGATGACGTTGTGGCGGGCGAGGAACCTGAATTGACGCCGCCGTCCGGCGCGTGGGCCGCCGGCGTCGTGAACCACGGCAGCTACGACGATCTCGCGGGATGCCTCGCCAGCCTCGAGCGCCAGACGCTGTCTCCGTGCGGTGTCGTAGTCGTCGATACCGGCGTGGCTCCCGACCGGCTCGCCGAGCTTCGCGCCTGTCACCCCGGGTATGTCTTCGAGCAGCACGCCAACCGCGGCTGGGGCGCGGGCGTGAACCGCGCCCTTGCGTGGTGCGGCGAGCGGCACCCCGCCGCGGCCTTCGTCCTCCTGCTCAACCCGGACGTGGTGCTCGACCCGGACTTCGCCGAGCGGCTCGTGGCGGCGATCGCGCGCGACGCGAGCGTCGCGATCGCGACCGGCAAGCTGCTGCGGCCCGGTCGCCAGGAACTCGACAGCGCGGGCATCCTGTTGCCGCGCCACCGTCGCCCGCGAGACCGCGGCAGCGGCGAGCGCGACGTCGGCCGCTTCGATCGGGCGGAGTACGTGTTCGGGGCGAGCGGTGCCGCCATGCTGGTGCGCCGCTCCGCCATGGAGGCGATCGCGATCGAAGGGGAGGTCGTCGACGAGGACTTCTTCGCGTATCAGGACGACACTGATCTGTGCTGGAGGGCGCACCGCTTCGGCTGGCGCGTGCTGTACGAGCCCGCCGCTCGTGCGGTGCACGGGCGACGCTGGCGCCGTGACAGGCGCTTCGCGATCGACGTCCGAGTGCGACGCCACTCCTTCAAGAACCACTACTTGCAGCTCATCAAGAACGAGCGCACGACCGACTTCCTGCGCAACCTGCCCTGGATCGCGGCCTGGGAGGTGGCACGGCTCGGCTTTGCAATCGCGTTCGACCGCGCCATCCTACCCGCCTACGCGGCCGCGCTGCGTGAGGCGCCGACGGCGTGGGCAAAGCGCCGTGCGGTCGCGCGCCGGCTGGCCGCGCTGCGGTCCAAGGTTGAGATCGCAGGCTCGCAGCCGTCGTGAGCGAGCCCGGCACTCCGGCATCCATGCTATGAGTACCCACCCCGAGGAGCACCCCGCTTTGACGTCCATCGAACCGGAGCACCCGCCGGCCGAGCGCGCGGCGGCGTGGTCGCAGACTTGGCCGAGCGCGGGCTCGGTGGCGCTGGCCGTAGCGGCTGTCGGTGCGGCGATTGCGTTCCGCGGCCTCGCGCAGCTGGAGACACCCCGGGGGCCGGGGCTCAGTGGCGCCGAGGCATTCATGTTCTCGCCTAGCGGAGGATCGCCGACGCTCATCTATGCCGGCACCGCGTGGCTGCTCACGCGGCGCTGGAACCGGATCCGCGCCGCAATCGGCCAGCCGCCGCAGCGTGCGGCCGGCGCCGCGCTGCTCGCGCTCAGCGCCGCGACGTGTCTCTGGAGCCAGTACACCAGCCAGATCCCGCTGCTGTTGCCGGCGCTCTCGTGCGCGCTGCTCGGCTCGGCGCTCTGGATCGGCGGCGTCACGGCGGCGCGCGGGGTGCTGCTGCCTGCGGTGTTCCTGCTGCTCGCAACGCCGGTACCCAGCGTAATCCTCAACGCCATCGTCTACCCGGTGCAGCTGGCCACGGTGAAGAGCACCACGTGGCTACTCAATACCGCCGGGCTCGGGCCCGCGTTCTCGAGCGGCGACCGGATCTTCCGCGGCGGCGCCGTCTTCGAGGTGATCGAGAGCTGCAGCGGCGTGCGGACCGTCGAGACGATTTTGATGGCCGCGTTCCTGTACCACGAACTGTTCTTCCGCAGCCGGCTCCAGTCGGCGCTGATCATCGCGAGCGCGCCGCTGATCGGCCTCTTCGCGAACCAGCTCCGCGTCCTCGCGATCGTGCTGAACCCCTACTCGAAGTTCGCAGCCGTGCACAGCGCGCAGGGTCTCGTGATGATCGTCGTGGCGGTGCTGATGCTCGCCGCGCTCGACGCCGCGCTGACGCGGATCTTGCCCCCGGTGCCGCGGCGGCGCCGACGCGGGATGCCGCACGCCGTTCCGTTGCCGCGCGCCGTGGCGCTGGCGGTCGCGCTGGCCGCCTTGGCGGCACTGACGCTCGTGGTTCCCGCGTGGCGTCCCGCGCCGACCTCGCTTCCGCCGCTCTCCAAGCTGGCGCCTGAGCTGGACGGCTGGCGCGCGTCCGGGCTCAAGCTCGAAGACGAGTTCCTCGGCAGCGCCACCTTCTCGGAATGGGTGTACCGCCGCTACGAGAAGGCCGATCAACACGTGGACGTGTTGATCGGCTCGGACGACCACCTCGACCCGCGCGTCGACTTCGAGTCGCCGAAGGCGGCCGTCCCCGGGTCGGGCTGGGAGATCGAGCCGGACGGCGAGGTCGCGCTCGGCGCGAGCCGGACTGCGCGGCGCTACCTCGCCGACTTCCAGGGCAACCGCCAACTCGTGTACGTGTGGACCGAAGGGACCTCGCCGCGCCTAGCGGAGCTCGTGCGTTCGGTGCTCGCCACCGACCGCAGCCCGCTCCGGCGGAGCGGCCGCGGACTGCTCGTGCGCCTCGCGACGCCGATCGGGACCGAGTCGCCCGCAGTCGCCGAAGAGCGGCTCCGCGGCTTCGCAAGCGTCGTCGATGCGGCGCTTCCGCGGGCGAGCACACCACCGGCCACGCCCGCAGCGGCGCAATGAGCGCTCCGCCCGCCGCGGCGCGGTTGGCCAGCGTTGCGAATCCGCTCGCCTTCCTCGCGCTCGCGCGCCGGCACCGCCACCTGATCCTGCGCCTCGCGGCGCGCCGCATCGAGGCGCAGTATCGCGGCTCGGCGCTCGGCATGCTGTGGGCGGTCTTGCACCCGCTGTTCCTGCTCGGCGTCTACACCTTCGCGTTCGCGTTCGTGCTCGGCGGCCGTTGGAGTCCGGATCAGACCGGCAAGGCGGACTTCGCGCTGTTCGTCTTCTCCGGCATGCTTCTCTTCTCGGTGTTCTCGAAGCCGTTCGTCGAAGCGCCGAACCTGATGGTCGCGAACCAGACCTACATCAAGCAGCTCGTGTTTCCGGCCGAGGTGCTGTCGTGGTCCAGCGTGCTCGTGGCGCTCTTCGATTTCGCGGTGGGCTTCGCGATCTGGGCGGTGCTCTTCGTCTGCGTGCGCGGCCTGCCGCCGGTCACGTGGACCCTGCTGCCGCTCATCGCGCTGCCAGCGGTGTTGCTCGCACTGGGAGCTTCGTGGTTGTTGTCGTCGCTCGGCGTGTTCCTCAGAGACCTCTCGCAGATCGTGTCGCTGGCGGCTACAGCGCTGTTCTTTCTGAGCCCGATCGTGTATCCGGTGTCGCGCATCCCGGCGTGGCTCATTCCGCTCTACCGGGTGAATCCGCTGGTCGGAATTCTCGATGCGTCGAAGGGCGTGCTGTTCCACGGGACGGCGCCACACTGGAGCACCTTCGCATTGCTGCTGCTGGGGTCGTGGGTGACCGCTTGGCTCGGACACGCGTGGTTCATGCGCACGAAGGGCGGCTTCGCCGACGTGCTCTAGCGGCTTTCGGAGCGGGAAGGCGGAGTGCTAGGTTAGGACACGCATGGCGCCCTCCGACGTCTCACAGCTTCGTCCGCCCCCGCGGCTCGATCGCGTGCCGGGCGCCGAGACGGAGCGCGTCACCGCGCCCGATTCCGAGCCGCGCCACGCCGTTCTGGTGATCGGCATGCACCGCAGCGGGACGTCGGCATTCACGCGCGTCCTGAGCCTGTGTGGAGCCCGGCTCCCCGAGAGCCTGATGCCCGCGGGCGAACGAAACCCGCGCGGCTACTTCGAGTCCCAGCGGATCTATCAGCTGCACGAGGAGATGCTCGCCGAGGCGGGTAGCGCCTGGGACGACATCGCGCCGTTCCCGGCCGCGTGGTTCGATTCGCCGCTCGCGCCGGCGTGGATCGACCGCATGGCCGACGCAGTGCGCGCGGAGTTCGGCGACAGCCGTCTGGTCACGCTGAAGGATCCGCGGATCGCGCGCCTCATCCCGTTCTGGCTGCGCGTGCTCGAGCAGGCTGGCTACCAGCCGTCCTTCGTGATCCCGGTCCGCAGCCCGCTCGACGTCGCCGCTTCGCTCTCGCGCGCCGAGGGCATGCCGCCCGCGAAGGCGCTCCTTCTCTGGCTCGGGCACCTGCTCGCGGCCGAGCGCGACACGCGCGAGCATCGCCGGAGCTTCGTGAGCTACGACGGTCTGATCGAGGACTGGCGCCGCGTCGTCGCGCGCATCTCCGAGGATCTGGCCATCATCTTCCCTCGCGCAACGCCGCGCGCCGCCGCGGAAATCGACGACTTTCTCGCAGCCGAGCTGCGGCACCACGCGTCCGCGCCCGCCGACGTGGCGGAGCGCTGGAGCGTGCCTGATTGGGTGAAGGCCGCATACGAGTGGGCGGTGGGCGCGGCCGCCGGCGAACCCATGACGCCCGACGTGCTAGACGCGCTCGGGGCCGCTGTGTGGCCGGCGGAGCTCGCCTTCGGTCCGGCGGTGGCGGCCGTCGAGCTGGCCCGCGATCAGGCGGCCGACGAGGTCCGACGGCTCCATGCTCGAACGGAGCGGCTCGCGACCGAAGTCGAGGAGCTCGGTGCCCAGCTCGCCGACGCCGCGCGCGAGGCCGCGAACGCCCGGGAAGACCTCGCGCGGCGTGAGCAGGAGAGCGCGCGCATCGTCGAGTGGTTGAAGCTCCTGCTCGCCTGGGCCATGCGCGCAGTCCACGGCGGCGAGGCCACTGAAGATCACATCGCAGCTGTCATGCAGGCGACGGACGCTGAGTTCGGCGGCGCCGCGCAGATCGCGGCGCTCGGCATCCGGCTGTCGCACCAAACGACAGAGATGGCGCGCCTTGCCGAAGAGGCCGACCTGAGCGCCGCCGAGGCGGAGCGCCTCGCGCGCGAGATCGCAGCGCTGCGCGCAGAAATTGAGCGCCGCGAGCCGGAGCGCGCCGAGCTCGCGCAGCTGCGCGAAGCGGTCGCCGCGCAGATCGCCGCGCTCGCGACCCAGACGCGCGAGGCGGAGCGCGCGAACCAGCAGGTGCGCGGCCTCTGGCAGCAGCTCACGGCGCGCGACGGCGAGACGGCCCGCCTGCGCGAACAGGTCGCCGAGCTCGATGGACTGCGCCAGCGCGTGCGCGAACTCGAGCCCCTGCGCGACCAGGTTGCCGAGCTCGATGGACTGCGCCAGTGCGTGCGCGAACTCGAGCCCCTGCGCGACCAGGTTGCCGAGCTCGATGGACTGCGCCGCCAGGTGAGCGAGCTCGAGACGCTGCGCGGACAGGTGGCGGAGCTCGACGGATTGCGCCGGCAGGTCGTCGAGCTCGAGCGTGTCTCGACCGAGCTGGCCGACGCCTGGCTCGCCGCCGCCGCTCACGCGGCGGCGCTCGCGAAGGTGCAGGACGAGCTGTCCGCTGCGAGCGTCGCGGTGGCCGAGCGTGACCTCTACACCGAGTCGCTGCAGATGCAGATAGCGACAGTCGAGCGCTCGCGCCTGTGGCGTGCCGTGCGCCCGCTCGCGCGGCTGGGACGCGACGCCGGCGCGATCTTCCGGCGGTGACCCTCGATGGGGTACGTGCCGCTGCGTAGGATCGCCAAGCTGGGCTGGTGGACGATCAGTTTCCAGCTCCCCGGCCGCCTCCGGGAGAAACGGGCCGTGCGCGCGCTCGCCGAAAGCGGCGTCTTCGACGAGGACTTCTATGTTGCGACGAATCCCGACCTGCCCGCCGCGGGACTCGACCCGATCACGCACTACCTCCGCTACGGGGCCGCGGAGGGGCGCGACCCGAGCCCGCTCTTCGACACCCGCTTCTATCTCGAGCGCTACCCAGACGTTGCGGCGGCCGGCGTGAACCCGCTGCTCCACTACGTGGGATGCGGCGCGGCCGAGGGCCGCGATCCCAACCCGTGGTTCGACGGACAGTGGTATCTCGCGACGAATCCGTTCGTGCGCGAGAAGGGCCTCAATGCACTCGTGCATTACCTGCGCATCGGGGCGGCCGCGGGGCGCGACCCGTCCCCGCGTTTCGACACGGCCTCGTATCGAAGCGCGCATCCCGAAGTGGCGGCGAGCGGCCTGAACCCGCTCGTGCATTTCCTCCGCCACGAGGGTGATCGCGGCTTTGCGCCGGCGCGCGCGGCCGGCGTCGCGGAAGATCGCCCGGCCGAAGCCGAGCTCGACGGCTCGCTCGCGACATGAAGCCGGTCCGCCTGGTCGCGTTCTACCTGCCGCAGTTCCATCCGATCCCGGAGAACGACGCCTGGTGGGGCCGCGGCTTCACCGAGTGGACCAACGTGACGCGGGCGCTCCCCGCGTTTGCCGGGCACCGGCAACCGCGCCTGCCGGCCGATCTCGGCTTCTACGACCTGCGGCTCGCCGAAGTGCGCGACCAGCAGAGCGCGCTCGCGCGCAGCTACGGCATCCACGGCTTCTGTTACTACTACTACTGGTTTGGCGGTCGCCGCCTGCTCGAGCGCCCGCTCGAAGAGGTGCTCGCCACCGGCCGACCGGACTTCCCGTTTTGCATCTGCTGGGCCAACGAGAACTGGACACGCCGCTGGGACGGGCTCGAGCAGGAAATCCTGATGCGGCAGGACCACTCACCGGAGTCGGACCGCCGCTTCATCCTCGACGTCCTGCCGATCCTGAGCGACCCCCGCTACATCCGGCGCGCCGGGCGCCCGGTGCTTCTCGTCTACCGGCCCGACATCCTGCCCGACCCGCAACGCACCGTCGCGACCTGGCGGGAGACGTGTCGCGCCAATGGATTGCCCGGCTTACACGTGGTGGGGTGTCAGACGTTCGGGACGGAGGATCCCCGTCCGCTCGGCTTCGACGCCGCGGTGGAGTTCCCGCCGCACAACATCAGCGGCGGCCGGCTCGACCGCACCGTAGCCGGGCTCCATCCAGAATTCCGCGGCAAGCTCCACGACTACGGCGAGGCGGTGGCGTACTTCTCGCAGCGGCCCGATCCGCCCTATCTGCTCCACCGGTCCGTGATGGCCGGTTGGGACAACACGCCTCGCCGCGGCCTGCACGCTCACGTGTGGCACCACGCTACACCCGACGCCTACGGGCAATGGCTTCGCACTGCTATCGAGCGAAGCAGCGATCCGGAGGATCCCGAGCCGCTCGTCTTCGTGAACGCGTGGAACGAATGGGCGGAGGGCGCCGTTCTGGAGCCCGACCAGACCTGGGGCCACACTTTTCTGCAGGAGACGCGCCGCGCGCTCCTGTTCGCGGGCGACGGCACCGCTGCGCGCGACGCGGAGCACGACTTCGAGGCGCTCGACGGGGAGGCGCTGCGCGCGCGGCTTCGCGCGTTCGCACGGGCCAACTCCTGGCTGCGCGCGGAGGTGGAGGCCAGCGAAGCGCTGGACCACGCCGCAACGACCGCGTTCACGCCCGAGGCGCCGGACTGGATTCCGTCGCGCGCGCCACACGCCGGCGGCCAGATGTGCATCGAGAGCCTGTCACCGGTCGATGCGTCGGGACGCGTGCTGGTGTTCGGGGGCCGCCGGCTCCGGATCGCCGGCTGGGCCGTCGCGCCGGGCATCGACGGCGACGGTGAGAAGGCGTCGGCGAGCCTCGTGCTGCTCGGGGCGGACGCCGAGCCCGCATACTTTGCGGCGCTCCCCGGGCGGCTCCTCCGGCCCGATGTCGGGCGCGCTCTCGGCAGCGGGGCGGTGCCGCTCGCCACCGGCTTCGCCGCGGTCGCCGGCTACGAAGGCGTCGCGCCGGGGACCTACGAGATAGCGATCGTGCAGCGCAGCGGCGGACTGGTCGAGTTGACGCCGTCCGGTCGTCGCATCTGCATCCCGGGCGACGAGCCGTGAGCGCAGCGCCCGCGCTCGTGAGCGTCGTCGTGCCGAGCTATGAGCACGGCCCGCACATCGAGGAGGCGTTGCGCTCCGTTGCGTTGCAGCGCGACGTGGCTCTCGAACTCGTGGTCGTCGACGACGCCTCGCGCGACGACTCGGTCGCCGTCGTCGAGCGCCTCTTCGACGACCACGAGTTCGCGTCGCGCTTCGAGCGCCGGCTGCGGCTCGTGGTCAATGAGACGAACCAGGGTGCGCACGCTGCGATCAACCGCGGACTCTGCGAGAGCAGCGGCGACTTCCTCACGATCCTCAACTCCGACGACGCCTACGCGCCCGACCGGCTGTCCGCTCTGCTCCGACTCCAGCGCGCGAGCGGCGCGCAGCTCGCGATGAGCCGCGTGGTCTGCATGGGCACGGGCGCAGACCGCGACAACTGGGTCCGAGAGAGCTTCCGACTCCGGCGTCACCAGGACGGCGTCGAGCGCCACCCGTCGATCGGCTTCGCCTGCATGGCGAGTAACGTCGCGATCTCGTCCGGGAACCTCTTCTTCAGCCGCGCGCTGTTCGAAGCCGTTGGAGGTTTCGACGACCTTCGCTACTGCCACGACTGGGACTTTCTGCTGCGCGCCGTTCTAACGACCGAGCCGATCCTGGTCCAGCGCCCGCTCTACCGCTACCGCCTGCACGACACCAACTCGTATCGCTCGCTCGACGGCGTCGCGGAAGTGGAGACCGAGTGCGTGCTCCGGCGCTTCTTCGAGACGATGCGTCTCGAGCCGCCGGTGAACAGGCTCGCGCCGTCGCCGCACTACTGGCCGGGCGTCTTCGAGTATTGGATGGATCGCCTCGGATTCTGGCGCTATTGGTGAGCGAATCGCATCATGGTGATCTCCGACAGTTTCATCTGGCTCCACATTCCGAAGACCGCGGGCGATGCGACGCTCCTGATGTTCGAGGAGCTGCGGCATCCGTGGCAGCTGGTCGATCGGCACACCGATCCGCGCAAGCACGGAACTCTCGCCGATGCGCATGCACGCGTGCCGGGCTCGACCGGCTTTGCGGTGATCGCGAATCTGCGGCGACTTCCGGATGTCGCGCTCAGCTACTTCCATCACATGCAGCGTCATGGCCCTGGCGAACGATTTGCGAGCGGAAGGTGTTATGGCGAGCTCCAGTTCAGCGACTACATTCGCTGGGTGATCGACCATCCCGAGACGCAGAGCTACGACTGGATCCTCAATCATCATCTGGGCGATCGGGACGCGGATCACTGGCTGCGCGTGTCGTCGCTCGCGGACAGCTTCATCGACGTCGTCGGCCGTTATCTCGCAATTCCCGCGGAGGCGCGCGATCGCATCCGCATGATCTCGGCGAACGTGGGGCCCTACGCAAACAAGAGTCTCAACGCTTGGTACGCGCCGCACGAGATGGAGGCGCTCTACGCCAACTGTCCTCGTTGGGCGGAGACGGAGCGCAGGATCTATGGCGACCTGCCGACCAGCGGGGGCGCCTGCCGGTGACGCGGCTGCCCGTGGTCCTCGCTGGGCGGGCGGCAGGTCGCCGATGTCGCCGCCGCGACACCGCGTTCGGAGCCGATCCGGACCGGCAATCTGCCTCGTCGTCGCGCTGCGGCTCTCGACGGCGCGCCGGACGCCTAATTGTCAGAAAAATTGATGAATAATGGCGTCGAACAACTCCCGGACGGGTCGCCGATAGGCACCAAGGTGCGGCTGAGCGCCCGGGATGTGTTTCTCCTGCGGCTAGATGTGTTAGGGTATGCCGCACTGGGTCCCCCGCGGAGTGGGGCAATGGATGACCCCAGTTTCGCCTACAATCGAGAGGAGTTCTGTGATGCGAAAGAGTGCTTGGCTTCCGGTTCTGTTGACTGGGCTCCTGACCGCATCGGTCGCTTGGGCAGGTCCGGCGGGTCCCACAGTCTTCTTCGGCTACGACCTGAACGGCGACACCAAGGCCGACCTCGTCACCGTCAGCGGG
>Ga0315287_10007492_pt1 | contig 10945 bp, 10 predicted proteins | sample YL17G11_0_MG_FD_205037 | JGI IMG/M metagenome (GOLD analysis project Ga0315287, IMG submission 205037) | Sediment microbial communities from Yellowstone Lake, YNP, Wyoming, USA - YL17G11_0 | ecosystem: Environmental > Aquatic > Freshwater > Lake > Sediment | place: USA: Wyoming | collected...
CTCACCGACATCCCCGAGGGGACCGCGGCGCTCGCCGTCTACCTGCAGGTGATCCGCGACCCACGGCTGCTCGCGCTTCCGCCCTGGCTGGGCATCGAGACCGTCGTGCGCATGCTCATCGCGTTCGCCCCGGTACAGACCGCAGGCATGTGGACGTCCGATCCGCACGAACCGCTGACCTGCGTCATCTGCCTCGGGGACGGGCACCCCACACGCCGGATGGAGACGGCCGCGCGAGCGGCGATTCGCGGCGTTCGGGCTGAACCGGACGACCGCGGCACAATCCACGCGCTTCCGATCACGCGCTGGCGCCATACCTGCGCCGCGCTCGTCGTGCGCGCGAGCGTGCGCGACCGCGACCGCGCCCTGGCGTTCGCGCACGAGGCGACCGGTGCCCTCGGGCTCCTCCTCGAGCGGGTGGCGTTGCTCGACCGGGCCGCGGCGCGTGAACGCTCCCTGGTCGGGGCGGGCGAGCGACGGCTGACCCGCCTCGGGTACGACATCCACGACGGGCCACTGCAGGACGTCGGTGCTGCCGTCCGTGAGCTCCGGCTCCTCCGCGACCGCGCTGCCCAACCCGAACTGTTCGTCGCTGGTCTCAGCGAGCTCGAGGAAATCCTCGTCGGCGTCGAGGGCTCGCTGCGCGAGCTGTCGCACTCGGTCGAGGCGCCCGCGGTAATCGGTCGGCCGTTCCGGGAAACGATCAACCGGGAGGCCGCGTCGCTCTCGGCCGCCACTGACGTCCAGACCCACGTAGAGCTACGCGGCGACTTCGAGACGCTGACCGCCTCGCAGCGCATCGCGCTGATCAGGATCGTGCAGGAGGCGCTGACGAACGCGCGCGAGCACAGCAGCGCGGACGAGGTGAGGATCTCGATCGTCACCGGCCGCGACAGCGTGCAGGCGGAGATCACCGACAACGGGCGCGGCTTCGACGTCGAACAGACGCTCCTCGCCGCCGCCCGTCGCGGCCGGCTCGGCCTCGTCGGGATGAGCGAGCGCGTCCGGCTGCTCGGCGGCTGCTTCGACGTGGAGAGCCGGCCCGGGCAGTCGACCGTATCGGCCACGCTGCCGCGCTGGCGCCCGCTCATCTCCGTCAGGGCGGCGGGCGGCGCGCAGACGTGATGGATCGCTCACCTAACAGGAGGTACCAGTCGAGATGAGAGTGCTCATTGCAGACGATCATCGTCTCACCCTGCAGGGAATCAGGCGCGCGCTCGAGCAGGTCGGCGACATCGAGGTGGTAGGAGAGGCCTGGAACGGAAGTCAGGTTATGCCCATGATCGCGCAGACGAACCCGGACCTCGTGCTGCTCGACATCCGCATGCCGCAGCTCGACGGCCTTGCCTGCCTCGACCGCATCAAGAAGCGCTACCCGGCCCTGAAGGTCGTTGCGATCTCGATGTACAGTGACAAGGAGCACATCGACGCGGCGCTTCGCCGTGGCGCGTGTGGGTACATCGTGAAGAGCATCAACCCGTCCGACCTGCCCTCCGCGATCAGGCAGGCTGTCGAGGGGAACTTCTACTACGTCGCCACGCCAGACGTGAAGAACGAGGACTCGGCCGAGAACGCCGCGGGGTTGACGGACAAGCAGTTCCAGATTCTCAAGGCCGTCGCGCGCGGGCTCTCGAACGAGGCGATCGGCAAGGAGTTGTGGCTCAGCGAGCAGACCGTCAAGTTCCACCTGCACAAGGTCTACCGCAAGCTCGGGTTGGCGAACCGTACCGAGGCCGCCCGCTGGGCGTACGAGCACGGGCTGGTCGAGTACTCGCACTGACGTTCAATCGAACGGGTGGAGTCTACCCACCGTTCGGCAGGTATCCAGGGGCGCCCCACGTGATTTGCTGCATGGGTGCCGTTGGGAACACGCTCGTTACGACTGCTGCGCCCGATCCGCGTGATCGTGGTCTCTCCTGACGATCGCTTCGCGAGCGTCTTGCGCTTCCTACTCGACCGCAGGCGCCTTGCCGTGCGGGCTGCCCGCCGGCAGCCGGAGCTGCTCACCCTGGTCGAGGAGGGCGTCGACGTCGTGGTGCTCGACGCGACGTACTCCCTCGCCGACACTGCTCAAGCGATTGCCGAGCTCGAGGCCCTCCATCCCGAGATCGGCGTCGTCGTGGTCTCCGAGCGCCGCGGCAGAACCGGGAGCCTGCTCAGACTGCTGCCGAAGTGGGGGCCGCCGCAGCAGCTGATCGACGAGATCGAACGCACCTACCTTCACCGGCCGCCGCCTGCGCGGGCACGAGCACTGCACGAGCGCCACCGCCAGCCTCGGCCCGCCGTGAGCCTCGAGGCGTTCCCGGTCGATACGCCGTCCTCAGGGGTGGCATTCACGCGGCCCCTGGTGCCGTAGCCCCCAGTCCGCGCCCGCATGGGTGCGGCCGCTATCGAAGGTGCTGCGAGAACCACCCGTCGGATGGCCAATTCCCATTTCCGGCGCGGTACACCTAATGGCGGCTGGATTACATGCACGCCAGGTTACCCACCAGAAGGAGGCAAGGGATGTTCAGTTTTTCGCTCATTCGTCGCGAGGACGGGCAGACGATGGCCGAGTACGGCGTCGTGCTCGCCATCATCACTGTGGCGCTCGTCGGAGCGTTCACGCTCCTGTCGGGCGAGATCGGCAACGCACTCAAGGCGGTCACGAACGTGCTCTAGGCGATCTGCGATACAGGCGGGCCCTCCCCGGCGGGAAGGCCCGCCTGGAACCGCCCACTCACGACACCAACCCCGAGAGACGGCGAAACGACACATGACCACCGGCAAACACACCACGATCACGATGCGCAGCGAGCGCGGTCAGGCGATGACCGAGTTCGCACTCGTGCTGCCGGTGCTGGCGCTGATGCTCTTCGCCGTCATCCAGTTCGGGATCGCGTTCAACAACTACATCACCGTCACGGACGCGGCTCGCGCGGGAGCGCGAAAGGCGGCGGTCAGCCGGGGGACGGCAAACCCGGCCCGAACCACCGAGGCCGCAGTCCGGGCGTCCGCCGCCGGGCTCGATCAGGGTCGGCTCGACGTCGAGATCAAGTCGAACTTCGAGCGCGGAACCGACGTCACGGTCTCGGCGTCGTACCCCTACTCGATCAGCCTGCTCGGCCTCATCGTGGGCTCGGGCCGGCTGACGAGCACGACGACGGAGCGTGTCGAATGACCCCGGCAAACAAAGTGGAGATGGCCATATGACCTATCAAGTCAGCAACAACGGGAAGACCTATCAAGCCCGCAACATCGGAATTGCGGCCGTGCTCGCTATTGCCGCGGCCATGCTCACGGCATACTTCGTCAAGAGCGCACAGGACAACGCGGAGAGCGGCAACGCCCTCACGTCGGTCCTGGTCGCCGCCGGCGACATCGTCGCAGGCACGCCCGGCAGTGACCTCGCTACCGGCAAGAATCTCGAGCAGCAGGAGCTGCCCCGGGACAGCGTCATCCCCGGCGCAGTCGCCTCGTCGCAGCAGGTGGCGGGCCTTGTCGCCACGGATACGATTTACGCAGGTGAGCAGGTCACCGTCCGCCGCTTCAGACCCCTCGCCGAGCAGGGGATCCTCGCCGAACTGAGCGGGAACATGCGCGCCCTCCAGGTTCCAGGCACCCAGCACCAGCTGCTCGCCTGGACGCTGAAGGAGGGCGACCACGTCGACGTGGTCGCATCGGTCAAGTACCGGGCGAAGGACTTCACGGGCGCCGGCGTCGATGAGAGCGTCGCGAGTCGCATCGTCCTCCGCGACCTGGTGGTGCTCAGCGCTGCCGAGGACCCGGACAAAGACAGCGGCCTCGCGTCGAGCGTCGCTCCGACGCTCTCGGTCACCCTGGCGGTCACAGACCGGCAGTCCCAGAAGCTCTTCTGGGTGATGACGAACGGCGAGTGGTCGCTGCAGCTGCGCCCGCTGAACAAGCCCAAGGACAGCCCGGAGAGCGTGGACACGGTTTCGTCGGTGCTCGTCGACGGACTGCGCTCCGCACAGCGCTCCGAGCTCGCTACCGGTCGATGAGAGGACACCCGATGAGCGCCGAGACACACACACAAGCCGAGTCGCCCGCCGAGAGCGCGGACCGGATGCGGGTCGTCATCACTGGGCGCTGCCGCGGACTGGCAGAGCTGTGCGACGCGCTTGCGGACGAGACCCAGTTCGACCTGCCCGGGTGGGTCAGTAACGTCCGTGCCGCAGCGGGGATGCTCGAAGCCGACGTGCCAACGGTCGTCCTCCACGCGACGTCCGGCGACGCGCTGCCCCGCGAGGAGCTCGCGTGGCTACTTGAGCACACTGAGCAACCGATCATCCTGCTGACGGACGGCGAGTCTGGCTTGCTCCTCCAGGAGGCACTGGACGTGGGGATCGCCGACGTGCTCGTGCTGCCGCAGCCGGCCGACCGCATCGCATTTGCGGTGCAGCGGGCGCTCGCGAACGCACGCGGCCCGGTCGTGCACGACATCTCCCCCGCAGCGGCTCCTTCCCACAGTCGTCCTGCACGGGTGTTCGCGGTGCTCGGTCCGAAGGGCGGCAGCGGCAAGACAACCCTGGCGACGAACCTCGCCGCCACGCTCCTGCACCAGCACGTCAAGCGCACGCTCCTCATCGACCTCGACCTGCAGTTCGGGGACGCAGCGCTCGTCCTCGGAGTCGAGCCCGAGAAGACAATCTACGACCTTCTCGTCGCCCCCGGCGAGCTCGATGCGGCGAAACTCGCCGGCTACACCATCCACCACTCCTCCGGACTCGACCTGCTGCCCGCGCCGCTACGCCCGGAGGACGCGGAACTCATTACGGAGAACCGCATTGCCGCACTGCTCACGATCGCCCGCGAGGAGTACGACGCGATCGTCGTGGACACGCCGTCGGCGATCACGGGCGCGACACTCGCCACGCTCGACGCGGCGAGCGACGTTCTCCTGCTCGTCGGCCTCGAGGTCGCTTCGCTCAAGAACGTGCGGCTTGCCCTCCGCACGCTCGACCTCATCTCCTACCCGCGGGACCGCATCCGCCTCGTCCTCAACACGCCTTCGCCGGCCCGTACGATGAAGCGGCGCGAGCTTCAGGCCGCGCTCGACGTGAAGGTCCAGTTCGAGGTGCCGTACGACGACGGAGTCCCGGTGTCCGTGTCACGCGGCGAGCTCCCCGTGCTCATCGGGCGGTCGGGGCTCTCCTCGGCGATTCGCGACATGGCCGCAGGGCTCGTCGGCACCGGGGCCAGGAAGAGTCGCATCCCGACCCTACGGCGGGCGTCATGAGCCTCCAGCAGCGGATCCACGGCGCAAGCGTCAATGAGATCGCCGTCGCCCCGGGACGGAGCGAGGAAGGCGCGCGAGCGTCCGAGCCGGCGCAACCCGTGGAGCCCAAGGCGGCCCCGGCGGAGGCGCCGCCGCCCGTGCGCACCGATCCCCACGCCGACCTGAAGACGCGGATCCACCGTGCCTGCATCGCGAAGCTCGGCCCGCAGCTCTTCGCAAGCGACACGACCGAGGATCTCGGCGAGCGCGTGGAGATCACGGTGCGGGAGGAGCTCAAGCTCGATGGCACCCAGCTGTCGACCGAGGAGCTCGGCCGGGTCGTGCGGGCGATCACCGATGACATCCTCGGCTTCGGACCGATCGAGCCCTTGCTCCGCGACGAGTCCGTCAGCGAAGTGATGGTGAACGCGTTCGACCGCGTCTATGTAGAGCGCTTCGGCAAGATCGAGCAGGCCGACGTCCAGTTCGCCGACAACGAGCACGTCCTCCGCGTAATCGACCGCATCGTGTCCACGGTCGGCCGGCGGGTGGACGAGGCATCGCCGATGGTCGACGCCCGCCTGCTCGACGGCTCCCGCGTGAACGCGATCATCCCGCCCCTCTCTCTCAAGGGGCCAACGCTCACCATCCGCAAGTTCTCCCGCGACCCGTACACGATCGACAACCTGATCGCATTCGGGACCCTGACACCGAAAGCCGCGCAGCTCATTGCCGCGTGCGTGCGCGGCAAGCTGAACATCCTCATCTCCGGAGGCACCGGCACCGGCAAGACCACGACGCTGAACGCCGTGTCGTCGTACGTGCCTGAGGACGAGCGGATCGTGACGATCGAGGATGCCGCCGAGTTGCAGCTCCAGCAGGAGCACGTCATCACCCTCGAGTCACGACCGTCCAACATCGAGGGACGCGGCGAGATCCGCATCCGCGAGCTCGTACGCAATGCCCTGCGGATGCGGCCCGACCGGATCATCGTCGGCGAGGTTCGCGGTGCAGAAACCCTCGACATGCTGCAGGCGATGAACACCGGCCACGATGGGTCGCTCACCACCATCCACGCAAATTCGCCACGCGATGCCCTGAGTCGTCTCGAGACGCTCGTTCTCACGGCAGGCGTCGACCTACCGCTCCGCGCAATCCGCGAGCAGATCGCCAGCGCCTTCGACCTCGTCATCCACCAGGCGAGGCTCGTCGACGGGACACGGAGGGTGACGCATATCACCGAGGTGCTGCGCATGGAGTCCGACGTGATCACTTTGCAGGACGTGTTCCTCGCGACCGCACCCGCCGAGGCCCACCTCGGCCGCGTCACGGCGATGCTTTCTCCGCTCACGTGCACGGGCCTCAAGCCGCACTTCCTCGAGAAGATGGCGGTGCACGGCGTCATGCTGCCGGCAGCGTTCTTCCAGCAGGAAGCGAGCGACCTCCACCCGGCAGCGTCCTTCTCGACTGCGGCCCCGCTGAAGGCCGGGGTCTGACGTGCAGGGGCCTGGAAGCGTATCCCGGAGGCAGGCGCTGATCCTCGCCGGCGCCACGTTCGCGGCATTCGCCGTCGCATCGTCCGGACGTGCCGGGATCGACCTGAGGGAGCAGATCGACACCTCCGCCTATCCGACAGTCCGTGCCACAGTCGTCACGGCGCAGCCGACGTCGGCCGCGCCTACGTTGTCGGAGAACGGGAGCTCGGTCGCGGCCTTGAGGGCGGAGAACCTCGGCACCTCGAAGCACGTCGTGATCGCGGTCGACCGCTCGACCTCGATGGAGGGGAAGCCCCTCGCCGACGCCATCGCCGCCGCGAAGCGGTTCCTCGCCGCGAAGGAGCAGGACGACCGCGTCGCTGTGGTCGCGTTCGGTGCGGACGCCGTTCGACTGACCGGGTTCTCCTCGTCCACCGCCGACGCCGAGGGCGCTCTGGCCTCACTTTCGGTCGGGACGCGTGAGGGGACGGCGCTGTACGACGCCGTCGTACTCTCTGCCGAGAACCTGGCCCGGGAGCCGCTTGGGAAGCGCTTGATCGTGCTCCTCGCCGATGGTCGTGACGTGTCGAGTGACGCCACACTCGGCCAGGCCGTGCAAGCTGCGGAACGGGCCGGCGTGTCCGTCTACGCGGTCGGCATTGCTGGTAAGCAGTTCACCCCTGCGCCACTCCGGCGCCTGGCAGCGGGGACGGGCGGCGCCTCGTACCTCGCGCAGTCAAGCGGTGAGCTTGCTGGCATCTTCGCTCGGATTGCCGCCGAGCTCCGCAGGACGTGGCGACTCGAGTACGTCACTGCCGCGCGGCCCGGAGAGCGGCTGCGTCTCACGGCCACGGTCGACGGTCAGGGCCGCGCGACGGCCAGGTACCGGATCCCCGACGAGCCAGGGTCCTCCACGAGCGTGGGCGACTCCTCGAGCGGCCTGCTCCCTGGTGCTATCGCGCGAAGCGCATGGGCGCCCGTGCTCGCGGCGGTCCTCGTGGGCCTGCTCATCCTGCTGGCGGTCGTCGTCGCCATGCGGAGGCCGGCCGGAAGCTGGGCCCGCAGTCGCGTCGACGCGCACGTTGGCACACCTCGGCCACGGGCGGAGCCGGCTCGGCGGGTGCAGAGGCCGACCGAGGTGCTCGCGTCGCTCTACGGCGTGACTGAGCGAAAACTCGGACGCAAGCCCACGTGGGCGCGGGTACAGAATCGGCTCGAGCGGGCCGACCTCCCGCTGCGCACGGCCGAGTTTCTCTACCTGAGCGGTGGCGTCGCCCTCGTTGCCCTGATCGTCGCGGTTGCGCTGGGGATCCCCGGGCTGATCGTCCTCGGAATCGTCGCCGGGGCCGCGTTCGTTCCGTACCTCATCGTGTCCCGCAAGGCAAGCAGGCGCGTGCGTGCGTTCGACGACCAACTCCCCGATGTCCTGCTCATGCTCTCCGCATCGCTGAGGGCCGGTCACAGCCTGCGCCAGGGCATCGGCGCGCTCGTCGAGGACAGCACGCCCCCGACGAGCACCGAGTTCCGTCGTGTCCTCGCGGAGGCGAGCCTCGGCCGCCCGGTCGAGAGCGCCATGGCCGACATGGCGAAGCGCCTAGGCTCGGCGGACTTCGAGTACGTCGTCGCGGCCGTCACGGTTCAGCGGGAGGTTGGCGGCTCGCTGGCCGGCCTGCTCGAGATGGTCGCCGAGACCGTTCGCTCACGACAGCAGTTCCGGCGCAAGGTTCATGCACTGACCTCGATGGGCCGGCTCTCGGCCTACGTCCTGATCGCGCTGCCGTTCGCGGTCGCGTTCATGCTCCGGCTGGTCAACCCGGGATACATGAAGCCGCTGCTCGACACTGCCATCGGCCACCAGATCATCATTGTGGGCCTCGTGATGATGGTCATCGGGAGCCTGCTCCTCAAGAAGACCGTCACGTTTAAGGGGTGAGTGAATGTTTCCACTAGTCATAGCCACAGCGTTTCTGACCGCTGCTCTTTACCTCGTGATCGAGGTTCTCACGGTCCCCGAGCGCGCGCGTGCCCGGGGGGTGGAGCGGGCCGCGGGCTACGGCGCGCGCCGGTTCGGCGAGCTAGCAAACGTTGAGAGCTTCAACGACCGTGTGGGCCGGCCCTTGCGGGCGTGGCTCGCGGGCGTCGTGCTCCGCTTCAGTCCTCACACGACGGTCGAGTCAGTCCGCCTGAAGCTCGTCGTGGCTGGGCTCGGGAGGCGCCTGTCGCCCCAGTCGTTCCTCGCGGCAAAGGCCGGCCTCGGCATTCTCGGCCTGCTGGGAGGACTCAGCCTCGGTACGGGGTACGCCGGCGCCGGCGCGGGCCTGCTCCTCGCGGTCGCGCTCGCCGGCTGCGGCTACCTCATCCCGGACATAGCACTGGGCATGCGCGCGCGGTCACGACGCGAATCGATGCAGGCGCAGCTTCCCCAGGGGCTCGACCTGTTGGCGGTCAGCGTTGAGGCGGGCCTCAGCTTCGACTCGGCAGTCGCGAAGCTTACCGAGCAGATGGATGGGCCGCTCGTGGACGAGTTCGAGCTGATGCTCGCGGAAATCCGCATGGGCGACAGCCGCGAGAACGCCCTGAAGAATCTCGCGGAGCGCTCGGGCGTACCCGAGGTCGCCTCTTTCGCCCGGGCGATGATTCAGGCCGATCGGCTCGGCGTCTCGATCGGGCGCCTGCTGCGCTCGCAGGCGATCGAGACGCGGCTCAAGCGCCAGGCCGCCGCCGAGGAGAGGGCGATGAAGGCCCCGATAAAGATGCTCTTCCCGACGGTGCTCTTCATCTTCCCGGCGCTGTTCCTCGTCGTCCTCGGCCCTGCCTTCATCCAGCTGTTCGAGCTCTTCTGATCGCATGAGCCGCTGCGGCCCTCATCCACTCGACCGTTGCGTCCGGGAGGATTCCGGGCAGGTACTCGCCTTCTTCGCGATAGCACTCGTCACGCTCGTCGGCATGACCGCGCTCGCGATCGACGTCGGCTACGCGTACTTCGTGAAACGGTCGCTCCAGGCATCGGCGGATGCGGCTGCCACGGCAGGCGCCCTCGAGCTCCCCGACCCGGCGGCTGCGGCGAACAGGGCGCGGGCCTACTCCGGCAGCGACGGCGGGAAGAACTGGAAGAAGAGCCTCCCCGATGGTGTTGCGACGACGGTGATGACGCGGTGCTTGCCCACCGCGCCGTGCAACCCCGTCAACGCGATCACGGTGCGGGAGTCCGTGATCGTGAAGACCTTCTTCGCGCGGGTCGTGGGTGTCGACACGCTCAAGGTCAGCGCGCGTGCGACAGCGTGCTCACCCTGCGGGGCGAGGCCGCTGGACGTGATGCTCGTGGTCGACCGGTCATCGTCGATGTGCACGACGACCGCCGGAGACCCTGACCCTGCCTGCACCGACCTTAACAATGCGAAGGAGGGGGTACGTGCGTTCCTCGAGGTGATGGATCCCACATCTGACTCGGTGGGGCTCGCCGTCTTCCCGCCGGCCGCCAGCCGGGACGCGAGGTGTGAGAGCGCCCCCAGACTGCTGTACGACTCACCGACCTCCGTGTACACCATCTCGCCGCTGTCGAACGATTATCGTGCCGGCGGGGTCCTCAATCCCTCGTCCGCCCTTGTCAAGACCATTTCGTGCCTGAAGATAGGCAACGGGACGTCGTACGCCAACGCGCTCGAGCAGGCACAGGCCGAGCTCGAGGAGCACGGGCGCCCGGACGCGGAGGATGTGATCGTCTTCCTCTCGGACGGCGGTGCGAACTACGGCCCGGCGTTCTACGGCAACACGTCGCCATACCGCACGCAGCCGTGCCGGCAGGCAGTCGACTCTGCGGCAACGATCAAAGCGAAAGGCACGTCGATCTACTCGATCGGGTACGACATCCACGGCGTCTATGCCGACCTCTGCCTGGCATTCGACGACTCGCCCGAGGTCCCCGGTATGGCGACCGAAATCGCGTTGGGGTCGATTGCGACGAGCCGCGAGCATTTCTTCGTCCAGCCGACCGCGGGCGAGCTCGAGACGATCTTCACCCGTATCGCTGTCCACCTTACGGGAACGCGGCTGGTCGACGACCCCGAGGAGTGATACGCCCCGGCGCAGGGCCGGGATCGGAGGCAGGAACCGCCGCTGGAAGGAAACGAGACGGCTGTGCCGAAACACACTTTGCCGGCCGGCGCCCGACTCTTCCCGGGGCACACGGCATCGTCGGCCGGCATCTCTTCTCCGCCGCGAGGAGGCACCCCTGATCTCGGTTGCGGGGCTG
>Ga0315287_10007493_pt1 | contig 10944 bp, 7 predicted proteins | sample YL17G11_0_MG_FD_205037 | JGI IMG/M metagenome (GOLD analysis project Ga0315287, IMG submission 205037) | Sediment microbial communities from Yellowstone Lake, YNP, Wyoming, USA - YL17G11_0 | ecosystem: Environmental > Aquatic > Freshwater > Lake > Sediment | place: USA: Wyoming | collected...
GGCCGCGCACGCCGCTGTCGCCAAACTGGACGGGCACGGCGACGGTCTCTGCGAGGCAGGCGTGCGGGTCGAAGTAGCTGCCCGAGGCGGCGGGACAGGCGGGCCTCCACCGGCGGCCGGAGGAAGTCGCCATTTTTTGTTTGTTTTTTTGTTCGTGTGTTGGTGTTTTTTTGTTCTAGCTAGTAAGAAGGGGGGGGGGAAGGCGCAGCAGTTGTGCTTGAAGCAGGGGAAAAGGGGTCGTTCGTTCGAAGGATGCCCTTAGCAGCGTGGTAGAGCGTCGAGAGAGAGCGAGAGAGAGGGAGAGAGAGTGCGAGGGAGAGAGAGAGAGAGAGAGAGAGAGAGAGGATTGGGAATCCAAAGTCACTCGTCTTCCTCGACAGCGGCCGCAGCAGCTCTCGCCGCCTCTTCGTCCGCGTCCGCAGCTGCCTCTTCCTCGGCCCTCCTCCTCGCCTTCTCCTCCGCTGCGGAGTCGCTCGCCGCCTTCAGGGCCTTGCAGGCCTCGATCAGCGGGAGGGCGCCGTTGGCTTTTGTGGAATCTCCTTCGAGTTCGACGACGGAGTTTCCCGGTTCGTCGAGCGAGGGCGCGATCGCAAAGGCGTCGACCTCGCGCGTCGGCACGAGGTTGGCCGCCGCCGCGGCCTGCGAGACGGAGAGGCCGAGCTTGGAGGCCTCGAGCGCGAAGGCCTCGAGGGCTTCGCGCGGGGCGTGCGGGGCCGGGGTCGAGGAGGCGAGGTAGTCGTAGAGCTGTTTTTCGGGGGGTGTTTTTTTTTCTTCTTCGAGGTGAATATACGGGGTCGAGGCCTTTCTCGCTCTCTCTCTCTCTAACTCAAAAACGCGAACTCCTCCTCCTCCTCCTCCTCCTCCTCCTCACCTTGGCCTGGAAGGGCTGAGCTTCGCGCTTTCGTCCCCCGGGGGCGACGCCTTGCTGCTCAAGCAGGGAGAGGAGTTCCGCGTGCGTGAGTGGCGTGCCGTCGTCGGACAGCCTGTGGAGTTTTTTGTGTTGTTTCGCGGAGTGAGGGGAGGGGTTTGGGGTCGAGGTCGCATTTTTTTCAAACGGCGGCGGCGGGCGGCGTTTTGACGCGCGAGGAAGAGGGAGGCGTCTCCCTCAACTCGCTCTCTTCCCTCTCGCATTTCGCCCCTCTCAGCTCGCGCATTGGTTCTGCTTGCCGCTCTAGTGTGCTCTCATGTCCCATTCATCAGCTCTGGGAGCAATGCCGGAGCGTGAAAGAGCAGCGCCGATATAGCAGCAGCAGCAGAGAGGAAAAAGGGGCCGAGAAAAAAAGAGAGAGCGGCGTCGATGGAGGAGAGCCAAGTCGGCGAAATTCGCCATCGGCGGCCCGTAGACAGAAAGCTCTTCGGCTACTCCGGCCCCTCTCTCTCTCTTTTTCGTCGTCCTCACGAGAACAAGCGCACGGTTCTCACTCACACTCTCATTGCATGCTTGCGGCCCAAGTGCTCTTCACCGGACCGCAAGGAGAAAGCAAACTCGTCGTCGTCGTTCTTTGAAAAAGAAAACTCGATTGCCGTCTCAAGCGAGCGAAAGCGAATGGGCGGCGGCAGGGACAGGGAGAGAGCGAGCGTTCCTTGCGTTCTTTTCGGAGGCGGCGCTCTTTGAGACGAGCGCACTCAGGGGAGCAGCTTAGAAAAGGGGAGATCAATAAAAGCACAGAGAGCAAAGCTGCAGCTGCGACAGAGGAGGGAAGCGGAGAAGAAAGAAAGAAAGAAAGCAGGAAGGAAGAAGAAAGCAGAGCCGAGAAAGGACAGTGAGAAGAACGTTTTTCTTTCGTTTTCTTTTCGCGACGACCCGGCGGTCCTTTTCTCTCCTCGACCTCGCTGCGCCTTCTTCTCACCCTCTTTTTTTACCGCAGAGGCCGCGAGGTATCTTGCAAAAGAAAGGAGGCGGCAGCATCCTCTCTCTCTAATCTTCAACCGCAAAGTTGAACGAGAAGCCGCCTCTAGCAGGAGCAGCAGCAGCAGTAGCAGAGGAAGAAGAGGGAGCAGCAGCAGCAGCAGCAGCCTCCCCTCCTTCGTTTCCCTTGCCTTCCCCTCCTCCTCCCTCTTCTCGGAACAGCGACGCCAGCGCCCTCTCCCCGCTCCTCCGGGCCTCCGCCGCCGCGTCCTCCCTCGCTATCCTCTCCTCGGCCTCAGCCAGCGCCTCCGGAGCCCTCTCTCTCAGGGCCTCCTCCCACCTCTGCGCGAGCCTGAGCCTCGCCTCGTCGCCCCGCACGCCAGACACCAGCGACGTGTCGCGGCTGCGCACCCAGCGCAGCGCCTGCGCAAGGCCCGCCCTCGAGACGAAGTTGGTCGTGACGGCGATCGTGGGCGTCTCGAGGTTCAGGACCGCGTGCCACCAACCTCGGGGGACGAAGATGGCGTCCCCTGCCGAGACGATGCCCTCGAGCGGGCGGTGGCGGAGGCCGGGGGCGAGCGAGGGGGCGGCGGCGGCGCGCTGGCCCCCTTGCCGGCGCCGCCGCTTGCGGCCGCCGTCGCCCCCCCCCCCGGGCTCCTCCTCCTCCGCCCCCCCCTCCTCGCCGAACGCCTCCTCGTAGAACCCGCGGAACCAGTCGGCCAGCGCCGCGGGCGCGATCACCTCCGACAGGTCCGCGCTGGGCTCGACCCCCGGCGGGGCGCGCCCGGGCGGGAAGAGCACCCACTTCTTCGCGCCGCGCACGACGGCGTTCCAGGCGGAGGTCGCGTTGGGGTCGATGTGGAACCCCGAGCCGCTGCGCCTCCCGCCGGCGATGAGCCACTCGTGGTCGGGGCGGAGGTGCCTGGGCAGCACGGAGAAGAGGTCGCGCTCGCGGGCCGGGGCCGACGCTGCCGCTGCCGCCGCCGCTGCCGCTGCCGCCGCCGCCGCCGCCGCCGCTGCTGCTGTCGGGGCCGCGGCGGCCGCCGCTGCCGCGCCGTTCCCCTCCTCGCCGCCGTCTCCGCCGGCGCCGGCGGCGTCGGCGTCCTCTTGTGCCGCGGGCAGGCACTCCGGCGCCCCCGCCCCCAGGTCCGCCCGCAGCCGCCCCATCCTCGACAGCACCCTCGAGTCGAACACGGTCAGGGGCGAGTCGTCGGCGTTGGTCGCGGCGTACGCCGCAAAGTGCCCCCACGAGACCTCGACGCCGCCGGCGTGGACGGTGTCGAACCGCCTCGGCCCCCCTCGCCCCTCGCCCCCCTCGCCCCGCTCGCCCCCCTGCCCCTCCCGCTCCCGCTCCCGCCCCCCCTCCTCCTCCTCCCCGGAGAGGACCCGGAGCAGGTAGTCGTCGCTCTGCCACCGCTCCAGAGCCGGCCAGTGCCTCGCGGCCCCGACCAGGACGACGGGCAGCGCGGGGGCGTCGAACCTCCGGGCGAAGTCCTCGGGCGAGAGCGCCGCCGCGGCGACCCTGGGCAGCGTGTCGCGGGCCAGCCAGGGCCCGGGGTCCGCCGCGGTCGCGGCCCAGGTCTCGTAGAGCGCGTCGGAGAAGAGCGGGACGCGGAGTCGAGGCGAGGAGCGCGGCAGGCGCCGGGCGAGGGCGCGCTCGCACGCGGCGACGAAAGAGGCGTGCCCGCTCCCCCTCTCTCCTCGGGCGCCTTGGTCTTTCTCGTCTCGCCCTTTCCCTTCCGCTCGCTCCTCTTCCTTTCGGGCCCAGGCCGCGGCAGCGTACGTCCTCGCCCAGGTGCCTCCCCAGGCCCAGGCGCCGCCAAAGTCCGACAGGGTCGCGGAGCGCCAGCCGCCGATTCCCCTCCTCCGCTTCTCTCGGGCCTCGGGGCGGTCTCCCGCGCCGCCGCCTCCCTCCTGCACTCGCTCTCCCTCCTCGTCTTCGACGCCGCTGTCCGTCGCAGAAAAGGCGAAGGCGTACAGAGCCCTGCTGACGCACGAGACGGCGGCCAGTCCCTCGGCCGGTAAGGAGGAGACGATCAGGAGCAGGGCGGCGTCCGGGAGACGGCGGAGGTCGCCGAGGCCGAGGCGCGGGTCGCGAGGAGGAGAGGCGAGCCGGGGCCTCTTCTTCTTTTGGGGGCGAGCGGCGCTGCCGCCGCCGCCGCCGCTCGCAGCATCGGCGACGTCGACGTCCCCGTCGCAGCTAGCGTCTCGCCTCTCGCTCGCGAAGAGCAGCGATCCCCAGGGACGGATCCCCAGAGGGTGCGGAGCTCCAGGCAGGACGCCGCGGTTGTCGGAGAGCAGCGGCGCGGAGGTCGGGACGCAAGCGGTCGGCGGCATCTCCGAAGCGACAAGCCGTGCGCTCTTCCAACTCTTCGACCGGCGACTTGTGCTCTTCCGACTCACAACTTCGAGGCCGGCCCCTTCTCCTTTTTTGTCCGAGTTCGCTCGCTCTCTCGTGTTGTTCTGGTTTTTTCCCTCTCTCCCCCTTCTTTCTTCCTCTTCCCTCTTCCCTCCTCGCCGCTTTTCTCCACTCCCTTCCCCCGCTCGCACCGAAAAAACGCGACACGATGGTGAGCGCAGAGGAAGAACAAGGCACATTTCGCGTGCCTTGAAAAAAGCGACGTTTGCATTTCGAGCGTGTCGCTCGAGCTTTGCTTCGATCAAGACGACGACGACGACGGCGATGACGACGGCTAAATCATCCCCTTTTCTCTCTCTTCCCCCCCCTCCAAAACCTACCCGCAACCGCAGAACCAGCTGAGCTCCACCGTCTACGTCGGAAACGTCGAGACCAACGTCGACGAGTTCACGATCAAGTCGATCTTCCAGAACTGCGGCGCGGTCACCAACGTCAGGCTGGCTGGGTAAGACTTCTTAGCCCTCTCGATGAGCGAACGAAGAAAAAAAAACAAAGCGGCATTTTGATGATGAGCGAGTGGGTTTGCTGCCCCACTCTTTTGGCCCAGATGGGAACACCGTCCCGCCGACTCGCCCCAGTCCGTGAGGCACGGCGCATGGCACCGGTCCAGCGGCATGGGCGAGGACGAGAAAGCATCTGCAAGGCCCTGCGAGGCACCGATACTTCCAGTCCTTTCCTTCTTCGAGCGTTTTTTTGGGGGCCGATCGCACGCCGAAAACAGCAGCCGAAAACTTCCGGACCCTTTTTTTATTTCGAGCTCACTTTTTCGACCCCCTCTCTCTTTCGCCTCACCCTCGCAGCAAACCGGGGTACAACACGATGTACTGCTTCGTCGAGTACGCGGACCCGTCGATGGCGCAGTGCGCCCTGGCGCTCGACGGGCTGCAGCTCGGCTCGAGGCAGATCAAGGTCTCCGTAGCCCGCAGCCCGAGCAACCCTCCCGGCGCCGGCGGCGGCCTCGGCGACGGTGGCGGTGGGATGCCCGGAGGAGGAGGCCTGCGCGGCGGGGGGATGCAAGCCGTCACGGCCGCTGCCGCGGCCGCCGCTGCGGCGTACGGAGGCCCCCCCGGAGGAAGGCCAGGTGGCGGCGGCGGCGGGTACGGCCTGCCCCCGCCGCCGCACTTCCAGCAGCATGGCGGCGGCGGCGGCTTTCAGCAAGGGGGCATGGGCGGCATGGGCCCAGGAGGCCCCGGCGGCGTCGGCGGCGTCGGCGCCTCCCGCGGCAACAACCACGACCCCGTCCGCGTCTCCAAGACCATCTTCGTCGACGGCGTCCCGCTCTCCGTCAGCGAGGAGACGCTCGCGACCTTCTTCTCGATGTGCGGCGCCGTCTTCGCGGTCCGCCTGACGCCGCCGGCGCCCTCGGGCGACTCGCGCCGCGCGTGGGTCGAGTTCGAGGCGCTCGAGGCCGCGCGCCTGGCGCTGCAGTACGACAGCACCGTGATGGGCGGCTCGACGCTGCGCGTGTCGGCGTCGAGGTCGCAGATCCACACCAACGGACTGCGCGGGACGGTCGCGCCGCCCGAGGGCGTGCCGCTGGGGCTGCCGAGGCCGGCCGAGGCGGGGGGGGCGCACGCTCCGGCGGCGGGGGGGGACGCCGCCGCGGCCGCGGCCGCCGCCGCCGCCGCGGCCGCCGCGTCCATCACGGTCCCCGAGGGGAACGGCGGCGGCGGCGACGCTCCCGCCAATGGGACCGACGGCGCCTCCCCCGCTGCTGCCGCTGCCGCCGCCGACCCCGAAGAGTCCCCTGCCTCGAAGCGGGAGAGGGACTCGGCTGGCAACGGCAGCGGCGGCGGCGGCGACGGCGACAAGAGGGCGCGAGTCAACCCCGATGGGACCCCTGCCAAGCCCGAGTGATGGGGGAGAGAGAGAGGGAGAGAGAGCTTGGATCAACCTCTTCCCCTCCCTCCCTCTCTCTTTCCCCTTTTTTCCCTTTTTCCTCGAGAGAGAGAGAGAATGGTGGAAGATTTTAAACCCTCATTGTTGAAGGTTCACTTCTACTTCTTCTTCTTCTCCTTTTCCACTTCTCACGCACTACTACATGCTGCTCCCTCTCACGTCGTTCTGATTTTCTTTTTCTTTTAATTCAACTTTCTTTCACGCTTCTTGCCCCCTTTCTCCTTCACCGGGAGTGGGGGGGGCTTTCAAAAAAGAACTGCGGGAAAGTAAGATTGCGCAAGGGGGGGAAATCGAAGTCATAGAGTTTTTTGTTGCAGTTTTTTTTCCGGAAAAAAACAAGTGAGAGAAAATAATGAATAGCAAACACAAAGCACGGCGCGCGCGCTCATAAACGGCGTGGGAGCAACACGGATACCGGGGAGGAGAGAGAGAGCACGCAAAGACGAGCGGAGAACGCCGTCATATTTGTTTTTTGCAAAACAAAAAAACGTGTTTTTTGTTCGATTTTTCTTTTTTTACAACGTAGTTTCCCTCGGTATCAGATGCGGCCGCGCGTTCCAGAAGTCGTCCTTGATGATGTCGCAGTGGACCACGGCCCAGCCCGGGGCGAGCTGCGCGAGGGAAGAGGACGGGCAAGCGCTGCTGCTCTTGCTGCCGTCGCAGCAAGCTTCCGCGGTCCCGTTGCCTTGTTCTTCTTCTCCTTCTTCCGCTTCCGCCTCCGCCTCCGCCTCCGCTTCCGCACCCAAAGCATCGCTCTTGCGCAGCAGCACCGACCCCTTCCTGTGCCTCGCAGGCAGCCTCGAATAGTTCACGCCCCTCCGGAACAGCAGCTCGTTCTTGTCCGCCGTCCGCGTCCCGCGCAGCGCCGCTGCGGCTTCCGTCTTGCTCTTCCCGTCCTCTTGGACCAGGGTCCAAAAACAAATGTTGTACTGGCAATTGACGTGTGCGTCGGCCTGCCTCCACGACAGGTAGTCGCGGAGGTGGCGCGCTGTCGGGTAGAGCACGGCGCGGCAGTCGAAGGAAGGGGTTAAGCGGAGCGGGGTGTCGCCTTCGTCGGCGACGCCGTCGCCGTTGCCGCCGCCGTCGCCGTTCTCGCCGTCACTGCTGCTCTCGCCCTTGCCCCCTCCCCTTCTTCCGCGACGACGGAAGAATGAGTCCCACCGCCTGACGTACGAGGCGGCGAACGTTGAAGCGGCCACGGAAACGAGCTTAGCCTCCCTGCGGTCGTAGATCTGGCAGCGGGGCCCCAGGACGAGGCTGTACTCGTCGGAGGTGCCGAAGCCCAGGACGACGCCCGAGGAGCGAGGCGGCACGGGGCCTCCTCCGCCCCCTCCGCTCTCCCCCCCGTTGCTGCTGCTGCTGCTGCTGCTGCCTCCTCCCTTCTTCTTCTTGCCCGCTGCGCCCAAAGCCAGGGCCACGTCGCTGGCGGCCGCGTCCATCAGCCTGAGGGCACGGTCGTCGTTGGGCTTGGCGAAGCCGTGGAGGTCGGCGAACCTGTTTTTAGTGGCGTGGTGTTTTGAGGTTGGAAGGTGTAAGGTTGAGGTTGGAACAGGTTGAAGATCGATAAAGAGCTCGCTCATCATCTGCTCTCTCCAAGCGACTGTAAACTCAAACTCACTTCGTGAACCCGCGCCCGTCGATGCGCAGCACGATCCAGCACCCGGGCAGCAGCCGGTCGTCGCGCTCGAACTGCTTGACGTACTCGAAGCGCGAGCACGCCATTTGCACGAGTGTGTACTAGAGTTTTTTTCCTTTCGTCCGTCGACACGATCGAACTTCTCTCTTCCCTCTCCTCGTCGCTTGCGCAATCTCTCGCAGTCGATCGAAGAGGTGAAGAAGAGAGGAGCCCTGGATACTTCTGCACCCCTCTTTTTCTCTTAATCAACGGGGTGGGGCCTGCGGAATTGAAGATACAAAAAGTGAAAGAACAAACATTCAATGAAACAACGCAAACGAAAAGAACTCTAAACTCTTTCCAAAAGAAAAGAAACTCAAGACTCAAAACTCAAAACTCGGTCCCCGAGAGCGCCTGCCCCTGCTGCGGCTCCTGCTGCGGAGAAAACACCCCAAACCCGAACCCGTACGGCGGCGACGAGGGAGAGCCCGGCGTTTTCGCTCCTCCTCCTCCTCCTCCACCCCCTCCTCCGTTCGCAAACACCCACTGCTGCCCTTCAAACAGCTGTGGCTGCAGAAGGTGGGAGGCCCTGACTCTCCCTCCGCTGCCGAGCGGCCTCGCCGCGTACTGCAGCCGCAGCCCGCCGCGGTCGCTCGACGCGAGCAGCGCGCCGTTGTGCCCGTCGTGCGCCGCGCGCGCAGCCTCGACCGACTCGAACTCGACAAAGCACAGCGGCGGCGGCGGCGGCTTCCCGCGCAGGGCCGCCGCCTCGGCGCGGGCCAGCGGCGGCGGCCTGAGGCACAGCGCGACGAAGCCGGGCAGCGGCGAGAAGAGCGCGCGGAGCTCCGCGACGGAGACGGTCGGCCCGAGGTTTCCGACGAAGAGCGTGGCGCAGGGGGCGTTGTCCCGGGCGTTGGGCACGGGGGCGTAGCCGCAGGGGACGACGATCTGCGGGGGGGGGCGCGCGGAGGCGGCGGCGGCGGCGGCGGCGGCGGCGGCGGCGGCGGCGGCGGCGGCGGCGGCGGCGGCGGGGGGGGAGGGGGCGAAGGAGGCGAAGGCGAGGCCCGAAGGAGGCGTCGGCGGAAAGGCGAGGCTGGGCGGCGGCGGCGGCGGCAGGGGTGCGGTGCCGTCCGCCTCCCCTCCTCCGCCTGCTCCTCCGCCCCCGACGGCTCCACCGCGCTCGCCCTCTTGCTCCTCCTGCTCGCCTTCTTCTTCATGCTGCTGCTGCTGCTCCTCCTCTCCCTCGCGGCGGCGGGCTCCTCCCTCGTCTTCTCCTCCTGCGTCTCCTTCTTCTTGCTGCTCCTGCTCCTGCTGCTGCTGCTGCTCGCGCTCCTGCTGGAAGGACGCCTCCCCCAGCTGCATCTGCTGCTGGAACGGGGGCACCAGGTAGAAGAGCGTCGGAGACGCCGGCTGCTGCTGCTGCTGGCTCTCTCCTGCGGAGAACGCTGCCGAGGGAGACTGCGGCGGCGAGTAGGCAAAGTAGCTGCCGGCGCTATAGTAATTTCCGCCGGCGCAAGCGCCGGGGCCGCCAGAGCCTCCGCCGCCGGCGCCGGCACCGTTTCCGACGGACGCAGATGAGGCGTAGACGACGGCCGGGTCGTAAAAGTACTGCAGAATCTGCTGCTGCTGCTTCTGCTGCTGCTGCTGCCGCTGCCGCTGCCCGGGGGGGAAGGGAGCCGCCGAGGCGAACGGAGGGCTCGTCGGCGTCGGCGGCACGAAGAAAAAGTTGGGCGCCGGAGTCGCTGCCACCGCTGCTGCCGTCGCCGCCGTCGCCGGCGTCACCGTCCCCGACCCCGTCCCAGCAGTCGAGGGCATTGTCCTGATCGAAGAGGCGGAAGCCGAAGTGGACGGAGTGAAGGGCTCGGCCGAGGGGGAGAGGGCGCGCGAGGTCTTGAGGCGCGGGAGCGAGGGCGCTGAGGCCATGGCGGGCGCCGCCGGGAACGAGGGCGGAGCGCGCTGCAGCTGCTGCTGCTGCTGCTGCTGCTTGTTTTCCTCCTCGGCCACTTCCGCCGTCTTCTCCCAGGCAGAGCGCCAGAAGGGCTGCTGCTGCTGCTGCTGCTGCTGCTGAGACAGCTGCCTCGCCGCCTTCTCCGAGTCCGCCCTCGCCATCGACGCCCCGACGATTGTCCTCGCCGCTGCCTGCGCCTCCTCGGCGCTCGCGAACCTCGCGAAGCCGTGAGTCGACCCCGGCGGCTCGCCGTACCCGCGCACGCAGCAGGTCTGGAATCCCTTTGTGTGCCTGAGGACGGCGGCGAGGTCGGCGGCGGAGGTGAACGAGGGGAGGTTGCCTCTGTGGATGGTGAACCTGGCTGTTGCTGGCGGCGTCGCCGGCGTCGTCGGCGTCGGCGGGGTCGGGGTCGAGGGCCGCTGCCCTTGCTGAAGCTGCTGCTGCCATTGCTGGGGCTGTTTTTGCTGCTGGGGCTGCTTTTGCTGCTCTTTGGCGGGTCGAGACTCGGTAGCAGAGGTGGGACTGCGGGACGAGGCAGGCATCGGGGGCGGAGGCGAGGAAGAGGCGGTGCGGAGGGGAGAGGGGGGAGGAGAGGCCGGAGCGAGCGAGGGCGTCGGGGCCGAGGTCGCCGTCAGCGGCGACGGCGCGAGCGGCTGCGGGGTCGCCGGGCTCGCTCCGCTCCCGCCTCCTCCTCCCCCGCCCTTTTCCTTTGGTGGATTCTGCTGTCTGTTTTTCTCTTCCCCCGACGGAGGGGGGTCTTCGGCGGCCATCGTGGCGGGGGGAGGGTTGCTGTGCGTTTCTGTGTGCAACGAGCGCGCAAAGCAAGAAAAGAGAGGGAGAAAAAAACAGGAGACGGCGCGCCGCCAACGCAAAATAATGGAAGTCAAACAGCGCGTAAAACTTTTTTCCCCCCAGTTTTCCCTTGCCCTCGCTCCATCTCGAGCAACTCTCTATCCTCGACGTCTCTCACTTCTTACCCGCGTCGCCTCCCCTCGTGCGTCCTTGATTTCTTCTCTCGCTTTCAAGTTGACGTCTCTCGCATCTCCCTTGCAGGCTCGCACTGAAAAGCGGGTAAATCAAGGCCTGCGACTGCCCAAGCGAGACGGACGCCTCGATTGACAAATGCTCTCTCTCTCTCTCTCTCTCTCTCTCTCTCTCTGGAGGGGTAGCTCGCGCTGAAGGTGTCTGACATACTCTCTGTCTCTCTGTCAGAC
>Ga0315287_10007495_pt1 | contig 10943 bp, 6 predicted proteins | sample YL17G11_0_MG_FD_205037 | JGI IMG/M metagenome (GOLD analysis project Ga0315287, IMG submission 205037) | Sediment microbial communities from Yellowstone Lake, YNP, Wyoming, USA - YL17G11_0 | ecosystem: Environmental > Aquatic > Freshwater > Lake > Sediment | place: USA: Wyoming | collected...
CTGATCACCGCGGCCCTGGTTTTGATGGTCTTCCGGCGTGCGCTTCCGCTCTACCACGTTCTTGCTAGCGACCCGTCCGTGGTATTGGATCCGTATCAGGAGTCCATCGGGCTTGCACTGTCATTCCTCATGGTCGTTGGCATTGCAGCGATCGCTCCGCTCTCTACTGCGGTCAAGCGGGCGGAGGAGACATTGAGGGAGAGCGAGGAACGGTTCCACTTACTCTCCGAGGTGGGACTTGAGGCCATCGCCCTTCACGAGAAGGGTGTGATTCTCGACGGGAATAGCGCATTCGCGAGGATGTTCGGCTACGACCACGCCGAGCTGATCGGGAAGAATGTTCTGGACCTGGCAGCGCCGCAGTCGCGCGAGCTCGTCCTGAAGCATGTTCGGTCCGGCCGCGAGGAGCCGTACGAGGCAGAGGGTCTGAGGAAGGATGGAAGTACCTTCTCGGCTGAGCTGTCCGGCAAGTCCATCCCGTACCACGGGAAGATGGTTCGGGTATCGACGTTACGCGACATCACCCAGCGCAAGCGCGAGGCGGAGGAAGCCGCCCGCATGGTGACGGTGGTACGCGACTCGAACGACGCGATCACGATCCAGGACTTCGACGGACGGATCACTGCCTGGAACCGCGGCGCTGAACTGATGTACGGCTACAGCGAGGAAGAGGCGCTTGCGATGAATGTCGAGAGCCTTACGGCCCCCGGCAAGGTGGACGAACAAAGGGACTTTGCCCGCCGGCTGGTGGCAGGCGAGGCGATCACCTCGTTCGAGACCCAGCGAGTCACGAACGACGGGCGCATTCTCGATGTCTGGATGACCGTCACGAAACTGGTGGACAAGGCCGGAAAACCGATTGGCATCGCCTCCACCGAACGCGACATCACCCAGCGCAAGCGGGCGGAAGAGAAGCAACGAGAGGAACTCGAGAGGCGTGTAGAGCAACGAACCGCGGCTCTCGAGCGCTCCAACAAGGAACTGGAGCAATTCGCCTACGTCGCCTCGCATGACCTCCAGGAGCCGCTGCGGATGGTGGCGAGCTATACGCAACTCCTCGAACGTCGCTACAAGGACCAACTCGACGACACTGCCCGTGAGTTCATTGCCTTCGCTGTCGATGGGGCCAACCGCATGCAGCGGCTGATCAACGACCTCCTTGCCTACTCCCGCGTGCAGACCCGGGCAGGCGAACCCGAACTCGTGGAGCTGAGTCACGTTCTGGGGCAGGCTCGGGCCAACCTGGCCACGGCAATCGAAGAGAGCGGCGCCTTGGTGACAAACGACGGGCTTCCGGTCGTGATGGCGGATCCGGCCCAGCTCCTCTCCGTGCTTCAGAACCTCATCGGCAACGCGGTCAAGTTCCACGGTGAGGAGCCGCCCCACGTGCACGTCTCGGCGCGGGAGAGTGACAGCGAGGTCGAGATCAGCGTCCGCGACAACGGGATCGGAATCCGCAAGGAACACCAGGAGAGGATCTTCCTCATCTTCCAACGGCTTCACAACCGAAAGGACTATCCGGGGACCGGAATCGGTCTCGCCCTGTGCAAACGCATCGTGGAGCGGCACGGCGGGCGGATCTGGGTCGAGTCGGAAGAGGGTAGCGGGGCAACGTTCACGTTCACCATCCCAACGGGCAGGCAGAAGGAGCAGCTGAGATGAGACAACTAGCAGATGTCATCGACATCCTACTGGTCGAGGACAACGCAGGGGACGCGCGCTTGGCGCAGGAGGCCCTCAGAGAAGCGAAAGTGGCGAACTCTCTGCATTGGGTCGAAGACGGCGAAGAGGCAATGAAGTTCCTACGCATGAAGGGCAAGTACGCGAAGGCTCCACGGCCGCACGTGATCCTCCTCGACCTGAACCTCCCCAAGAAGGACGGGAGAGAGGTCCTTGCCGAGATCAAGCAGGATGAGGGCCTGCGCCGGATCCCGGTCGTGATTCTCACGGCGTCGGAAGCGGAGGTCGACATCATCAAGTCCTACGACCTGCACGCCAACTGCTACATCACCAAGCCCATCGATCTCAACCAGTTCCTGAAGGTTGTCAAGGCGATCGAAGGCTTCTGGCTAACGATCGTCAAACTGCCCAATGGGGGCGACCTCTAGAGCGTGAGAAGACGACGATGAGAGAAGACACCCACATCCTCCTCGTGGAAGACAACCCCGGTGATGCTCGCCTGATTCGGGACATGCTGACGGACGCTGAGGGCAGCGTGGGCTTTCAGGTCGATCACTGCGAGAGTCTGAAGGCGTGCCTCGCGGCCGTGAGCCGCACAGCCTACGCCCTAGTTGTTCTGGACGTTGGGCTTCCGGATTCACAAGGGTTGGACACGTTCCGGCGCGTCCTCGAGCGGGCGAAGGAGACCCCGATCGTCGTCCTCAGCGGACTTGACGACGAGCGAATCGCCATGACAGCGGTTCAAGAGGGAGCCGAGGACTTTGTCCCAAAGAGCGGCCTGGACTCGCGGTTGCTTGTGCGCGCCATCCGCTACGCGATGGAGCGGCACGAATTGAAGCGGCGTGCCTTGTTCCTGTCGACCCACGACTCGCTGACAGGAGCCTACAACCGCCACTACTTCAACGAGACGATCGAGACGGAGATCGCTCGTTCGAGTCGCTACAAGCACCCGATCGGATTCCTGATGGTCGACGTCGACCGCTTCAAGGAGATCAATGACCGTTTTGGCCATCAAACCGGAGACCGCGTGCTGAGAAAAGTGGCCGAGTTCCTTCGCGAGCAGCTGCGCACAATCGATCTCGTCATTCGCTACGGCGGGGACGAGTTCCTGATCGTGCTTCCCGAGACGAACGGAGGTGCCAAGACGGTCGCCGAGCGGATCCAGCAGGCGGAGCTCTCCATGGATGGCACAGCGGGGGAGAACCCGTTCCCCATTACGCTCTCGGTTGGCGCCAGCTACTGGGATTCTGCCATCGAGAAACCGATCGAGGCCGTCCTCGCGGAGGCCGACCGGGAGATGTACGAACAGAACCTTCGGAAGGGTCCACGAGGGAATGCTCCCGGAGACGAAGGCATATGACACTCGAAGGGCCGGGTGCGCAACGGCAACTCGCGTTCGTGAGGAGCGCGCCGAAGGGCGCTCACGGAGGGAGGGCGGCTCGGAATGGAGCGTAGAGAGTTCCGCGTCTTGCTTGTCGAAGACAACCCTGGGGACGCACGCCTGATCCGAGAGTATATGAGTGGCGGCACCAAGGAGGTCTTCCGTATCGATCATTGCGAAGACCTTGCGTGCGCGCAGACCCACCTCGCCCGCACGAACGCGGACGTCGTACTCCTTGACCTCGGACTCCCCGACAGCCAAGGACTAGACACCCTTCGAGGCATCCGCAAGCAGGCACCTCGATTGCCCATCGTCGTCCTCACCGGCCTGCGCGACGAGGAGATGGGGGTTGAGGCCTCTAGGGCGGGGGCGCAAGCCTACCTGGCCAAAGATCCCCTCACTCCAGAGCTTCTGACAACGACGCTCCGGCATGCCATTGCACGTCAAGAAGTCCAGGATGAGCTGCAGGAGAGCCTGGAACGTTTCCGATTGGCGAATCGCGCCACATTCGATGCTATCTGGGACTGGAACCTGCAAACCGATGCCCTCTGGTGGAATGACAACCTCCAGACGATCTTCGGCTACCGGGCGGAGGAGGTCGAGCCAGGCATCGAGTCGTGGGAGTATCGGATCCACCCCGAAGACCTGGACCGCGTCAAGACGGGCATCCATGCGGCAATTGATTCGGGGCAAGATCGCTGGTTGGACCACTATCGCTTCCGCCGCCGGGATGGGATGTATGCGGATGTCGAAGACCGCGGCTACATCGCCCGGGACGCGAGCGGCCGCCCGATGCGGATGATCGGCGCGATGCAGGACATCACCACGCGGAAGCAGGCTGAGGAGAGAATTCGGGCCAGCGAAGCGCACCTTGAAGAAGCGCAGCGCACGGCTCATCTTGGCAGCTGGGAGATGGATCTCAGTACCGGCCGGGTGACTTGGAGCGACGAACTCCGCCGCTTGTTCGAGATTCCTCTCGAGACGATTCGTGCGGGAAGAAGCCAGCTGCAGGCGGCAATTGTCGAGCGCATCCACCCCGACGACAGGGCAAGGTACACACAAGCGGTTGCCCGAACCCTGGACCAAAAGATGCCGTACGACATCGACTATCGCATCCAATTGCCCGACGGTTCACAACGTCATATCCATGCGGAAGGTGCGCCGAGTTCGGATCCAGCCGGCAACCTGGTCCGCCTGGCTGGAACGGCGATAGACATCACGGAGCGCAAGAAGGCGGAGGATGCGCTGCGCGAATCGGAAGACCGGTATAGAAGTCTGGTGGATAACGTCCCAGGAATCGTCTTCACTATTGACCTGGCAGGCAAGATCACGTTTGTGACCCGAAGAGTAAAGGACACACTCGGCTATGAGAGCGCGGAAGTGATCAACAAGAGCGTCCTGGATTTCATCCCCGAGGAAGAGCGTCAGAGGGCCATGGAAGCCATACAGAAAGGTATGACGGGGGTGGGGATCAAGTGCTTTGAAACACCCATGATAAAGAGATCTGGGGAAAGGGCGTGGTTTGAGTGTTCCTTTACAAGAGTTCGTAGAGATGGAGCCCTGATTGGCGCCCAGGGTACAGCCGTCGACATCACCGAGCGCAAGCAGGCCGAGCAAGAGCTGCGGCGGGACCAAGAGATGCTCGCGCGGACCGAGGCCATTGCCCATGTCGGGAGCTGGGACTGGGACGTCGCAACGGACACAGTGACCTGGTCAGGCGAACTCTTCCGAATCTTCCAGCGAGAGCCGCGAGAAGGAGCGCCGAGTTTCGCTGAGCATCCAGCCCTCTATCCCCCAGATGACATGGCTCGTCTGCGGCGGGCCGTCGAGGCCGCTGTCGCCGAGGGAACGCCTTATGAGCTTGAACTCCGGGCTATTCGGAGGGACGGCGAGATGCGTCTGTGCGTGGCTCGTGGACGCGCCGAAATGGTGCCGGGCGGGTCCGCCGTCAGTCTGTTCGGGTCACTCCAGGACATCACCGAGCGCAAGCAGGCGGAGGAAGCGCTGTCGAAAAGCCGGACGCAGTTCAGGGAACTCTTCAATCAAATGAGCAGCGGGGTTGCCGTGTATGAAGCGATCGACGACGGCGGGGATTTCGTATTCAGGGATTTCAATCCCGCAGCGGAGACGATCGAGAGAATCGGCAGGAAAGAAGTCATCGGGAGGCGTGTTTCCGAAGCGTTTCCCGGGGTGAAGGCACTTGGAGCCTTTGACGTGTTCCGCAGAGTGTGGCAAACGGGAAAGCCGGAGCATTTGCGCAATGCGATGTACGAAGACACGAGGCTGGGCGCCAGCTGGCGAGAGACTTGGGTCTACAAATTGCCCAGTGGTGAGATCGTCGCTGTCTACAATGACGTCACCGAGCGCAAGCATGGAGAAGCGGAGCGCAATCGTCTCCTCACTCGCCAGGTCACGCTGAACCGCATCACGCTCGCTCTCGGCGCGTTGACGGAGCTCCCGGCCATTCTCCGCACGCTGCACGACGAGGTCCGGACACTCCTCGACGCAGATGGTTTCTTCGTCTCGCGCTACCACAAGGACACGCAGCTCATCACGGCCTTGTTCGCCATCGACGAGGGTGGGGAGCGCGACGTATCGACCTTCCCCCCCATTCCGCTTGCGCCGGAAGGGCGCGGGATGCAGAGCCAAGTCCTGCGAACTGCCAAGCCCTTCAACGTCCCCGACTGGATCGAGGGAGAACACAGGATGCAGACCGTCCACCACATCGCGGCCGACGGCACGTTCACCCCACCGCCGCCGGAGACCGAGCGCGACGGCTGCACGAAGTCGGCACTCCTCGTTCCCCTGATGTTCCGGGGCGAGCCGATTGGCGTGCTCCAGGCGCAATCGAACCGGCTGAACGCCTACTCGGACGAGGACGTGGACCTCCTCAGCGGTCTCGCCAACGTGGCCGCGATCTCGATCCAGAATGCCTTGCTGATCGCCAAGGCCGAGCACGCGGCGGGCGAATTGCGGCTGAGCCTCGAAGGGACGCTGCGTGCGGTGAGTCGCGCCTCGGAGACGCGCGATCCCTACACGGCCGGGCATCAGCATCGGGTGACGGACCTCGCGCTCGCTATCGCCCGCGAGCTCGGGCTCTCAGACAGCGGGTGCGAAGCACTGCGCGCCGGCGGATTGACTCACGACATCGGCAAGCTCGGCATCCCGGCGGAAATCCTGTCCAAGCCCGGCACGCTGGCTCCGATCGAACTCGCCCTCATCCGCGAACACCCCCAGACGGCGTATGACATCCTCGCCGACGTCCCGTTCCCCGGCCCGGTGGCGGAGATCGTCCTGCAACATCACGAGCGGTTGGATGGCAGTGGGTATCCCCGAGGGTTGACGGGCGAGCAGACGCTCCGCGAGGCGCGCATTCTCGCCATCGCCGACGTGGTCGAAGCGATGGCCTCGCACCGGCCCTACCGCCCAGCACGTGGCATCGACGCCGCTCTCAGCGAGATCGAACAGGGCGCTGGGCGCCTCTACGATCCCGAAGCTGTGCAAGCCTGCATTCACCTCTTCCGCGACAAGGGCTACGCCCTCCCCGCGTGAGCGCGGCGCCCTCATCGGCTCCATGTCCTTCTCCCCACAACTCTGCACGCTCTGCGGTAGAGACCGCTTGTGGACAGCCAATCACCGCAGAGCGCGCAGAGGACGCAGAGAAAGCGAGGAGTGATCCGTAACGCCGGTTGACGAATCACAGGAGGCCGTCTACTATGCAGTCGCTATGAATAATAGACGCCCATCAACATACCGGACGAGGGGGGCCGCAGACTGTTGGCAGGCCGCCGCGACCCAGTTCCCGGTCTTGCTCCTGACCGGGCCCCGGCAGGTCGGCAAGACCACCCTCCTGCGCCACTTGTCCGCAGCCAACCGTCGCTACGTCACGCTGGACGATCTGGCCGCGCGGGATCTGGCGCGGCGGGACCCGGACCTGTTCCTGCAAAAGTACCGGCCGCCGGTGCTGATTGACGAAATCCAGTATGCGCCCGAAGTGCTCACGGCCATTAAGCTCGCGGTGGATCGCGACCGCCTTCCCGGCGCCTTCTGGCTGACCGGTTCGCAGCAGTTCGCGGTCATGAAAGGCATTACCGAGACGCTGGCCGGACGCGTGGCGATCCTCACGCTGCTGGGGTTCACCCTGCGGGAAACCGACGGGCGCCCGGCAGCCCTCCCTCCCTTCCTTCCAGACGAGGCGTCGCTCCAGGCGCGGTCAACGACGGCGGCCACCCTGACGCTGCACGACGTGTATGCGCGAATCTGGCGGGGCAGTATGCCCGCACTGGTTACCGGACAGATCCGCGACCGGGATCTCTTCTATCGTTCCTACGTGCAGACGTACCTCGAGCGCGATGTGCGGGATTTGACGCAAGTCGGCGACCTGAACGCCTTTGGGCGCTTCCTGCGAGCGGTGGCGGCGCGGACGGCCCAGATGCTCAACTACTCCGACCTGGCCCGGGACTGCGCCATCAGCGTCAACACGGCCCGGAAATGGATGAGCGTTCTGGAAGGCAGTTTTCAGGTGGCCATCTTGCCGGCGTATCACACCAACCTGTCGAAGCGCCTGGTTACCACGCCGAAAGTCCATTTTCTCGATACGGGGCTATGCGCCTATCTGACGGAGTGGTCGTCTCCCGAGACGCTCGAAGCCGGCGCCATGTCGGGGGCGCTGTTCGAGACCTTTGTCTTCGGAGAGATTCTAAAGTCGTGGCACAACCAGGGCCGGCACCCCGCCTTTCATTACTACCGCGACAAGGATGGGCGGGAGATCGATCTGCTGATCGCGCACGATGGCCGGTTGTGGCCGATTGAAATCAAGAAGGCGACTCTGGTGCGGGAAGCCGACACGGCGGCGTTTCGAACGCTGGCCGGGCGGGGGACCCAAACCGGCCATGGGGCCGTCATCTGTCTCGGCGCGGAGCGTGCTCCGCTAGACCGGGAGGTGGATGTCATCCCGGTGGGATGGGTGTGATGGCGCCAATCCAAACCCGCGCAGTGACTCTCACGCCAAGAGCGCAAAGGACGGGAGGATCCCTGTAGCGTCGGAGCTTGTCTCCGACGTTGGCGCCTCGCGAAACGATCGCCACGAACGCGGTAACGTCGTCGGAGCCAAGCTCACGACGCTACAGCGGAGAGGTGGAATCGCCGCGAGCCGCACCAAGGGCGCAAGGGCGAACGAAAAGAGAGGCCGCCGGACGGATCCGGAGGCCTCTCCATATGTCGCTTTCTCTCGTTCTACCCGGTCGGGCCAGCTTCAGCCCGCGGCTAGTTCGTCGTCGCGGTGTACTGAACGACCAGGTTGTAGCTGCCCTGGGGAACGCTCGCCAGGTCCTCGGCCGACAGCGTCAGCGCGTAGGACACGTTGATGTCAAACAGTCCCCACGAGCCAGAGGTCCGGTCGAACGACCGTCCCAACGCCGCATTCAGCACGAGCTGGCTTGCGTCGGTCGGCACCGTGGACGTCGCCCACAGGATCGTGTTCGACAGAACCCAACTCGCCGTGCTCAGCACGCGAAGCTTGGTTCCATTCGAGCCCGCGTAGGTGCCGGGGCCGGTCACGTTCGGGAAGCTGACGTCGCCGCTGCCGACGACCGACAGGGAGATCCACGACGGGACGACAAACGATGCGTTCACGGATACGGACGACTGCGCCGCCCATCCGGCCACCGCCGTCCCCACGACCACGCCGACAACAACCAACAAACCCACGAACTTCCTCATCCTCATTGAAACACCTCCATGGTTCGTCGAGCGCATCTAGCGGCTCGGCCACCATCAGGCCGCGAGCCAACAGCGCTCGCACTGCCCGGAAGGTCCGTAGCTTTGCGTCCCGCCCTTTCGAGCGGTTTGCCTTGGATAGATGCTTCTCCGAGGATCTTCCCATCGTATCGCAGCGGACCGCCCGCTGCGACCTCGCTCGGACATCCGTCCGAGACCTTGGCAGCTTAGCACGGGAACCGTTGGATGTCTGTGGTCCACATCACCGCGGCCAGGCCCAAAAAACGGACATACGTGGCACGTCGACCGCGCCATCGTCCCGATCGCAGCGCCTCGTCGCGGCGATCATCTTCGCGACGGTCGGCATCGTTCGACATGCGCCACCCTATGCAAGGGGCGCGCCACGCGTTGCCGACGACGGGAGGTTGCTCATGGAGGCGGCGCGAGCTCGCGGCGGCGTGGCCGGCGATTCGACCGGCACGCTCCTGCGCGCCACAGGGAGTGGGAGCACCGGATCGGTCGAGGGACTGCAGGACGTCCTCGCGTGCATCGGCACGGCCCTCTACGTCGTCGACGCGGAGACCCAGGAGTACGCCGCCTTCAGCCCGATGTACACGACGCTCCTCGGCTACACGCTGGATGATGTCGCTGCCTACGGCGGCCGGCAACGGTTCCTCCAGCACATGATTCTGAGCGATGAGGTCGAGGAGAAGACGCACGGTTTCTCGCGCCTGCAGGAAGGCTCGACGACACCGGCGATCCGCCAGACGCGTGTCTGGTGTCGCCACAGGGACGGCTCGCTCCGCTACATGGAGGACCACTGGATCCCGGAGTACGCCGACGGCCGCCTGGTGCGCACCTACGGCATCCTGTGCGACATCACCGCACAGAAGGAAACCGAGGATGCCCTCGTCGAGACGGAGGGCACGTACCGCACGCTGTTCGACAGCCTCGCCGACCCCATCGTGATCTTCGAGAAGCAGACGAACAGGATTCTCGACTGCAATCGGGCCATGGTGACGAGATTTGGGTACTCCGTCGACGAGCTGCGGACGAAGACGCCGCTTGACCTCGTTGCGCCCGGCGAGACGAGAGCCGCTGCCGAGAAGAACATCGACGACGAAGACGACACGAGCGCACACGAGTACATCATGGTCGCGAAAGATGGGGGAGAGGTCCCGGTCGAGACGCTGACTGCCGACGTTCGGTATCACGCCCGCGACGCCTGGATCACGATCCTGCGCGACATCACCGAGCGCCGCGAGGCCGCGGAGCGCGCGAAACGCTACACGGCGGAGATCGAGGCCGCGAACGAGGAGATCAAGCAGTTCGCCTACATCGTCTCGCACGATCTGCGCGCCCCGCTCGTGAACCTGCGCGGCTTCTCCGCCGAGCTGCGCCGCGCGCTGGACGGAGTCCTCCCGCTGGCGCGGCAGGCCCTGACTGCTCTGCCCGCCGCCGACCAGCGCGTTGCCCACGACTCGATCGAGGAGGACATCCCTGAAGCGCTGGGTTTCATCGACTCCTCGGTGACGCGCATGGATTCGTTCATCAACGCCGTCCTCAAGCTGTCGCGCATCGGCCGGCGGGAACTCGTCTATCGGCTCCTCGACCCGCGCCCGCTCGTCGAGGAGATCCTGCGGACTCTGGCACACCAGCAGGCGGCGCACGACGCCACGGTGACGGTCGCCGACCTTCCCCAAGTGACCGCCGACCGAACGGCCCTGGAGCAGATCTTTGGCAACCTGCTGGCGAACGCTCTCCTGTACTTGGTTCCCGGCCGGCCCGGGAGGATCGAGGTCGGCGGCGCACGCGGCAAGAGCGAGGCGACGTTCTGGGTGCGCGACAACGGCCGCGGAATTGCCGCCGAGGACACCGACAAGGTCTTCGCGCCGTTCCGCCGGGCGGGGAAGCAGGACGTGCCCGGCGAGGGAATGGGACTATCCTATGTGCACACCATGGTCCGCCAGCACGGGGGCCGCATCTGGTTCGAGTCGACGCCCGACGTGGGCACGACGTTCTTCTTCACTCTTTCGAATTCCCTTGGTGACCAAGGAGGAAGCCATGCCGAACGGCCATGAGGTCAGCATTCTCATCGTCGAAGACGACCCCGGGCACGCCCGCCTGATCGAGAAGAACCTCAAGCGGTCGAACATCACCAACT
>Ga0315287_10007496_pt1 | contig 10943 bp, 6 predicted proteins | sample YL17G11_0_MG_FD_205037 | JGI IMG/M metagenome (GOLD analysis project Ga0315287, IMG submission 205037) | Sediment microbial communities from Yellowstone Lake, YNP, Wyoming, USA - YL17G11_0 | ecosystem: Environmental > Aquatic > Freshwater > Lake > Sediment | place: USA: Wyoming | collected...
AGAGGCCGTCTACATCCCGCCGTTCAAGCTCGCGCGCATGCTCGGGGACGCCACCGACCGAGAGGGGGAGGCGTTCCAGCGCCTCTCGTGGGAGGCGCTGCGAAAGGTAAAAAGAGGGTTTTTTTTCTGCTTTTTTTTTCCTCTTCAACTTTTTCACCTCTCTTTTTTTTTCTTTGCCTGTCCCTCACTTTTTCTCCTTTTTTCCGCTCGAAACGCGCTCCGGGAAAAAAAATGCCAATGCAGTCGATCAACGGCCTCGTCAACAAGGTCAACGCCTCCAACCTGCGGCACGTGCTCCCGGAGCTCTTCGCCGAGAACCTCGTCCGCGGGCGCGGGCTCCTCTGCCGCGCCCTGCTGAAGGCGCAGCTCGCGTCCCCCTCGTACGCGCCGGTCGTCGCGGCGCTCGTCGCCGTCGTCAACACCAAGTTTCCGGAGATCGGGGAGCTGCTGCTGGTCCGCGCCGCGGCGGCCTTCAAGCGCGCCTTTGCCGCCGACGACGGCGGCGCCGCGCGCGCGACCGCGGCGCTCGTCGCGCATCTGGTCAACCAGGCCGTCGCGGACCCGCTCCTGGCGCTCCAGATGCTCGCGCTGCTGCTGGAGAGGCCCACGGACGACTCGGTCGAGGTGGCCGTGGGGTTCCTGAAGGAGGTCGGCGCGAGCCTGCAGGAGGCCGCGCCGAGGGCCGAGGCGGCCGTCGCCGACCGGCTGCGCGCGGTGCTCGCCGACGGCGGCGACGGCGAGCGAGGGACGGGCGGCGGCGGCGGCGGCGGCGCGAGCGGCCGCATCGGCCGAAGGGCTCAGTACCAGATCGAGGCCCTGTTCCGGCTGCGGAGGAGGGGCTACGAGGCCGCGGGCCACCCCGCGGTGGCCGAGGCGCTGGACCTGGTCGAGGCCGAGGACCAGATCACGCACGCGGGCGTGACGCTCGAGGGCGTCGCCGGCGGTGCGGGCGCCGGGGTCGCCGGCGACGGCGGCGCCGGCGACGAGGAGTCCGTCGCGCCGCTCGACACGCGGCCCGAGCTCGACGCGTTCGCCTTCGACCCGGAGTTTGCAGCGCACGAGGCAGAGTACCAGGCGATCAAGAGGGAGATCCTCGGCGACGACGACGACGAAGGAGAGGAGGAGGAGGAGGAGGAGCGGGAGAGCGGCGGAGGAGAAGAGGAAGAGGGAGAAGACGGCGGCGCCGCCGACGACGACGCCGAGGGCCGCCGCGCCCGCGCCGCCGCCGCCGCCGCCGCCGCAGGCGGGCAGCCCATCACCGACGCGACCGAGACCGAGCTCGTCAACCTGCGGAGGACGATCTACCTCACGATCATGAGCGCCCTCGACTTCGAGGAGGCGGGGCACAAGCTGCTGCAGATCAAGCTGCGGGGAGGGCAGGAGGCGGAGGTGGTCGCGATGCTGGTCGAGTGCTGCTCGCAGGAGAAGGCGTTCCTGAAGTTTTACGGGCTGCTCGCCGAGCGGTTCTGCAACCTCCGCGGAAGCGGCGGGGGGGGAGGCGGCGGAGGAGGAGGTCGCGGCGGCGGCGGCGGGCGCAACGCCTTTGGCGGCCGAGGCAGCGCCTTCGCTCCCGGCGGCAACGTCTGGCGCTCGCTGTTCGAGGACGCCTTCGCGAAGCAGTTCGCCGTCGTGCACCGCCTCGAGACCAACAAGATCCGCAACGTGGCCAGGCTCTACGGGCACCTCCTGGCCACCGACGCCGTCTCCTGGGGCGCGACGCTCTCGCGCGTGCGGCTCACCGAGGACGACACGACGTCGAGCTCGAGGATCTTCCTGAAGGTCCTGTTCCAGGAGCTGGCCGAGTCGATGGGCCTCGCCGCGCTCGTGGCGCGGATGCGGCAGGGCATGGGGGGAGGCGGCGGCGGGGGGGACGGCGGCGGCGGCGGCGGCGGCAGGGGCCGGAGCGGCGGCGGCGGCGGCGGCGGCGACCCCGAGCGCTCGTGGGCGCGCGGCCTGTTCCCCGACGACCTGGCCCGCAACCTCCGCTTCTCGATCAACTTCTTCACCTCGTGCGGGCTGGGCGCGCTCACCGACGACGCGCGCGCGCACCTGAAGGAGCTGCCGGCGCTGCTGGCTGCCCGCAAGGCCGAGGAGGAGGCGAGGGAGAAGGAGGAGGCCAGGAGGGAGCGGGAGCGGAGGAGGGCGGAGCGGAGGAAGAAGTCTTCGCGGTCTTCTTCGAAGAAGAAGGAGAAGCGGAGGAGGAGGTCGAGCAGCAGCGACAGCAGCAGCTCTTCGTCGTCGTCGTCGTCCTCTTCTGATGATTCCGATTCGTCGTCTTCCTCTTCTTCTTCGGGATCCGACAGCAGCAGCAGCAGCAGCAGCGACAGCAGCAGCGGGAGTGAGTCGGAGGGTGACGAGAAGAAGAGATCGAAGGGGTCGACGAGGAGAAAGGAATCGGGCAGCGAGCGCGGCGGGACGGACGTCGGCGGCGGCGACGCTTCGCCGCCGCGGAAGCCCTTGGAGGGGGGGGGGGCGGAGAAGGAAGAGGCAGCTGCAGCATCGGCGGCAGGCGAAGAGGGAGACAAGGAGAAGGAGAAGCAGCCCTCGCCTCCGCCGCCTCTGCCGCCCCTGCCGCAGCCACAAGAAGAAGACGGCGCCGACGCCGAGCCCGCTCCTTCCCCTCCGCGCCACCGCAGCAAGAGCGCAGAGGAGGAGAGGGAGGCCTCTCCTCCCCGACAGCTCCAGCGCCATCGCAGCCGGAGCAGGAGCAGGAGCGCCGACCGCGGCGGTCGCGGCGGGAGGGACGAGAGGAGGAGGTCCCCGGAGCGGAGCCGCGGTGGCCACGACGACCGCGGAGGAGGGAGCCACTCCCGCAAGAGGAGCCGCTCTCGCTCCCGGGACCGCGAAAGAGACCGCCCCCGCGAATACCGCCGCGTCGATGACGACCGCCGCGACGACCGCCGCGGCGGAGGGCGGAGGGAGCGATCCCTGTCCCCTCCGCGGAGGCGCTCGCGCCGCGACGACGACGGCGGCGAGGGCAAAGGCCGCGGACGCTGATGATGCATTTTTGGTTTTTCCTCTTCTTCCTTAGTTGCCTTTTTTTGTCTCCTGTCAGATTTCTCGCCTCTTGTTTTCTCTTGCACACACAAAGAAGAATTTAATTTAAATTGATTTTTTTTTGGAAAGTAAAAAGGGGTGGGGGGGTTGCGTGGGGGATCTCTCTCACGATAACTCGTTTCACGAGGGGAACAAACTCATTTCCTCTCCTCTCTCTCTCTCTCTCTCTCGTTCCTTCTTTGCTCCATTTTCATCAGTTCTTCCTGTTGGCAGCCAGCGTCCTCAGCCGCAGCGCCTGCAGCTTAATAAACCCGGCCGCGTCCTTCTGGTCGTAAGCGCCCGCATCGTCCTCAAACGACGCAATCTTGTCGTCGTAGAGAGAGTAGGGGCTCTTGCGCCCGACGACGACGACGTTGCCCTTGTAGAGCTTGACTCGCACCGTCCCCTTCACGAACTTTTGCGTCGAGTCGATCGCCGCCTGCAGGGCCTCGCGCTCGGGGGAGAACCAGAAGCCGTTGTAGATGAGCTCGGCGTACCGGGGCATGAGCTCGTCCTTGAGGTGGGCCTGTTTGTTTGTTTTTTGTTTGGTTTGGTTTGGTGGTGGAAGAGAAAGAGAGGGAAGGAAAAAAAGTGAGCATTTTTTAACCTCTGTCGAAACGTCTCGAAAAAAACGGGAGAAAAAAATTCGAACTTGCCTCCCCGCGGTCCAGGCAGATGCTCTCGATCCCCCGCCTCGCCGTCAGCAGCACCGTGCCCCCGGGCGTCTCGTACACTCCGCGCGACTTCATCCCGACGAAGCGCGACTCGACGATGTCGACGCGCCCGACGCCGTTGTCGCCCGCGACCTTGTTTTTTTTTTAATAGTTTTTTTTTTAGTTTTGAGTTTTTTTTGAAAGAGCAGAGGGAAAGAAAGGGTGGGGAAGAAAAAACTCACCTTGTTCAGCGCTTCCAGAATCGTTGCGGGAGACATCGGAGCGCCGTTGAGCGAGACGGGGTCGCCGTTCTCGAACCCGATCTCGATGTAGGTGGGCTTGTCGGGCGCGGTCTCGGGCGAGACGGAGCGGGTGAACATGGACTCGGAGGGCTCGACCCAGGGGTCCTCGAGGGCGTTTCCTGTTTTTTGTTTTTCGTGTTTTTTTCGTGTTTTTTTTTAACGTTTTTTTTTTGAAAGGGAGGTCGAGAGAGGGAGAGAGGGTGAGTTGCGTTTCTTTTTTTCGTTTCCTCTCTCGCCCTCCTCCGAAGCCTGAAAAGTGCTCTGCTCTCTTACCTTCGTAGGAGATGTGGAGGAGGTTGGCGTCCATCGAGAACGGCGGCTCGCCCCTGGGAATTGATCGTTTTTTTATTTTTGAGACAACGAAGAGACGAAAGAAAGTGAGTGTGTTCCTCCCTCAACCCTTCCTTTCCTTCCCATTCCTGCCCTCCCTCCTTCTTTAAAAACCCTTTCCAAATCCAAACAAAAAAAACACTCAAGAGCCCCTTTCTTCTCTCTTTCCCTCTCTCTCTCTCTCTCTCTCTCTCTCTCTCTCTCTCTCTCTCTCTCTCTCTCTCTCTCTCTCTCTTTCTCTCTCTCTTCTCCCTTCTCACCTCTTCGACGCCGGCACCGCGATCCCCCTCTCCTCGGCGTAGGAGATCAGCCTCGACCTCGAGTTGAGGTCCCACTCCCTCCAGGGAGAGATGACCTTGATGTCGGGCTGCAGGCCGTAGTAGCCCAGCTCGAACCGAACCTTTGATTTGTTTTTTTTTTTCGTTTTTTCCGCAGGGGAAGGGAGGAGCGGGAAGAAGCGGGGGGGGGAGGGGCTTTTGAGAGAGGAGAAAGAGAGGCGAGAGGAGGACGAGAACGAAGGGCGGGTCGAAAGAAGGTGGCGGGGGAACAAAAAAAACAAAACAAAACTCGGAATGTTACCTGGTCGTTGCCCTTGCCCGTCGCCCCGTGCGACACCGCGTCCGCGCCCACCTCCCTCGCGATCTCGATCTGCCGCCTCGCGATCAGCGGCCTCGCGATCGACGTTCCGAGCAGGTACGTCCCCTCGTAGAGGGCGTTGGCGCGGAACATCGGGAAGACAAAGTCCCTGACGAACTCCTCGCGGAGGTCGTCGATGAAGATCTCCTTGACGCCGGCGGCGGCCGCCTTGCCGCGCACGGGCTCGAGCTCCTCGCCCTGGCCGAGGTCGGCCGTGAAGGTCACGACCTCGCAGCCGTAGGTCTCCTGTAGCCAGGCGAGAATCACGGAGGTGTCGAGGCCGCCCGAGTAGGCGAGGACGACCTTGTTGACTTTTCCCGAGAGGCCCGCCGCGGCGGCGACCGAGGCGCGGCGGGAGGTCGGGGCGGCGGCGGTGGTGGTGGGCGTGGGGGTGATGGGGCCGCGGCGGTGGGAGGAGGCGGCGGCGGGGGCGGCGGGGCGCGGCGCCCTCGACTTTGACGGGGCTGTTTTTTTTTTTTCGTTTTCGTTTTCGTTTTTGTTATCGGAGGAAGAACGGGGTTGGTTGAGAATGGGGGAGGGAGGCGGGGGAGAGAGAGGGAAGAGGGGCGAAAGGAGAGAAGCGAACGGTGCGACGGCGACGAGCGGCGACGCCGGCGACGAAAGCGAGAGGAGCGGACCCGTCGTCGAAATTCTTCGTTTCGTCGTCTCTTTTCGCGCTCGAGCCCCTTGCTCTTCTCGAGCGTATTGGCCCCCCCTTTTTCGACGCTGCATCAGAAAAATCCAAAGCTGGACGCCCCAGGGACAGAGAGGCGAGCCGTGGGGCGCGTCTTCGCGCCGAACGAGAGCAAATAGGTCAACAGCGGCAGAATTGAGAGGGCAACTGCGGCGGCGGCCGTTCTCGCCCCCCCCCTGCAAATCAAATCGCCCTCCTCCACCGGGCTCCCCGCAACTGGCTGCTACGGGCGACGAAGGCCCCCAAGCAGCTCTCACCGGCGATGCCGACGGCCGACCGGGAGATGGCAGCCATCGTTAGTTCCTAGAAAAAGGGGAGAGAAAGGCGACGGCGGAAAGGGATGTCGAAGAAAACCTTAGAGAGAAAAGAAATTGAGTGACCAGCGAAGAAAAAAAAAACAGAGCTCGATCGACGAAAACGTTCGCTCAGCTTCGCTGCCCATCGCCTTTTCTCTCTCTCTCTTTCCCCTCCTTCTCTTGTCCTGCGAAGGCTCTTCGTTAGAATGTCCTCGCCCCACCGCTCCAGGCCCGTGACCGTCGTCGTCGCCGGCGACCCGCGCGTGGGCAAGACCGCGCTCATCACCGCCGCGGCCACGGAGACCTTTGCGGCGTCGCCGCCGCCCTGCCTCCCGCCGACTCGCTTGCCCGCCGACGCGACGCCAGAGGGCGTGCCGCTCACGCTCGTCGACACGTCGAGCCGCGAGGAGGACCGTGCCGCGACCGACGCGGCGCTCAGGGCCGCGGACGTGGTCATCCTGGCGTTTGACGCTGGTGAGTTCAGAGAGAGAGGGGGAGAGAGAGGAAGGGAAGAGAGAAAGGAGGCATGCGCGATGGGTTTTTTTTTTCGTCTCCCGAATCCCGACCCCGACAACAAACAAAAAAACTCTTTTCAAAAAAAAAAAAAAAAAACTCCAGGACGCGACGACACCCTCGAGCGCATCGGCTCCCGCTGGATGCCCGACCTCGCCCGCCTGGGAATCACGGCCCCCGTGATCCTGGTCGGGTGCAAGAGCGACCTCGCTCGCAGCCCCCAACACCTCCAGGCCGCCGTCGTGCCCGTGATGCGCGCCCACCGCGGCATCGAGACGTGTCTCGAATGCAGCGCCCGCCGCCTCGTCTTCGTGGGCGAGGTGTTCTACTACGCGCTCAAGGCCGTGGTGCACCCGACTGCGCCGCTGTTCGACGCGAGCGCCGCCGGGGGCGCCGGCGCGCTGCGGCCGCTCTGCGTCAAAGCTCTCCGAAGGATCTTTGCCGCCTGCGACGCCGACGGCGACGGCGCGCTGTCGGATGCCGAGCTGAACGCCTTTCAGGTGCGGTGTTTCGGCGCGCCGCTGGCGCCCGGGGAGCTCGCAGGGGTGAAGGCGGTCGTGGCGGAGAGAATGCCCGGCGGGGTGAGCAACGGCGGCGCCTCGTCCGCGGCGGCGGCGCCCTCTCCTGGGGCCAGCGGCGGCGGCGGCGGGTCCCTCACGCTGCCCGGCTTCCTCTTCCTCCACGCCCTCTTCATCGAGCGCGGGCGCCTCGAGACCACCTGGGCCGTGCTGCGCACGTTCGGCTACGGCGACGACCTCAGGCTCGCGCCGGCGGCGCTGGCCGGCGCGGACGTCCTGGCGCCGAGCGACCCCGCGGCCGCTCCGTCGTCCCCCCCCCCCGAGGCGTCTGCCGCCGGGCGCGGCGCCCCCGCCGCGGGCGACCCCACCGTCGCCGCGTGCCTCTCCCGGCGCGCCTGCCTCTTCTTCTCCGGGGCCTTCTCGGGGGCCGACAGGGACGGCGACGGCGAGCTGGCGGGGGGCGAGGAGGCGGACCTCTGGTCGACCGCGCCGGAGAGCCCGTGGGGCTCGCCCCCGGCCCCCGACGGCGGCGGCGGCGGCGACAAAGCTTCTTCGTCGCCCTCCTCTTCGCCCTCGTCCGTGCCCCCCTCCTCCGTCCCGCGCTCCGTGCTCGACCCCGCGCCCACTCGAGCCTCCCTCGCCGCGGTGCTCGCCCCTCGCGGCCCCCGCGGCGGGCTCGTCCTCGCCGGGCTCCTGGCGAGGCTGCACCACCTCGCCGCCGTCGCGCCGACGGCGGCCGCGGCCGCGGCCCTCTATTTGGGCTACGACGGGCCTTCCTCCGACCTTGCGTTCGCTTCGAGGCCGCGGAAGGCGGAGAGGAGGGAGAGGGCTGCCGCTGCTGCTGCTGCCGCGGCCGCTGCGGCGGCGGCGGCCGCGACTGCGGAGCAGGAAAAGGGCGGCGCGGAACCGGCGGCCTCCGCTCCTTCTTCTTCTTCGGCCCCGGAAGCAGCAGCAGCAGCGGCTGCGCCGCCGCCACCGCTGCCTCCGGCATCGGCATCTTCGGCTCCTCCCCGCCCGCTGCTGCGCGGCCTCGTCTTCGGGCCCGCCGGGAGCGGCAAGTCGACGCTCGTAGCGGGGCTCGCCGGCGCGAAAGTGAGCGGCAACATTGAGGAGCTGGAGTCCGTCGGGGAGGTGGCAGCCGTCCCCGCTTCTTCCGGAGAAGGGCGCGAAAGCGAGAGCTCGTTCGTGTCCCTGAGGGAGGTGGGTCCGGCGACCGAGGCCGCGCTCCTCGCTCTCCCGCCGCGGCAGGCCGCCGCCGCGCTCGCCGCGTTCGACGTCGCCGTCGTCGTCTTTGACGCCGCCGATGCGACCGGCGCCTCGCTCGACGCGGCCGTCGCGACGCTCATCGCCGTCGCCGACGCCGCGGGGCCCGAGCTGCCGTTCGTGCTCGTGGCTGCCAACGACGGCGGCGCCGGGAGCAGCAGCGGCGGAGGCGGCGGCGAAGCGGAGGAGGGCGGCGACGGAGGCGCCTCGGAGGAGAAGGAGCCCGCCTCGCTCTCCGACGCCATCGCCGCCGCGTGCGGCTCGCTGTCGCTGCGCCTCCCGCTGCCGTTCGCGCCCTCCAAGATCCCGACGGATGCCGCCGCGGCCTACTGGACGATCGCATCGATCGCCCGCACCGGCGGCGGGGGCGTTGGCGGCGGCGGGAGCGGGAGCAGCTCGGCGGGGGGCGCGACGCCGCTGACGCCGCTGCTGCGGGCGCGGCGCGCGAGGGAGCGCGCGCTGCGGCGGGCGCTCCTCGGGGCCGCCGGGGGAACCGCGGCGGCGCTTGCGGGATACTTCGTCTACAAAGCCGTTTCCGGTTCTGGCTCGAGCAGCAGCACTAAGACGGAGGGGAGCAGCAGCAAGTCGTGAAGAGGAGTCATGGGAGACTGGGAGAGAGAGAATTGAGGTGGAGAGAGGAGAGGAAAAAGAGAGGGACCAGAACTAGACAACGGAAGAAAGAGAAAAACATTGCAACGACAAAACGTTTTTTTCCTTTCTCTCGTGCAGGTTTCGGAGATTCGTCTTTCTTGCTTGCAATGGTGGGGGGAGGGGGGGGGTTGGGGTGCGAGAGAAAGCAGGTAGGGGAAGAGAACCTCCGAAAAATGAGGCGGAGGGAAAAAACGAAACGAAAACTCTCTCTCTTTTTCTTCCTATTCTTTTCTCTCTCTCCACCCTAATTAAAATAAATTTCTCAGTGCGCGTGCTTCCAGTCGAGGAGCTTCTGGATGTCAGCGTCACTCACGCTGTACTTGCCAAGGATCGCCTGTTTTCGGTTTTTTAGAAGAAAAAGATGAGGAGAAAGAGAGAGGATGGAAAAAACAAGGCGAGAGCGAAGAAGAGGAAGCGAAGAGAGGCTTTCTCTCTCTCTCTTTCTCTTTCTTTTCTCCCTCTTCTCGAAGTTGAAAAAACTCGCCTTGACAGCAGAGATCTCCGAGGCCTGAGCGCCCGCGGCCTCGTGGACATCGGTCTGTTTTTGTTTTGTTTTTTGTTTGATTGTTCGATTGTCAAAAGGAGGGTGAAAGGTTGAGAGAGCGAAGAAAGAAAAGAGAGAAAAGAGAGAGAGAGAGAGAGAGAGAGAGAGAGAGAGAGAGAGAGAGAGAGAGAGAGAGAGAGAGAGAGAGAGAGAGAGAGAGAGAGAGAGAGCGAGAGAGAGAGAGAGAGAGAGAGAGAGAGAGAGAGAGAGAGAGAGAGAGAACGGAAATGAAAAAATCACAAGCCTCCCTTCAACTCACCGTGTCCGCCTGCGCCTTGACCTTGGCAAGGAGCTTGCGGAGCAGGCGCTCGTCCTCCTTGCGGAAGTGGATGCGCTGTGCGGGTATGAGTTGTGTCGCGTTTTGGGTTGGGGGTCGGGGTTGAGAGGGGAGAAAGAAGAAGAAAAAAGTTTGTCGCCCTCTCAAGATGATGACAAAATGCTGCGAGTGAAAACCGTCTCTTTTCGACGGAGAGATTGCTCCTCCCGCCAGCGCACTTGCGCGAATCGGGAGTCGCGAGTGTCTCCTAGAGCTCGGCGCCGAGGAACAAGGGAAAGAGACAGCGGGAAGAGAGTAGCAAGAGGGCGCGTTTGGATGGATGAGAGGGGTGACGATTGGTGATGGGCATTTGGGCAAAGTTGCAGCTCCTTCCTCACCTCTTCGGCGCGCTCCTTGTCTCCAAACGTGCCCTCGATCGAGGAGAAGGTGCGACGGCCCGCGGTCGAGGCCGCGGCGATGGTCGTCGCCGACGCCTGCTGCTGGGCGGAGCGGAGGGCGGAGGCCAGGAGGCGGGCGCCGGAGAGTCGAAGAAGGGCCATGAGGAAAAAGGTGAGATAGAAAAAGGGCGAGTGAGTCAAGAGTGTTTCTGAAATTCACTCTTCCTCTCCCTCAGCGAAAAAAAAAGAGGAGGGCAAGCTCGCTCGCTCTCTTTCTCCAGAGACTCGGTCTTTTCGCTTCGTTCTTTGATCTCCGAGAAGACAGAGCCTGGCGTGCTCTGGACACCCACACGGAGAGCAGAGAAAGGGCAATAGACAGGCGTGGTCGGAGTCTCCTTTTGGCCTCGGACTTGTGTTGCCTGCATCGGCGTCGAATCAAGCAGGTAGAACGACAGAGAGACCAAAACTCTTCAGAAAGAAAATATGGAGACGCAGCTCACCTACGACAACAAGTCGCGCCATCTGGGGATAAGGTTCCGCGAGCGGTATACGACCCGCGAGGGGCTGCAGGCCAAGGTGAGAGAAGACTGGCGAGGGAAGAGAGAGAAACGAAATTGCAAACGACCTCTTTTTTTTCGAGGGAAAAAAAAAAAAAAACGCTCAGCCTCTCTCGTCCCTCTCCCTCTCCCTCAAACCCCCTCCTCTCCTCCCTCCCCCCCCCCCAAACAAAAGGTCATCGGCGAGCTCGACACCGTCACAGGCGGCCTCGAGTTCCACGCTCGCGTTGAGAAGATACTGGGCCCGCCCTTGCCCGACGCCAGCGCGCCGTGGAGGCTCAAGCGCGCCGCGCTCG
>Ga0315287_10007498_pt1 | contig 10942 bp, 10 predicted proteins | sample YL17G11_0_MG_FD_205037 | JGI IMG/M metagenome (GOLD analysis project Ga0315287, IMG submission 205037) | Sediment microbial communities from Yellowstone Lake, YNP, Wyoming, USA - YL17G11_0 | ecosystem: Environmental > Aquatic > Freshwater > Lake > Sediment | place: USA: Wyoming | collected...
CCGCGAAACTGAGCAACATGCCAACCCCGAGCAGTCCCAGCAACATACGCTTCATAGAATAGTCCTTCCGCGGAAGAGTGTGGCGATTTCGCTTAAGATACGTCGCGCAGGAAACCGGTGTCAAGGCCTATGACGTGCGGACAGCGTCTTTGGGGGTATTCATGCCGCCCGAGGGTCCATGTACCATGCTGTCTCAGGTGCTCCCACGAGCGGCTGAAATTTTCGGTTGCAACAACGTTCGCGTCAGGGTATACTGACTGTGGAGTGTGTTTTATCGGGGACAGACACCCTGCGGGATCAACCATGACAAAGAAACCAACACCCCCGGAAGCGTCGGCCGAGAGTGCCGACGGAATCATCGTCCAGCAGCGTCAGGGCTGCGTGTGGGTAACGCTGCCCGATGCCATCAACATGGACACGCACATGCGCATCGAGAAGAAGGTCGATGCCATGCTGCACGGCAAGCCCGCAAGGATGGTCATCGATCTGGCTGAGACGCGAAACATGTACAGTGCCGGCTTCGGCATGATTGTACGCGTGAAGCGAGTCATGGCCGAGTACGACGGCAAGCTTTACGTGGTGAATGTGAACCCCAAAGTCATGGAAGCCATGCAGTTCACCGGGATCCACAAGATTCTCTCGGTGTACGAGCAGGGCGCCACGCTTGACTTCCTGGAGTAGTCCCAAATCCCCGGTGATCGTCGCCCGGACGTGTGTGCCCGCCGATGCTCGGAGATCGAGCGTCTGGTCGGCTCCGCCGTGCACTCAGGACTCCAGTATCACATTCCAATAAATGTAGTCTTCCCATGACTCATGGGGGATCTCGCCAATCATCCGGCTCACCAGGTTTGCCGGAGCAGCGCGGTCGAGGCGGGGCGCAAAGGGTTTGCGCAGGAGTGTGAGGCCAGCCTCTTCAGGCTGGCGACCGCCCTTTCTGGAGTTGCAGCGCATGCAGCTCACCACCACGTTTGTCCACACGCTTGCCCCGCCGTAGCAGCGCGGCACCACGTGGTCGAAGGTGAAGCTTGACAAAGACACCTTCTTGCCGCAGTACATGCACATACCACGGTCGCGAATGTACACATTGCGGCGCGAGAACGGCAGCTCGCGCACGAAGAACTTGGGCCGGTAGTGGCTCTTGACGCATTGGATAACGGCCGGAATGTGCATGGTGAAGTGAAGAGACCGGATGAGCTGGTCTTCGTACTCGGCAAGAATCACGGCCTTTTCGGCAAAGTACAGGCTAATCGCCCGTTGCCATGACACCACGGAAACCGGCAGGCCTGCTGCGTTGAGTACGAGTGATTCCGACATACTTCGTCCCTCTCGGTCAATCCCTGAACTTTGCGTCAAGGCTTCTTGACCGAAAAAGCAATATACAATTGCACGGGTTCCGATGCAAAACCCGGGGCGTCAAGTGGGGGGAACTCGCGAAAACGTTGGCGACGTGCGCTACTTCCAGGCCTTCACAATGGCCACGACATCGCGCATCTTCTGGGGGTTCTTGACACCGGGGCTGATCTCAACGCCGGAGTTGACATCAACGCCGTAGGGACGCACCATGTCCAGCGCCTCTTTGATGTTGGTGGGCCCCAATCCTCCGGCAAGGATGACTGCGTCGTGCGTACGTGCGGCCTTCTCGGCAAGGGTCCAGTCAAACGTACGGCCCGTGCCGCCCCGCAGGCCGCCATCCCACGTGTCGAGTAGGAAGGCCGATACCGAGTACGCATCGAGAACCGAGAGGTCGGCGCCCGGCGCAATGGAGAACGCCTTGATGACGGGGAGCTGCAGGCACTCGCACTCGTCAGGAGTTTCGTCGCCGTGGAGCTGCACACAATCGACCCCGCTTTGGGCAACGACTTCGGCAATACGTTCGGCCGACTCGTTGACAAAAACGCCGACTTTGGTGACCAACGGAGGAAGTTCGCGGATGATCCGACGTGCGGCCTGCGGTGAGATGTAGCGAGGGCTTGGCGGGTGGAAGATGAAGCCCAGGGCATCCACGCCCAGGCTCACGGCGACCCGGGCGTCTTCGAACCGGGTGATGCCGCAGATCTTAATGCGCACCGGCATGGGTCAACTCCCCGATGAGAGCAGCGGGGTCGGCGGACCGCATGAGCGATTCGCCCACCAGGACTGCCCGCACGCCCGCATTGCGGACTGTGCGCGCGTCATCGACAGTGAAAATACCGCTTTCCGAGACCGCCACAACCCCTGTGGGCATGCGGCCCATGAGATTGACCGTGGTGTGCAGCGATACCTCGAAGGTCGAGAGGTTACGGTTGTTGATGCCGACAAGCCCGGGCGACAGCGCCAGCGTGCGGTCGAGTTCCTCGGCGTTGTGCACCTCGATGAGTACTTCGACGTCTCGCTCGGCGGCTGCGGCGTAGAGCTCCGACATTTGCGCATCGGAGAGGGCCGCGGCGATCAGCAGCATGGCGTCGGCGTTGAGGTGCGCGGTTTCTTCCACCTGCAGCGGATCGACGATGAAGTCTTTGCGCAGCACGGGCAGACTCACTGCAGCGCGTACGTCGGTGAGGTACTGGGTATCGCCCTGAAAGAACATGCGGTCGGTGAGTACGGAGATAGCCGAGGCGCCCCCGCGCTCGTAGGTGCGGCCGATTGACACGTGGTCAAAGTCGCGAACGATCAGGCCCTTGGAGGGTGAGGCTTTCTTGACCTCGGCGATCATGCCCAGGTGGGGCCGGCGGTCGAGGCTCGCACAGAAGGCTCGTCGAGCAGAGGTGCGACCGTGGAACTCGCTCCGGCAGTGTCGCAGGAGCGCGACCTCGCGTCTCTTCTCGTCAAGAATGGTCTGGAGGAATGCCGACATTGCCGGGTCCTGTGCGTAGTGGTGTTGTGGTCTGGATGGAGGTGCGTCCCCTGCCGGGCCGCAGCCCGTCACCAGATCATTTCGGGCTTCAACCGGCCGATGAAGTTGCGCAACAAGTCCATGCCTGCGGTTGTGAGGATCGACTCCGGGTGGAACTGGATCCCCTCGATTGGGTATGTCGTGTGCCGCAGCCCCATAATGAGGCCGTCATTGGTCTCAGCCGTGATTTCGAGGCAGGCAGGCAGTGACGAGCGCTCGACAATGAGGCTGTGGTAGCGAGTTGCGATGAACGGACTGGGGATGCCCTTGTATAGATCGCTGCCGTGATGGAAAATGTCGGAGACTTTGCCATGCATCAGGTATGGTGCGCGTATCACGTTGCCGCCGAATGCGTGCCCGATCGACTGATGTCCCAGGCATACGCCCAGCACTGGTATGATGGGCCCGAGCTCCTTCACCACGTCCACAGAAATTCCCGCCTCCCTGGGTGTGCAGGGGCCCGGGGAGATCACAATGCCGCGTGGCTTGAGATGGCGGATCTCATCGATGGTGATCTTGTCGTTGCGGAATACCTTGACTTCACCGTACAACTCGCCCAGGTATTGGACCAGGTTGTAGGTGAACGAGTCGTAGTTGTCGATCATCAGAAGCATGTGTGGTCCTCGCTGTGTCGCTTGATCCTGCTTGTTACCGCCAGACCCGTGAGGGCGGAGTCTTGTCCGGGGTTCGCGCCGATCGCTTGTTGGCCGCACGCTCCGCCGGACTACCGACCGAGATCCGACTGCGCCCGATCCAGCGCCGTGAAGAGCGCCATGGCCTTGTTCACCGATTCGTCGTATTCTTTCGATGGCACCGAGTCGGCCACGATGCCTGCGCCCGCCTGCACGTAGGCAACGCCTTCTTTGAAGAAAATGGTGCGGATGACAATGCACGAATCCATGTTGCCGGAGAAGTCGAAATACCCCAGAGCGCCCCCATAGATGCCCCTGCGCACGTGCTCCAGTTCGTCAATGATCTCCATGGCGCGAATCTTTGGTGCGCCGGAGAGTGTGCCTGCGGGGAAGCAGGAGAAGAGCGCGTCGAGAGCGTCTTTGTCCTCACGCAGCATGCCCCGTACGTTGGTGACCAGGTGCATGACGTGTGAGTACTTCTCAATGTGCATGATCTCTTCGGGTCGCACCGATCCGTACTCGCACACGCGCCCCAGGTCATTGCGTCCCAGGTCGACCAGCATGATGTGCTCGGCCCGCTCCTTGGGATCTGCGCGGAGTTGCGTCGCCAGGCGCTCGTCCTCCACGTCGTCTGAGCCGCGGCGGATGGTGCCGGCGATAGGCCTGGTCTCGGTCACGCGGTTCTCCACCCGCACGAGCATTTCGGGAGAGGCGCCGATGATTGATGCCTCGTTGATTGACAGATAGTACATGTACGGTGACGGGTTGACTGTGCGAAGGATGCGGTAGAGGTCGAACGGATTGGCCTTTACCTTCACCGAGAAGCGCTGGGAGAGCACAACCTGGAAGATGTCGCCGGCCCTGATGTACTCCTTGCACTTCTCCACTGCGGTCTCGTACTGGGCGCGGCTCACGGTGGAGACCGGGGAGCCGGTTTGCTTGATGTCTACGTGCGCTGCGTTGAGGCGAACAGCCATGCGGTCTTCGAGCTTGCCCACATGGTAGCACGCGTCTTTGTAGGCTGTTTCGATGTCGGTTGTGTCGTCGACGAGAATGTTGCAGATGAGCAGGATGCGGTGCTCTCTCTTGTCGAAGACCACGAGGTCCTTGTAGAACCCGAGGAACACGTCGTCAACCACGGGCTGCTCTGCGTTTCTGTCGGGGATCTTCTCCCACAACCGTATGGCATCGTAGCTGAAAAAACCGACTGCTCCGCCGGAGAAGCGTGGCAGCTTGTCAACACGAGCGGGCCGGAACCCGGCAAGCACCTCTCGCAGTCTGCTCACAGGGTCACCGGCGCCTTTTTCAGCCTTGCGCCCCGTCATTTCCCACGACTGGCCGTTCACACGAAACGTCATGAACGGGTTGCCGCCCAGAAAGGAGTAGCGCGCAACAGTGTCTTCGCCCGACACGCTTTCGAGCAGGAAGCCGTATGGCTCTTTCTCGAACATCTTGAGCCACACCGACACGGGAGTCTCGGTATCAGCCAGAATGGTCGAGCACACGGGGATGACATTGGCTGTCTTTGCGAGGGTCTTGACCTGGTCGAGAGTGGGGAAGATCATGCGGCGACACGTCCTGTGATGTTTCTATGCATAGAATCACTGTTTCTGAATATACCACTTGGTGCAACGGGCGGTCGGAGCCGGGAACGCGCGGACGGGTGCGGGCTTCGGACGCGGATGCCGTGCGGCGCGTTGACCCGCACGGTGCATGGGTCAGCGGGCAACGGCCCGAGAGGGACCCGGACCGGGGTTGCCGAGGCGTGCCAGGACGTGTCACTACCGCAAGAGCCGCCTACACGCGGTAGGCGGCAAGGCTCTTCGCCAACTTCTCCAGGTTCTGCTTGAGACCGGCCAGCTTCTCCCGCTCCTTCTCAACAATCTCTTTGGGTGCCTTGTCAACAAAGGAGCTGCTGCCCAACCGTGCCTCGGTACTGCCGATAAGGTTGGCGGTCTTGGCGATTTCTTTGTCCAGACGCGCGATTTCGATGTCCTTGTCAATCAGGCCTTCGAGCGACAGGAATACCTGTGTGCCCCGCACCACCGCCTGCCCGGCAAGTTTGGGCTTCGCGGCCTGGGCATCAACAATTGTCTCAGAGAGCTTGGCGAAGAGGTTGATCACTGCTCTCTGCGACCGCAGCCACGACTCCTCGTCGGATCCGGCAGGAATGATCACCGCGCTGCCCTTCTTGTCGGGCGGGATATTGTTCTCGGCGCGAATCGTGCGCAGGGCAGTAATGACCTCCTGAAGCTGCGCGAACTGCGTCTCGATCTTGCCGTCGATGGATCCCGGCGCAGCTTGCGGGTACGACGCACGCATGATGGATTCGCTGTCGATGGGCATCGGGTACGTCACGCGTTCGCGCAAGTGACTCCATATCTCCTCGGTGATGAACGGCATGAACGGGTGCAGCATCTTCAGAATTGAGCCGAGGATATGGCTGCACAGATTGAGCGCATTCTCCTTGCACTCGGTACTCTCTGTCTGGTAGAGATCGGCCTTCTTCAGCTCAACATACCAGTCGCAGAAGTCGTGCCACGTGAAGTCGTAGATGAGGTGACACGCCTCGTTGAGACGGAACTTCGCCAGTGCCTCGTTGACAGCCTGCGCCGTATGCGAGAGGCGGGAGAGGATCCAGCGGTCGTCGGCTCCGAGCTCTGCGGGAAGTCCCGCAAAGGTCCGTGGGCTCTCGATGTTGCCGAGGAGAAACCGCGACGCGTTCCAGAGCTTGTTCGCGAAGTTGCGGCCCAGGTCGAACGTGTCCTGCCCCAGAAACACGTCAGAACCATCGGCCGTGATCATCATCAGCGAGAACCGCAGCGCATCAGCCCCATGGCTCTGGATCACTCCAAGCGGATCGATGGCGTTGCCCAGCGACTTGCTCATCTTGCGGCCCGTCTTGTCGCGCACGGTACCGTGCAGCACCACATCGGAGAATGGCAGCTTGCCGGTGAAGTACAGCCCCGCCATGATCATGCGCGCAACCCAGAAGAAGAGGATCTCCGGGGCCGTGACCAGCGTGTTGGTCGGATAGAACTTCTTCAGGCATGCAGTGTCTTCCGGCCATCCCATGGTGGAGAACGGCCACAGCCACGACGAGAACCATGTGTCAAGCACATCGTTGTCCTGCTCGATGCGGGCGCTGCCGCACTTGGTGCACTTGTCGGGATCGACCTCGGCTACAATCATCTCCTTGCAGTCGGCGCAGTACCATACGGGGATGCGGTGCCCCCACCAGATCTGGCGCGAAATGCACCAGTCGCGGATGTTCTCCATCCAGTCGGTGTACGTCTTTTTCCACCGCTCTGGGTAGAAGCGGACGGCTCCGTCGTGCGCGGCCTGTGCAGCCTTCCCGGCAAGCGGCTCCATGCGCACGAACCATTGGTCGGAGTAGTACGGCTCCACCACGGTGGAGCAGCGGTAGCAGTGCCCAACCGCGTGCCGGTGGTCGACAATCTTCTCCACAAGCCCCGCAGCCTCCATGTCGGCCACAATCTGCTTGCGGCACGCGAACCGGTCCATCCCGATGTACGCGGCAGGAATCGGCCCGCACATGACACCGCTGCCATCCATCACCACGATCGGCTGCATGGAGTGGCGAAGTCCCATCTGAAAGTCGTTGGGATCGTGCGCAGGCGTCACCTTGACTGCACCGGTGCCGAACTCCTTGTCAACGAAGTCGTCGGCAATGACGGGGATCGTCCGACCCGTCAACGGCAGAGTGAGCGTAGTGCCGAGTAGAGCCGTGTACCGTTCGTCCTTCGGATTCACCGCAACTGCCGTGTCGCCCAGCATCGTCTCCGGTCGCGTTGTGGCAACCGTCACATGGCCCTTGCCGTCGGTACGCGGGTAGCGGAAGTGGTAGAGCTTTCCAGCGGTGTCTTTGTGCTCGGCCTCTTCGTCGGAGAGCGCGGTCTGGCATCGCGGGCACCAGTTGATGATATACTTGCCGCGATAGATGAGGCCGTCGCGGTGCAGCGTGACAAACACTTTGCGCACCGCAAGCGAGAGCCCGTCGTCCATGGTGAAACGCTCGCGGTCCCAGTCGCAGGAACTCCCCAGCTTCTTGAGCTGACTGGTGATGGTTGCGTGGTACTTCTGCTTCCACTGCCACACGCGCTGGACAAATGCTTCGCGCCCCAGGTCGTGCCGCGATTTCTTTTCCGATTTGGCAAGCTCGCGTTCCACCACGTTCTGCGTGGCAATGCCGGCATGGTCGGTGCCGGGCATCCACATGGTCTCAAAGCCGTTCATGCGTTTCCAGCGAATGAGCACATCCTGCACCGTGTTGTTCAGTGCATGGCCCATATGCAGAACGCCCGTGACATTGGGCGGCGGGATCACAATAGAGTACGGCGGCTTGCTCGACTCGACATCTGCGGCAAAGTGCCGGGAAGCGATCCAGCGACCGTACCAGAGATCTTCAACCTGCGACGGATTGTATGTCTTGTCCACCGAACTTCCCTTCGGACAATGAGTTAGACAGGGCAGAATGTATTAGTCGTCCTCACCAAAATACACAAACCGGAAGCGCCTCTGCCAGATTGGACTCATCGATCCCGCTTGGGGGGGCCGATAGATCGGGGGGCGTGCCCGGGGCGTCGCAGCTCGGGCGTGGCTCGGGGCGCAAAAAAAGAACCTCGGAAGCATTGACGATGCCGACGCGCAATGGTAGCATGAGTACACATATGGTAGCATCCAATATTGAAGGCGTTTACTTCGTGGAGGCTCAGAAAGCAATGGGCAACGATCCTTTGCAGATTGTTGTTGTCGATGATGAGTCTCAGATCACCGATCTGATCCAGTTCTTCATTGAGTCGTTGGGCAAGCCTGCGGGGATCCATACATTCAATGATTCCCGGCAGGCTCGCGAGTATCTGAAGAGCAACAGTGTCGACGTGCTCATCACCGATTACAAGATGCCGTTTGTCAGCGGGCTTGAGCTTCTGGAGGCTGCTGCTCCAGAGGTGCGCAAGATTCTCATCTCGGGATACGTCTCCGAGATTGCAGTTGACAAGATCCACCAGATGAAAGCGACATTTTTCGAAAAGCCGGTTCCTATGAAGGAACTCTCCAGGAGCATTTTCGAGGGTTGAGTGCCCTGCCCCTCGTTCGCAGGTCCCAACAAACCGTGATATCACACCGAATCGGTTCGGGAGAAGGTTGATGAAGTACTACTCGACGCACAAGAAGAAGTACAAGGAAGGCGAGATCATCTTCTCTGAGAACAGCGATTGCGACGGCATGTACATCGTTGATTCGGGTCGGGTGCGCGTCTTCAAGACCGTTGGCACTGGGGCCGCCGCCAAAGAAGTCGAGTTGAGCGTTCTGGGCACGCGCGCGATGTTTGGCGAGATGGCCATGATCGACAATACTCGTCGCTCTGCGTCGGTGCAGGCGGTGGAGCCCAGTGAGTGCACGGTGATCACCCGCAAGGTCTTTGAGGATCAACTCTCCCGCATCCCTCCGTGGATGGTCAACATGATTCGCATTCTGGTACGGCGTCTTCGGGAGACCAACGACAAGCTGCGCACCACGGTGGAGCAGTACACCACGCTTCCCGACGACGACACGGGCAGCATTCTTACGCTCGACGCCGACAACACCTCAAGCGTGATGGGTCCCGATGCCGCGCCAAAGAAGACGCCTGGCACCACGAAGACGTTTGACGCGTAGGCGTCTCCGGTCCATCGGAGACCTGCGGCGCAGTACCTCGGCACCACCGATCGCACCCCGCACGTGCCGCCTCGTCTTGCGGCCCCCGCGGCTGACCGTGTATCTTCACCGTCACTCCAATCGCCACCGAATCCCGCATCCACGGTCCCGGTCACGCGCATGATCCCCAAGCTGGCAGCATTCGATCTTGACGGAACGCTTCTCACGTCCGACAAGAAACTCTCTTCCGCCAACCTGCACGCACTTCTTGACATGCGTGAACGGGGCATGGTTGTGGCATTGGCTTCGGGCAGGCTCGGCAGCAGCGTGATGCAGTTCAACAGTACGCTGGGGTTTGACCCGGCACTGCTCACGCTCAATGGCGCGGCGGTCTTTCTCCCGGGACAGGACGGGTATCGGCAGGTCTACGCAGCCAATCTTGGCCAGACCTACGTGGAGTACCTCCTGCGGTACGCAGCAGGCAAGGACTTCATCCTCAATTTCTACGTTGACGGCGAGCTGTGGACGCACAGGACCGACGCAAACAAACACTGGGTGGACGTGTACTACGGGCAGACGCGCACGACCTACCACTTTGCAGACTCCCACGCCGCGCTTTCGGGACGCAGCCCGTCCAAGATCATCTTCGTGGGCGATGCAGCGCAGCTTGACGAGGAGGAGAGGAAATTCCGAGCCATGTGGGATTCTGAGATCTACATCGTACGCACGTGGGACTACTACCTCGAATTCCTCGATACCAGGGCCAACAAAGGCTGCGGCCTCACGGCACTGGCCAAGGCGTGTGGCATTGACATGTCCGAGGTCATCTCCTTTGGCGATGCGGACAACGACATCCCCATGCTCCGCTCTGCCGGTCTGGGCATTGCGATGAAGAACGCCTCGGCATCCGCCAAGGCCGCAGCTGCTCGCGTCAGTGACTGGACCAATGACGAGGATGGTGTGGCTCGGGAGTGGGAGCGGATCAAGGGCAGCGGTGCGTGACGAGAAGACGCCTGGAGGAGCGATGCCCGGATCTGCGAGATGGGTATGCTGGCCGACGTCTTGAACGCGCGTCGGAGTGTCTTGCGCACGCCACCGGTCTGCGGGGAAGGGTGAGCCAACCCATCTTCCGACTGAGAATGAGATCGAACAACTCGCCGGTCTTTACGAGAACGACCAGTTGCTTCCGCTGCGTTGCGCTGCGGCATTTCCGGCCGCAAACGACTTTCTGGGATACGTGTACATACTGAATAGCCCAACCGGCAGCCAGCGGATCATGCGTATGCTCGGAAAATCGGGAAAGCCCGTAAGCGTCTTTGAGGAGTACGGAAAGTGGCCATACGCCGACCTGACAGGTAACAGTCCGCTCTTCAAGATATTCCCTGTCGGCTCGCGCGGGACTCCCGGATCGGCCGTGGCTCGATTTCTCTTAGGCCTCGGGCACTGTCGCATAGCGTATCTGTCGGCCGATCACCATGCGCGTTGGTCAACAGAACGGTTGGAAGGTCTGCGCGACGGCTTTGCCCGCGCCGGATATCACGATGCGGTGCGACCCTACACGATTGATACTGACCTATGGGGCATTGAGGCGGCCAGGATGGAGACCGGGCGGGGTCCCGCCGCGGGCACCCAATCGCAACCGATCAGCGCCGAGGAAGACCGCCGTAGCCGCCTCCTTGCGATCGCGTACAAAGACGCTGACAGCAAGCGACGGCATCTGCTGGCGCTCTTCAAAGAGGCGCTGTCCGACAAGGGGATTACCGCATGGGTTGCCGCCAAC
>Ga0315287_10007499_pt1 | contig 10942 bp, 11 predicted proteins | sample YL17G11_0_MG_FD_205037 | JGI IMG/M metagenome (GOLD analysis project Ga0315287, IMG submission 205037) | Sediment microbial communities from Yellowstone Lake, YNP, Wyoming, USA - YL17G11_0 | ecosystem: Environmental > Aquatic > Freshwater > Lake > Sediment | place: USA: Wyoming | collected...
CGCCTATGTAAGTTTGGTTAGTAAGGATATGGTATACGACGGTAAATTTCCATTTGTTGCCTCGTCTTGTCTTTATCTTGAAGTTATTGAGGTATCGCGCGATATTTACCACCCCATAGTTTTTATTCAGGTAAAGGTCAAACATCAACCGCACAATCTTAGCCTCTTTCTCTGCAATTTGAAGTTTGCCGTCCTTTAGCGTATATCCGAACGGCGCAATTCCGCTTGGCCAGAACCCTAACTTTAGCCGCTTTTCAAGCCCCAGCGCAGTACGCTGAGCGATAAGCTCTCGTTCGTATTGCGCAAATGAGCCAAACTGATGAAACATTAAGCGGCCTTCGGGTGTAGTTGTATCTATAAGTTCAGTTATGGATTTGAAACCTGCGCCGTTCTTGGCTAACTCTTCAACAATTTCGATCAAGTCTTTAAGGTTGCGGGAGAGGCGGTCTATCTTATACACAAGGACAGCTTCAAATTGCTTAGCTGCGGCATCATCCAGCATCCTTTCCAGTGCCGGCCGCCGCCGGTTGCTGGCAGTATAGCCGTCATCACAATAGACCTCTGAATAGGTCCAACCTTTATTTTTAATATACTCTACAATTTTATCTGTTTGGGCGGCGAGAGAGTAACCCTCTTTGGCTTGTTCTTCAGTGGAAACCCGAACATACACGGCACAGTTCATAAAACACCTCCACGTTATGCACTTTCGGGTTTCCGCAGATTCCGACAGGCAGGAGAAAAAGCGGATACTTTTGGAAGTTATCCAAAAAATAAAGGTGAACTCCAGAGATGAAGTTCACCTTTTCTTAAGTTTGCCCCGCAGAATTTCCGCTCTTCCCCTAGGGGAAGAGGCTTTAGGGTCAACCTTACAATACAGTGCCGAGGGAGAGAATCGGACTCCCCACGCCGGCCTTTTCAGGGCCGCGCTCTACCACTGAGCTACCTCGGCAAAGTTATTCGCTTAAACATAGTAGCAAAAATTGGGCAAAATTCAATAAATTATTTAACCTCTTCCATAATCTTGTAGAAGACCTCCTGGGCCAGCTCAAGGTTCGGAAGATGGTATTTACGCCCAGAAACACGGATCCTGGTAGTAGAAGACGTAAGCTTAATGAACTTTATCCACACCTGGCCGGATTCCGTAGCTATTTTGATATAGCCCCGCAAGTCATCCTGCTGTTTTATAGAGCCCCTGATCCTGGCAATGGTCAAGGCAGCGCTCCAGAGGCGGTCATAGGGCTTGTCGGAGTCTCCCTGCACCGTATCTTTACTGACGGCATACACCGCAACCCCTCCTAAGGCAGCACCGACAATTATAGGCGCACACCCCGCAAGGTTACATAGCATACACGCAACCGCGCAGACATACACCAAAGCCTTCTTCATTTTAACTCCTCCCATAATAATGGACACTTAACCATTCGCTAGGTCAGCTTATTTTTTGAAAATACCTTCATAAAACAAAAAACAGTTAAACCCAAAATCACCCCCCATGACAGAATCAACAAAATCCATCCCCCAAGATTCATCGCAACTTCTCCTGCACAAGGCGCCTTCTCCCCCAGGCAATTTTTACCAATAGGCCTAAGGTCAAGAAAATCAAAAGTAGGCCAAGCCTGGTGCCTACAATAAAAATACGGTTATCCGCAGGCACATTTTTCATGAATATTATCGGTATCCACTCCTGCCAAAGCCACATGCCCAAAATAAAGAATAAAAATAAGGGGGTGATATACTTAATGATGAATTTATACACCCGCGGCACCTTCATATCGGCGCCGCGGTGGATCTCATCCCAGGCTTTTTCCATCCCGAACACCCAGGCAAAAAGAATTGTCTCGATTGTGCCGAACAATACTAAAAAGAAGGTACCGCCCCAGAAATCAAGCTCATCCACAACCCCGTGTTTTAGGAAAAAAATTGCGGGTTGACAGAGCACGAAGGAAACAGCCGCAAATATCCCTACCGCTTTTTTGCGGCTTATATCGAATTCATCCTCCAGGAATGCCACTGCGGGCTGGGCAAGCGAGACTGAAGAGGTTATCCCAGCCAAAAACAAAAGAAAAAACCAAAAAAACCCTAAAAGGGGTGCCAGCGGTAATTTGTTTAACACAAGGGGCATAGTAACAAAGCCGAGATTAAACACCCCCGACCGGGCAATAGCCTGCATGTTGGCCGGCCCGAAAAAGACGAACGCCGCGGGAATCACGATGCTGCCGCCTAGGATCACCTCTGCGACTTCGTTGGTGACAGACGCAGTCAAGCCCGACAACACTACATCGTCTCCTTTAGATAAATAGCTGGCGTACGTAAGAATGACTCCTATGCCCACGCTTAGAGTGAAAAATATCTGTCCCGCCGCTTCCAACCACACCTTGGCGGATTTTAAGGCGGAAAAATCCGGATTCCACAGGAACCCAAGGCCGTTGAGCACATTCCAGGCGGGCCTGGCAGGATCAGGGGCGCCCAGCGTTAACACCCGCGCAAGCAAGAAGAATCCGAAGATAAAAAGTATGCCCAGCGCCCATTTGCACACCCGCTCAATGCCGCCCCGTATGCCAAAATAAATCACCAGCATGTTTGCCGCAAAGGTTATTAAGAAAAAAATGTACGCCGTGCCAATGCCGTGAAAATACTGGTTATGCTCTAGGCCCTGAAAACCCCGCAAGAAACTCTGCATGGCAGCCTGGTCCGCCAGGGCGTGGTATTTGCCGGTGAGCGCAAAAAAGCTATAGCCAAGTGTCCATGCCTCAATATAGGCATAGTAAATAAAAATAACCAGGGGCCCAAATATACCGATGACGCCGAAATATTTAATAAAACGGTTTTTCTGCCAGACGCTGTGAAATATTCCGGGTGCCGTACCATGCCCAAAACCTCCGCCGAAACGCCCCAGTGTCCATTCAATCCACATAAGAGGTATCCCCAGCAAAAAGAGGGCAACAAAATAGGGGATAATAAAAGCTCCCCCGCCGTTAGCCGCCGCCTTGGCAGGAAAACGTAAAAAATTCCCCAGGCCTATCGCAGAACCGGCGACCGCCATAATGATCCCCAGGCGTGAACCCCAGGTATCTCTTTTTTTGGGCTCTTTCATAGGAAATCTTTATACATGCTATCTACCCTAAAGCGGCTTTTCAAGGGGCTTTTCCTCTTCTTTCTTCTCCGTGGGGTCCGGCAAACCTGCAAGCCTTGCAAAAAGACGCTTTGCGATAAGCTCTTTAGCATACGTACTCGGGGAAGAAATTTCAACCTGCGTATGTGTGTTATCTACTGTCTTGAAAAACACGCCGACAGGTGTTGTGTCGCCAAGAGACACATAGAATGCAATCAGTTGCCCCGCGGCACCTTTATGGTACACATAGGTATCCATAGCCTTCAAAGCCTCTATGCTCTTATTATACGTTGCATGGTAATCATAATCGAATGTCTTGGTAATAGCGCTCTTACGGTTATCCTCTAAGACCTTAGTAGAAACCCCCAGGACGCATTTTGTGCCCTCCCTGAGCGTCGAGCAGCCGGGCAACAGAATAAGTGGCATTAATAACAGCGTTATGTATCCTATGCTACGTCTCATCTTCTTCTCCTTTATTCGTTCACGAGCTGTTTAATCTTTTCGATTTGCCTCCGGGCCTCCTGTTCCCCGCGCGAGGCAAATTCTTCCGCGCGGTGAAACTCCATCCAATGCAAGCCGGAAGTATCGGGATGCAAGAGCACATCCGCCAGCTCTGCTTCTTTTTCCACTAATTCCGACTGCATCAATTCAATGCTGCTGAAAATTATTTCCAAGATATTATTCTTCAGCCTCTGCTGAAAATACCGCCTGAGGCTAAACCATTTTCTTTTTTTATGCGCGGGGCCCGGGGAAAGGTGTGTTTTAAGCTCTTCATATTGCCGTATGATGTCTTGGCGCGAAGGAGTAACGTTGACTGCGATAATTTTTTTCATGCCCATCCTGTATAGTTCTTCGGTGGGCAAGGGGTTCGTCACGCCCCCGTCAAAGAGTATGTCATCCCTGAATTTAAAAGGGCGGAAGATCCCGGGCATGGCGCAGCTTGCCATAAGCGCATCCGCCAGCAACCCTTTGTCTAACACCCTGGGCTCTTTTCTCTTGATATCGCTGGCGATAATCTTGAGCGGCAAACTGACGTCATGAAACGTCTTAGTGCCTAAATATTTTTTCAGAAAATCGTAAAGCCTGTTTCCCTTGATAAATCCTATCGAAGGAAAAGTAAAATCCGCCAATTTCCACACGAAGCTTTGCTTTTTGAATTCCCTGGTTATCTCCAGGATCTCACTGGCTGACCTTCCCGTAACCCAGAGGCTGGCAATAATGGCGCCGATACTTGAACCGGTAATGACGTCGATGGGAATTTTTTCCTCTTCGAGCACCTTCAATACGCCGATATGGCAAAAGCCGTACCCCGCGCCGACTCCCAAGGCCAGGCCCACTAAACATTCCCCCGTATGGCGCGCAATCCTTCTGACTACCTTGGCATACTCGCTCTCCGGCTGGTCCAGCATAATCTTATCGGAATCCTCAAATTCAATCCTAGGGACAGTAGCAAAAATCGCGTGGCCCAAGATCTCTTTTTGTTCTCCGGAGGTAAGCTTGGAAAGCTTATATTCATTGATAATCACGCTGATCTTTGATTCCGGAAAATGGAAATCACTTTTTAACCTTTCTATTAAACGGCGGGTCCTTTTCAGATCCACCGGCTCGGGGCTGGTGAGCACTTGAATGAGGTCAGATTGATTTAATACGCTCAGGACAAATGCATCCATGGACGCAGGTAAATCCAGGATGATATACGCATAATCATTTATCAAAAAAGTCATCACATCAAGCAGCTTTTTTACAAAGGATTCATCATCGGGCGCATAACTAAAACAGATGACGTCTATTCCGCAGGCAGTCTTGATCGTAAATTTTCCCAAGGCATCCGGTTGAGAAAAATTGATAAGGCAGGATTCGGCTTCCGGCCAGGAACAAGGCCCTATCGTCTGGAAGGCAGCCTCTACTCTTAAACGCTGGGGCAGGCTATGCAGTTTATCCTCGGGGCATACCTCCAGCAGGATAAGCGGCTTGCTAGTTTCTTTTTTGAGGCTAAGCGCTAAATTCAAAGCGTAGATGCTCTTTCCTGCCTGGGCATACGAACTAAACACGGAGAGGATCGTGCTTTCAAACACTATTTTCTGGTGGATGTCTTTATTTTTGAGGCGGCGGGAGAGCGTTTTACTCAAATCAATCGCTAAGGAAGGTATCCCCTTAAGAAGCTCGTTAAAATCATCTTTGGCGACGGTAAGAACCGTACAATCATTAAGCGCGCGGGCCGTGACCGAATGCGGCTCACCCGTAAGGAGAGAAATAATGCCGAAGTATTTACCGCGGTGTAAATATTCCAAGGCCTGCTCCCGGCCAAGCGTATCAGTCGTATAGATAACCACCCTGCCCGCAATAATGCAGTAAAAGGCATCCGGGGCCGCACCCTCTCTATACATAACGCTGCCCTTGGCATATTCTGCCATGCGGCTCTTTTGCGCAACAAGGACAAGGGCATCTTCATCCAATGCCGCAAACAGCGGTATATCGCGTAGGAATCTCTGTGTGCTTTGGGCTTCCATTATATCTATTCCAGCGTGCCGCTTTTGCATACGGCGGCGAAACGTTTGGCGCTTAGGCGTATCCGCCGCTCAAAGGTCCGATAATCTATCTCGACCAGGCCAAACCGGGGGCCAAAACCCTTGTCCCATTCAAAATTGTCCACCAAAGACCAGTAAAGATATCCCTGTACTTTTACCCCCTGTTGCATCGCAGACGAAAGCGCCTTAAGATGCCCGTAAATAAAATCCCAGCGCAAGGCATCATCGTCTGTGCAGGCACCGTTTTCCAACACAAAAAGCGGCACGTTGTATTTTTTCAACCGTATCAACAAATCATAGAACCCCTGAGGGTAAATCTCCCAGCCCAGGGAATTCTTGGGCAGGATGTCGTGGTGCTTCTTGCAGGTGCCCATCAAAATGCCGGATATGTCCCAGGGGCCTAAATCAATCAGATCCCGGGAATAATAGTTGATCCCTATAAAATCAAGAGAATGGTGCCGCGCGAGGGTATCAAGGATAGAAAAGTTAAAATATTTGTTGCGCAGGTAACAGGCGAGCCTGTTCTTAAGCGAATCACGGCAAGGCACAAATGCCCTTATGTTGTGGGCGATACTCACCTTGGGCGCAGGCAATTTTTTTTGGGCGTAGAGTGCGTGGATAGCCTTGTATGCCTGAATGTGGGCGCAGGAAAAATTATGGGCTACTTTGTGTGCCGCGGATAAGGATTTTTTTTGCGGTGGCCAGGCGCCGATAAGATAGGCTTCGTACACATAGATCAGCGGTTCATTAATGGTGGCCCAAAAGCTCACCTTGTCGCATAACGCCTCCGCAATACGCCTCGCATAGCGCACAAAATACGCACGGGAAGATTTCTGCTCCCACCCGCCCTTGCGGCTAAACCATAAAGGATTGGTAAAATGATGCAAGGTGACCACGGGCTCAATGCCGCGCTGTCGTAATGCGCTGACCACTTCCCGATAGTGGCTGATTTGGGCGTCGCAAAATTCACCCTCGTGCGGCTCAATGCGGCTCCATTCTACGGAAATGCGGTGACAATTGTGATTGAGGGATTGTGCTATATCGAAGTCTTCTTGGTAATATTCGTAATGACGGCAGGCCTTTCCTGATTTTTCTCTTGCTGCGCCTTGCATTTCCCACTCCCACCAGTCGCAATTACAATTGTCGCCTTCAACTTGGTGAGCAGAAGTAGCAGCGCCCCAGAAAAAATCTTTGGGAAAGGTTATCATGGGCTATCCGCGCAAAAATGCGTCGCGTAAGGTGCGCTCAACGCTTCTTTTTCTTAGTGGCCGGGGCGGCGGGCGTTTGGGAAGCAAGCTGTGCGCTGAGTAATCCCCATGTTTGCGGGCCGACCTTCCCATCCACTTTCAGATTATGCGCTTTCTGAAACTCCTCGATTGCCTTCTTGGTGAGTGGCCCGGTTTTCCCATCAATTGAGCCCAAGTACAATCCTGCATTTTTTAATGCCGTTTGGATATCGGTAACGCTAGGCTTATACGGCCCTGAAGGCGGTAATGGTTCTAAATTAGGCGGGGGATTTTGAGCCTCTGCTGAAGAGGCTTGCGCAGGGTTAGCGGTTACGGATTCTTGTGTTTTTGATTCTCCGGGTGCCGTGGCTCCTTTTGCGCCGGCGTCGGCAGTCATAGTGGTCAAGGACGCCATAGTCATGGGCTCCTGAAGCTCTTCCGCGGTCTCATTTTTTTTGCCGCATCCCGAAAGCAAAACACTAAGTGTCACTCCCGCAACGATAAGCGTCGCATGCGTTTTCATGGCCTCCCCTTTCAATGGGCGCGCAACTTATGCGCAAATTTAAGTTAACATAGTTTTAAACCCTATGCACTAATTCTTCTGGATATTGTAATACGTTATTGCGAAAAATCAATGGAAATTTCAACGGGATTTTTTAGGCAGAATATGTATTTCGACATAACTGGCGTTACGTACTTACCCCCAGGCCAATGGCGATGGCAAAAAGATGGCCAAGGCCTCCTTGCTTCTCGTGCCCGGCGCCTTGAGAAAGCCTCAAGCTTAATACGGGGTTCCAAAGAGAAGTTTTTAATTTAAAGTTCTCCTCAAAAAAGCTGTCCAGCTTATTAACCTTGGCTTCTCCTCCGATAAGATATAATTGGCTGATCGTTTTCTGCAGGCATCTTTCACAATAGTTGAACGATAGGGATAATTCGTCTATGAGATTATGCAAATGCGGCGTTATTATCTTTACTATTTCGTCTTCCTGCCCCCGGGGATCATACTTTACTCTTTCGGCCTCTGCAAAATCGATGCCCATTTTCTCGGCAATGGCCTGGTTAAAATTATGCCCCCCCACCGGGATATCGCGGGAAAAATAGGGGACGTCCCCGGAGAATACTACCAGTTTACTTTGGTGATAGCCTATATCTAGTACCGCAATCACAATCTTATTTTTGCCAAGAGGCACTGTCGCATTAAACGCCTTAATTATCGCCAAAGGGTCTATGCTGACGCTTGACACCTCAAGCCCTGCGTCCTTAATGAAGCTGATGCGGTCCTGAATCATCTTTTTCTGCGCGATGGCGAGCAACACCATAATTTGTTTATTCGGCAAACTGCTCAATACCGAATATTGATAGCTCATTTCGCTCAAAGTATAAGGGGTGTGCTTTTCAATCTCAAATTCTAACGCTTTTGCTAAATCCCCTTCACTCATAGAGGGCATGATTAAATACCGGATTATCGTAGTGGGAATACTAATTGAGGCCCTTGCTTCTTTGGTATTAATCTTGGCGTCCGCACACGCTTCTTTGATGGCCTCAACAATCCTGGCGGGAGTCCTCTCAGGGTTGATCTTGCCAATCCCCAAAGAAACTATGGCTTTTTGTTTGAAAGGTGCTTTTTCGACCTGGGCTACTTTTACGTTATAATCCCCGATATCAATCCCCACGCTTTCCGAAGAGGCAAGCGCGTCAAAAAGCATACGGGATAACTTCATGGCGGTTGGTTAAGGAGTGGTTTCCTTCTTAGAAGAAATCTCTAAGAATTTCTGGTAAAACTCATCTGCGGTTTTTTGATCTTTTAAGGCGGTGGCATAAATAACTGCCAAGTTCGAATAGACTTCGGCATCCTGAATAGAGCCCTTGAGCGCTTGCTTGTACTCCTCAATAGCCGCTCTGTATTTCTTTTGCTTGGCAAAAAGGAATCCTAGGTTGTAATGAATATCTTTATTGAAAGGGTCGCGCGCTAAGGCCTTACGATATTCTCTTATCGCCTCGCCGAGCTTACCCTGGTTTCCATAGGCGTATCCTAAATTCAAAGCGACTACCTTATCAAAATTTTGCTCATCAGCCTTTGCTAATCCGGATGACCGTAATTGCCCGGAAAAAGTACTGCACATTGCTTCCAAAATTGCTTTTTCCCTCGCCAATGACACATACGCCTTTTCTAAACCGAGCAACCGCTGTTTTACGCCTTTTCTTTCCTTGGTTATTGCCTCTGTCTCGTCTTTGAGCTGCTTGTTGTCTTTTTCCAGGACGCTAATTCTCTCTTTTTGCGAAATAGCTGCTATATCCTTCTCTTTTTCAAGGTTTTGCAAGCGCTGCTTTAAGCCCCTTCCCTCTTTAGTGGCTATCTCCAGCTGATCTTTGAGCTGCTTGTTGTCTTTTTCCAGGACCCTGATTCTTTCTTGTTGCGAAACACAGGCATCTTTTTTAATACCGGCAGGCGGAGTTTGAGGCTGCGAAACTGTTTCCTTAGCAGAAGAGGCTTGCTCTTGGACCTGCGCACACGCCGTTCTTCCTACACACCAGAGCCATGCCATAACCGCGCATACACGAATCAAGCTTTTTGCCTTTTTGTCAATCATTCTTTATCCTTTTTAAGGAGCTGAAGGCGCCCTGAGTGAAAAACCCTGCCCTTTATGCAAAGAACCTGCCCCCTCAGAGGAATCTTTGAATTTATATTCCGTAATAAACTCTTCGTATCGTTGTTCACTCTTGGCGATAGTTTTTTCGGTCACGATATGAGGGGTAACAAAGATAAGGAGTTCTGAATTTACATTGCTTTTAACGGTTTTTCTAAACATTTGGCCAAAAAAAGGAATATCTCCCAAAATGGGAATTTTGTCAATCGTACTTGTCTTTTCCTTCTTTCTCAAGCCTCCTATCACTATCGTTTCGCCGTCTTTAACCATGAGATTCGTCTCAGATTTACGCGTATCGATAAGCGGCTGGCTCTGGAACTCGCCGCTGCGAAAACTCTGTTCGGTTTTTACATTCATAAAAACATGGTTATCCTTGGTAATGTGAGGCTTGACGTATAGCCTAACCCCTACATCCTTGAATTCAACAGTCGCTATCGCGGAAGCGCCGTCGGTTGATTGGGTTTGTTTGAGATAAGGTACCTGCTCTAAAAGGTCAATGGTAGCAGTAAAGTTATCCAACGTCAAGATCTTAGGATTTGCTAGTATCTCTGCTTTTTTACTCTGCTGCCACATATCAATTAAAGCTGAAAGGTTGGTCCAGGGAGTTATTGTCTTTCCAAAATGTATCACGCCTTCGGTTCTACCCGCATTCAACGTCTGTGTCGCATAGCGGTCGAAAGGCACTTGCGGGTTGGTCACATCCCAATCACTGCCCCACTGCAAGTCTCCTGTCAGCTTTACGTCCACCATCATCGCTTCGATCATTACCTGAGGCGTCTGGGTATCCAACTCTGAGGCAACCCGCACAATTTCGTCAATCTTTTCCTGTATGTCATTTATAATGAGGCTGTTGGTCCTGGCGTCTATTTCGATCCTGCCGCGCTTGGTAAGTATGGCCGCGAGGGTTTTCTGTATGCTTGCGACATCGGTAAAATTAAACGCGATCACCTTTGTCTTTAAGTCTCCGCTCTCTTCCATGAATTTACGCCTGTCCAACGTTGTAATAATAATATAGCTTTCATTTTCTACCATAGTAAGATTGTAGCTTCCCAAAATCATATTTAACGCGCTCTTCCAGTCCATGCTCTGGACCTTTAAGGTCACTTTTGCCTTTGCATCTTCGCTCACGATTATATTCTTGCCGCTTATCACGGAGAATGCCCTGGCGACATCCCTGATATCGGTATCTCTAAGATTTAAATCCACGGCAAGCGTAGAAGCTGCATTCTGTGTGTCAGCGGCCGTGCTTTTTTCTGATGCCCCCTCCTGGGCAAGCCCCGGGCAAGGCAGCCCTGCAACATAGGAAATAGCCGCCGCCAGTATCATTTTGTAAAAAGTACGTGGTATCTGCATACGCATCATCTCTGGATATCAGGAATCGGATCCTCGTTAGGCCAGGCACCATCCGGCATGGGGGGCGCAGGAAGA
>Ga0315287_10007503_pt1 | contig 10939 bp, 10 predicted proteins | sample YL17G11_0_MG_FD_205037 | JGI IMG/M metagenome (GOLD analysis project Ga0315287, IMG submission 205037) | Sediment microbial communities from Yellowstone Lake, YNP, Wyoming, USA - YL17G11_0 | ecosystem: Environmental > Aquatic > Freshwater > Lake > Sediment | place: USA: Wyoming | collected...
GATGCGGAAATCTCCATCGCAACCTCCGTCTATGCAGCAGTCTCTTTGTTTTCCTTGGTCTTCGCTTCCTTCATTACCTCGGCCTCCTGACCCTCCATGTACCGCGCCCGCCCGTCGATCACGGCGTTCGCAACCATCCGGCAGAAGAGGCGAATCGCCCTCATCGCGTCGTCGTTGCTCGGAATCGGGTAATCGACCTCGTCCGGGTCCGCGTTGGTGTCGATGAGACCGACGATGGGGATCCCCAGCTTTCTCGCTTCTCGCACCGCGTTGTATTCTTTCTTGGTGTCGATGACGAAGACGAGCGAGGGCAGACGGTCCATCTTGCGGATACCGCCCAACGTCTTGAGGAGCTTTTCCTTGTCCTTGCCAAGCTTGAGCGCCTCTTTCTTGGAGAACTGTTCGATCTTGTCGCCGACCTCGAGCGACTCGAGGTACTCGAGCTTTGAGAGACTCTTGCGGATGGTTCCGAAGTTGGTGAGAGTGCCGCCGAGCCAGCGCTCGGTGACGTACGGCATGCTGCACCGGTCGGCTTCTTCTTTGATCGCCGTCTTGGCCTGGGTTTTTGTCCCGAGAAAGAGAACCGTCTTTCCCTGACCGGCGAGCTCGTGGACCGCGGCCTTTGCCTTCTCGGCGGCCTCGACGGTTTTCCTCAGGTCGATGATGTGGACGCCGTTCTTCTCAGCAAAAATAAAGGGCTTCATTTTCGGGTTCCACCGTTTCGTCTGGTGGCCAAAATGAACCCCTGCTTCCAATAGATCCTTGAGGGTGATCTCACCCATCTATGTACCTCCTCGGGTTGGGCCTCCACCGTCGCGCGTGTCCATTCTCCATCGAAGGAGAACACCCGGACCCACGCGTGTAGGACGGTGTGCGTTTTGAACTCGTCCGGACGGGCGCCCTCCGCGCCTCTCCGGTTCATCTCCGCCCCGCCGCTCCAGCGGAGAGCAAGAGCGCGGCGACGGTTTTCGAAACAGGATTATCGTTTGGAGAACTGGAAGGCCTTGCGCCTGCCCGCGAGCCCGTACTTCTTCCGTTCCTTCATGCGGGGATCTCGCGTGAGAAACCCTTTCGAACGGAGCACGCCGTGGAGACGCTCGTCCAGCTTGGTGAGCGCCCGCGCGATGCCGAGCTGGAGCGCTCCCGCCTGGCCCGCCACGCCCCCGCCGGTCACCGTCGCGGAGATGTCGTACTTCCCTAGCGTGTCGGTGACCTCCAAGGGCTCCCGGACTTGCATCACGAGAACCTCGCGTCCGAGGTAGTCGACGAGCTCTTTGCCGTTCACCAGGGTCTTTCCCGTTCCCACTTGGACGAAAACACGGGCGACCGCTTCCTTACGCCGGCCGATGGCCGTCACTTGAGTCTTTTGTTCCATAGATCGATTCCTCAAAACATCTCGAGATCGCGCGATCCCCCGCCGGGACGCGCTCTTCGAGGAACGCACGAGTTATCCGTTGTCACTCCGAGATCGGGAGAGCTTTCGGCTGCTGCGCCGTATGTGGGTGCGCCGGTCCCGCGTAGATCTTGAGCTTTTTCAATAGCCGTCTTCCCAAGCGGTTCATCGGGAGCATTCCCTTGACCGCGTGACGGACCACGCGAGTCGGGTCCTTTCGCATGATTTCGTCCATGCCCCGGTATCTGAGACCGCTCGGATACCCGGAGTAGCTCCAGTACGTCTTCTGTTCCCGCTTCTTACCGCTCAGATAAATCTTGTCCGCATTTATGATCACGACGAAGTCGCGCAGATCGAGATGCGGGGAGTATTCGGGGCGGTGCTTTCCCCTGAGGATGCAGGCCACCTGGGTGGCCAAGCGGCCGAGGGGCTTGTTTTCCGCGTCGACGATGTACCACTCGTCGGACAGGTCTGCCTTTTTTACGGTATGCGTTGTCATTGGCGTCCCTTCTCCTATTTCGCAAAGGATCAAATTTATATAGCAGTTAGAACGGCCTCAAGTCAAGGGCAAAAGGACACAAAAACCGGAGGCCTCCTGGTAAATACCAAAAAACATGTGAGATAGTCCCCGTTGTCGTGGGGTCGGAGCGCCCCGGCGACGCTAGAGCAGGGGCGGCCCCCCGGGTCCGGTCCCCGCAACCTGCTGTGGCGCAACGGAATCCCGCGCGGCGGCGAAAAAGGCCACCAGACCGAGGAGAACAATCGTCTCGAAAGCGAGAACGCCGGGGTTCACTTTGGCCACCGGAAGAACTAGAACGAGCTTTTCGATAAAAAGCCCGGCAAGAATGAGCCCCGCCACACCGGCCATCGCCGGGGGGACGGTCTTGAGCGGTCTCGAGAGCAGCACGGCGAACGGGATCACCCAGACGAGAAAGAGCACTGCCCGGGAGAGACCGGCGAAGGGAGCCTCTTCGACGCGCTTCAACACGTAGCCGACTTCATCGGGGATGTTCCCGTACCATATGACGAGGAACTGCGCGAAGAAGAATCCCACCCACATCACCGAGAATCCGAACATCATCTTCGAGGCGTCGCGCAGCGTCTCGGTGAGAGCGTGCCCCGGAGCGCGCATCCGGAAGAGAAGAACGAACGCCGACACGGCGAGCCCCATGAGAAACGATTCGACGAAAAAGAACCCGCCGAGGAGCGTGCTGACCCACGGGTACTCGAGCGTCATGATCCAATCGAAAGCGACGAAGGACTGCGACACGATGAAAAGCCCGATATAGAGACCCGCCCATCGGTTCTTGTGCGGGGAGCGGACGCGGATCGCGCCGGCGAGCTTCCGTGCGCCGAGGTATGTCACGAGGAGAAGGACGAAATTCCGGACGACGAAGAACCGCGTGTTGAGCCACCCGTTCTGATGCTCGCTCCACGGGTAGATCCCGGTTTTCGCGCCGAGCACCAGGGAAAGAAGCCCTGCGACGAGGATGAGCGGATAAACGCGGACAAGCTCGCTCTTGATCGGGATTAGCCAGATCCCCTTGGCGAGTTCTCCCGTCGCGGCGAGCGCCACACACCCCTCGACGATCATGGTGAAAAAGGTGAGCGCCACGAGCAAGCTCGCGTCCGGCGTTCTTCTGACAAAAAGTTCCACAACGGCGACGACCGTGGTCACCAGGGCGGCCGCGCCGAAAAGCGTTCGCGTGTTGGCGTTCCATCTGGTCATTTTCGGTTCCCGCGCTCGACGGTGATCTCGAATTGCCGGCTGAACTCCGTCTCGTCCGAGAGAACGTTCTTGAAAACGGGGAGCCGGGCGAGGAAGAGGAACCCCGCGAAAGCCGTCAATCCCCCAAAGAGAATCATAAGCTCGTACGCGATGACGATAAAGGCGTTGATCGACACCACTTCTTTGCCCCCCGTGACCAGAGGCCAGGAGAGCACGGTGTAGATGGTAAAGGCGAACCCGGCGATACACCCCGTCACGGCGCCCGCCCCGGTAAAGAACCGGACGGGGCTCTGGCTGTGGTCTAGAAGCTCCTCCGCCTGGTGGACGGGGTATGGGGTAAAGGTGTTGATGTTCTTCTTCGGGACGCCGCTCTCGACGAGCTCCTCGAGCTTGCCGAGAAACTCCTCTCTGGTGTCGAATGAGTAACGGTCGATCACTCGTCCGCCACCTCCTTCAGCTCCGTGACGGCCACCACGGGAAGAATCTTCGTAAAGATAAGAAACAGGGTAAAGAAGAAACCGAAGCTACCCAGCGTGATCCCCAGCTCGACGAAAGTAGGTTTGTAGAGACCCCAAGAGTAGGGGTTGAAGTCCCTCGCGAGCGCCGTGACGATGATGATGAATCGCTCGAGCCACATCCCGATGTTGACGAAGATCGACAGCACGAAGAGAAAAGCGATATTCCTCCGCAATTTTCTCACGAAGAGGGCGAGCGGGACGATCCCGTTGCAGAAGAGCATCCCCCAGTAGAAGTACTTGTAGTCGCCGGTCAAGCGGTAGAGAAAGCTCCCCTGTTCGTAAACGTTGCCGCTGTAAATGGCGAGGGCGAACTCGACGATATACGAGTACGTCACCAGGAGCGAGGTAAAGAGAAGGATCTTCGCGATGCTCTCGAAATGGTCGTCCGTGATGTGTTTGTAGAGCCCGAGGATTTTCCTCATCGGGACGACGAGCGTGATCACCATCGCCGTTCCCGAGAAGATCGCGCCGGCGACGAAATAGGGGGCGAAGATCGTCGTGTGCCACCCGGGGATCACGCTCATCGCAAAGTCCCACGACACCACGGAGTGGACGGAGACGACCAGCGGCGTCGCGAACGCGGCGAGGAACATATAGAGCTTGCTGTAGTGCTTCCACTGTTTGAAGCTTCCCACCCAACCCAAAGAGAGAGCGCTGTAGATTTTCTTCTTCACCCCCGTCTGGAATCTCTTGGCGATGGCGAGATCGGGTATGAGCCCCACGTAGAAGAACACCGCGCTAATGGTGAAGTACGTGCTCACGGCGAAGACGTCCCACATGAGCGGCGACCTGAAGTTCACCCACAAGAGGCGCTGGTTCGGATAAGGAAGAAGCCAGAAGAAGTACCACGCCCGCCCCAGGTGGATCAGCGGGAAAAGCCCCGCCGTCATCACGGCGAACACCGTCATCGCCTCCGCCGAACGGTTGAACGCGCTCCGGAACTTCGCTCTGAAAAGAAAGAGAACCGCGGAGATCAGGGTACCCGAGTGCGCGATCCCCACCCAGAAGACGAAGTTCACGATGTAGACGCCCCAGCCGACCGGGCTATTGATCCCCGCGACCCCCATACCCTTGAGCATCTGGTAGACCCAGAGCCCCATCCCGAGAGCGAAGCAGGAGGCGGAGATGAACAGCGCTACCCAGAACACGGGGCGCGGTTTCCGCATCGCGGCGAGGACTTCCTCTTCCGCCGTTCGGTAATAGTCGATTCTTTCTTCCGCGCTACGCATGGTCCTTCTTCCACCCGGCCTTCAAATAGTAGACCGCGGGCCGCGTGCCGAGGTGCTCAAACACGCCGTACGCCCTCTCCGAGCGGGCCCACCTGGCGACGTCCGAGTCTTCGTCATCGATGTTTCCAAAAACGATCGCGTTCGTCGGACAGGTCTGGGCGCACGCCGGCACGACTTCCCCGTCGGCGATCTTCCGTTTGTCGTCCTTCGCCTTCTCCCGCGCGGCGCGTATCCGCTGGACGCAGAACGAGCATTTCTCCATAACGCCCCTGCCCCTCGCCGACACCTCGGGGTTCTGAGTGGGATTCGCCTCGGTGGGGCGTCTGTTATCGAACCAGTTAAACCGGCGCACCTTGTACGGACAGTTGTTGGCACAGTACCGGGTCCCCACGCAGCGGTTGTACACTTGGGCGTTGAGACCTTCGGGGTTGTGATACGTGGCGTAAACCGGGCAGACCGTTTCGCACGGGGCGTGCTCGCAGTGCTGGCAGAGCATCGGCTGAAACTCCGGGTTTCCCTTGTCGTCGTAAAAGGGCTCGATCCGGATCCAGGACATCTCTCGGCCCTGGCGGTGGAGCGTCGGCCCGACAACCGGAACGTTGTTCTCGATGTAACACGCGGTGGCGCAGGCCGAGCATCCGATGCAAAGATCGATGTCGATCGCCATCGCCCAGCGGTAGTCCTTGTGTTCGTGCTTCGGGTAGAACGTCGGCTGATCGCCGTGCTTACCGTGTTCGCCGCGGTGTTCTTCGCCCTGATCGTCGTCGGGGATCACCCCGCGGCCCTGTTGCGACATCGATCCCGACAGGATCGGGAGCGCGATCGTTTTACCCGTCTTCCGCGCCGTCGCGCCGTCGAACAAGGCGACCATCTCGCCGGAGCGCGGATCGTGCGCGAACGGAAGACCCGAGTGCGGCAAGTAGTGCGTCATCATGACGCCCCTGGGAAGACCCGGCTGGATCCTGACGGGCAACTCGACGCCCCACCCGGGTCCGGAGATGGCCACTTCGTCCTGATCCTGGAGACCCATCTCGCCGGCCGCGGGGGGCGCGATCGACACCCAGCCTCCGTACGAAATCGTCGTCAATGGATCCGGAACCTCGCTGAGAAGCGCGATGTCGCGGCTTCTTCCATCGAACGACCGGATCGACGGCGACACCAAAAGAACCGGGGAGACCGACGGTTCGGCGAGCCCCGCGCTCCTCAAGTGCGCCAGAGCGGCTTCCGTGTCTAGCGCAGCCGGTCGGTACTCCACGCTCCGACGGAGATACCCCGTTGCGAGCATCACCGCGACATCGGCGTCTCCGAATTTTTCTTTGAGCCGCCCGATCAGGAACTCCTCGTACGTCGCGGCCGAAGGCGCCCCGCGGTGGCGCCGCATGAGTTCGATCAGAATGTCGCCGGCCGAGCGGGTGTCGTGGACGGGGACCACCGCCGGTTGGACGATTCCCCGGGTATCGTCGGTCGAGACCACGTCTCCCCACGATTCGAGGGGGTTCGAAAGCGGCAATACGATGTCGCACGCATCGAGCGTCGGATTCATGAAATCGCCGATGCCGACCCGCATAAGCGCGCGCGAAAAATTTATCCCGAACTTCTCGAGGGGGCTCGACGAGGCGCCTCCCCCCGTCGCGCCGACGGGATCCGCCCCGAGAAGGAGCGCCACACCGATTTCACCGCGCGCGAGCCTCCCGCTGAGCTTCTCGAGATCGTTGAACGATCCGACTCTCTGGTAGCCGGTGGAGCAATCGAACGCGACCGTTCGATCGATCATTCCCGTGGACCATTGAAGCACACCCGCGAGAACGGCCGTTTCGAGACCCGAGGCCTGCATCGTCGACACACCGCCGGCGATGAGCAGCGGGTTGCGCGCCGCGAGAAGCCCACGGGCCATCTTCTCAAGCGCTTCGGCGCTGATCCCCGTCTTTTCCGCGGCCGCGCGCGACGTGAGATCCGGGAGGAGTTCGACCATTTCGGCGACGCGGCGTTCTCCGGCGAGGTTGGCCCGCGAGGCTTGCCCGAGGAGGTACGCGAGAAGAAATACTTCTCCCCCGCGCGTGATCGCGTGGCGCTCCCTGGCCTGGACACCGGTGAGCGACAAGTGGGGCTCGACATGGATCCACTCGAACTCTAAGCGCTTTCTCGCCCGGGCGAACTGCGCGGCGTGTGACACGGGGCTCACGAACGTCTCGAAGATATCCGCCCCGATGGTGAGCATCCAGTCGGCGTCCTCGATTCTGTACGAGGGAACCTCCGCCCTCGCGAAAAGGATCCGGTTGGCCTCGCGGATCGCCGCGTACGAATAGACCTCGAATTCGGGGAGTCTTTCGACCCCGGTATCGGCGCAGAACTCATCGATCAACTCGGAGAGGGTCCCCGTCGTGCGGTCGGCGAGAAGAATGTGCGTGCGAGCGGACGGCGCTCTCAAACCCGCCGCGACGGCGGCGCAGGCCTCGTCCCACGATGCCTCGCGCAGAGCCCCGCCGGCATCCTTGACAAGCGCTTGACGAAGACGCTTCGGATGGTACAGCCGCGAAATCGACGCCTGGCCCCTCATGCACAGGGCCCCGCGGTTCACCGGGTGCGAATCGATCCCCTCGAGCTTCGCGGCTTTGTAGTCGATCACCCGCGCGGAAACCCCGCACCCGGCGGGGCATTCGATGCACGTCGTCGCGCAAAAGACCGGCTTCCCGGGGATGACGCCGTCGTCGGGTGGGATGAGATACGGGATCAGTTTCTCCGTCTCGCGCTCGAGACCGCACGAGGCGAGGATGGAGGCCCCCGATGCCAGCCCCACCAGCTGAACGAATTTCCGCCTGTCCATCCTTTTCCTCCGGCAACGACTACTTATGACACGTCAAGCAGTCTGTGGGCGCCTTCTTCTCGCGGTGGCACGACACGCACCAACCCATTTCGAGCGAGCGGACCTGGCGGATCTTGTCCATGTACTTGACCTCGCCGTGACAGCTCGCACAGTCGACTTCCGCCTTGATGTGCCGTTCGTGCGAGAAGTAAACGTACTTCCGCACCCGAATCCGGTAAACCCGGTTCCACTCCATCGGTTCCCCGCGGTTCCAGAAACCGGCGAGCTTCTGGATCTCGGGACGGTCCGTCGCCACGTTCTTGTGGCACGACATGCACTTCTCCACGGCGGGGACCCCGGCGAACGTCGACTTGTCGGCGGTCTCGTGACAGAAAAGACACTGCAGCCCGACTTTTCCCGCGTGGATCTTGTGGCTGAACGCGATCGGTTGATCGGGGGCCTGTTTCTTCCGATAGAAGTCCGTCCCCAGGGCGACGTAAAGCAGGGCGAAAAACCCGAAGAAACCGACCGCGAGGACTATTCCGAGATACTTTTTCAATCCATGGCTCCTGGCCGCCGGCCAATTCGCAGCGGGACGAATGCCGTTCGATTTGCGCCCCTGCTCCCTCCGGGCGTTCGACCCGCAGGACGCGGGCCGCAGTCTACTCCGCCGCCCAAGCACCCTCTACTCCCGGGCCGCAAACTACTCCGCCGTCTTCGCGTCCTCTCCCCGTTGAATCTCACCCAGCAGATACGCCGCCACCGACTTGACGTCCCCGAGCGGGAGACCCGGCGCGGGCATCGGCGGGTAATCGGGATTCACCTTGGACGGCTTCTGGACGAAGGCGACAAGATCGTCCATTTTTCCCAAGTATTTGGGGAGCACCGTCCGAAGCGGAGGACCGACGAGGCGCTCGTTCATGCGATGACACGTCATGCAAACCGTCCTGAACACTTCTTCGCCACGGGCGGGGTCCGCCACGAACGACACCGAGCGGAGCGCCTCCCGCTCGAGGGCCGTTTCCGCTTCGCGTTCTTCCGCTTCCGTGACGAGACCGGCGATGTGCTCCTTCGTCGCGTTCACCAGCGCCATCTGATCGATGACGATCATGAGAGAGAACACGACGAGGAAGAGCAAGAACGCCCTCACTCCAAACCGCGGGACCGGGCTCAACGCCGCGCGGTACGCGTAGACGAAAACCACGAAGAGCACGGCGAGCGCCGCCACCCCTATGGAAAACATCGCTCCCGACAACGCCACCACGGGGATCGTCAGCAGATAGAAGAATCCGAACACGGGAAAAAGGACCGTCCCCGCCATCGCCATCCCGGCGCCGATGTTCTTGGTCAACCGCGCCTCGGCCTCGCCCACCGTCTTCGCGCTCCCCGGCCACCGGAAGAAAAAGAACAGAATCGCCCCTCCGGTCGTCGCGAGCGAGAGCGAGACGAAAAGAAGGTAACGCCAGATGATCGGCCAGGACGTGAGTGTCCGGACCGCATGATGGTGAAGAAACCACCGCTCGGGGTCGAAGAACCTCGTCACGCTCCCGAAGATCACATACGTACCGAGAACGAGCGCGCCAAGACCCGCTCCGCCGAGACCGAGGTTCTTCATCGTGTTGCGTCCCGCCAATGAGAGCGTCGCGCGGTAACCCCAAAGCAGCGCGAGCGCCGCGATGACCATCACCTCCCCGACGGGGACGAGATGCATCGTGTTCACCGTCGAGTGGATGAACCACTGGCCGTACACTACCCAGAGCACCGGAAGCGGGAGAACCCCGAACACGACGACCGCCGCGAGACTCGGCATCGCCATGTCCATCGAACGCCGGGCGAGGCGGGCGAAGAGGGGGTTGGGCTCGTCCTTATCGCGAAGGTTCAAGAAGAGAGAAAGCGCAGTGCTTCCCATGAGGATACCGACGAACGGCAGATGGATGAGCGACGCGAGCATCAATAAATAGCGGAGGAGCTCGAGATGCTCGAGTGTCGGCGGAAGAACGAATCGGTTGAAAAGCTCCATACGTCCGTTTGCCCGTGTGTGTCAGCGAAGAAACCCGCCAAGCGACAGCAAACAAACCACCCACACCGCATACCCGTTGATATTTCTGAATGCGTAGCGAAACGCCGCCGGGCCGTCGCCCGCGCGAAGGATCCTCGCGGACCGCCAGACCAGCCACGCGCCGGCGACGAAAAACCCCGCCACCACCCACGGCCCACCCACCAACCCGAAGAGCGGGATGAGAACCGAAGCGGTCACCGTCCCCAGGATCCACATAAACGTGATGCGCGAGATCTGGGCCATCGAAAACGTCCGCGTCAGCGACGGAAGACCCGCCTTTTCGTAGTCGCTCCCACACGAAAAAAGAAGCAGCAGCCAGAAGTGCGGGACCTGCCACATGAAGAAGAAAAACGCGACAGACGCGATCCTCGGGTCGAACACCGCGCCCCCGCCGGCCACCCACCCGATCACCGGCGGAATGGCCCCCACGACCCCGCCCGGAACCGCGGCAAAAGCCGTCACTCGTTTGAGCGGTGTGTAAACCCCGTTGTACCACCCCACGGCGACAAGCCCCAGGACCGCCGCCGTGACACCGGCAGCGGCGAGAACGATGAGCGCCCCGCCCACCACGGCGAGCACCGAGGCGGCGACGGCGCCGGTCAGGCTCAGACGGTGCGACGGCAGAGGTCTCCCGCGGGTTCGCTCCATCAGGGCGTCGATGTCCCGTTCCTGGATCTGATTGAACCCGGACGCGCCCGAGGCGAGAAGAAAGACGCCGATCGTGACCCAGAGGAGCGTCCAGGTGACGCCACCCTCGGCGAGTGTGTACCCGGCGACCATCGTGGTGGTGGCGAGGAGCGAGATCCGCGCCTTGCCAAGCTCGAGAAGTATTCTTGCTTGTTTACTCATCCGCGTCGCGCCTTCACCGCAAGCTCTTCAGATACTCCATGATCGCGTTGATCTCTTCGTCGGCGATCTCCACCTTTGGCATCACCGGCTGGTACCCTTCCACGACATCCGCGGCGGGCTCCAGGATCGACCGGCGGATGTACTCGTCGTCAACGACGATCTGTCGGTTCTCTCCGTTCGTCGCCACGGTCTCCGTCCTGCCGAAGAGTCCCTTGTACGTGGGACCAACGAGACGGCTCCCGTCCGTGCTGTGACAGGCGTTGCACCCTTTGACCTTGCCCAAACGTTCCCCGGCGGCGATGAGCTCGGCGGTCCTCTCCTCTTCGCTCGCCCCGTCGGCCGTGGGCGCCGCGGCCGGG
>Ga0315287_10007505_pt1 | contig 10938 bp, 12 predicted proteins | sample YL17G11_0_MG_FD_205037 | JGI IMG/M metagenome (GOLD analysis project Ga0315287, IMG submission 205037) | Sediment microbial communities from Yellowstone Lake, YNP, Wyoming, USA - YL17G11_0 | ecosystem: Environmental > Aquatic > Freshwater > Lake > Sediment | place: USA: Wyoming | collected...
ATATCTAAATTGTTTGATGTCTGGTGATCTCAATGCTTCACAATCTGGACAATCCTTAGTGCATTCACCAGGCTTTATATATTTCTTTTCTTCTTTACACCAAAATTGACCCGTAGGTCCAAACCAGTCTTTAGAAATCTCATCTGCTATTTTTTTTATATTCATAATTTCACCAATTGAACTCTGTTGGGCGTAATACCCTTGATGGTTTTTGATTTAATTCGTCAATTTCTTCACACTCTTCTCCACCCTTACATCTTGGTTTACCTTCTGGCCCTTCCCATTCAGCAACTTCTTCTTCATACTTAACAGGTCCTGTCCACTCTTTCAATATTTCTTCTGCAATTTTTTTGTAGTTCATTTTAATAAGTCGATTGTTGACGTAAAGTAGACTCAACCCTTACTTCTGAAACAGTAAAATCAGAAATTGCAAAAATTGCATCATTAGCTGCTGTTCTAAGACTAAGAGCTTCTGCTTCAGTTAAATTAGTTTCTGAATCATAATAACCTGCAGAAATACCCAAAGTAAGTGAATCTGTATTTCCTCTCATCATTGAACAACCTACACCTCTGAATTCCAAATTAGTAATCTTTTCAAATTCAATTTGTATCAATGCTTCTAAATCCTCAACTGCAGCAAGAAACACATTTCCATTATTATACATACAATTAGACAAAACTATTGTCATATAATGAAACAAACCAGGATCAAACCCGATTTTTCTTACAGTACTTTCTGCATTATAAACAAATGTTGGCATAGTTTTCTAAGTTACGTTAAAAACTGATTGTCCAAATACCGCAATATTGTAAAGCACTGGGCTTATCATTTGATCACTTGCACTTATTCTCCAATACCAATCAGTCAACAAATCAGGATAATTAACTGTGTCTTGTTTTCTTATAGTTACTCGAGCATCTCTCCCATAATAAGTAGACCCAACTCCACCAGTTGGCATATCTATGTAATTACCTGAACCATCTTTTACTTCCCATTTCCCATGTGTTTTTTTATCAGCTCCATACCGAGATTCATTTACTTTGTAATTAGGATTTGATGAACTGGGTGGATTAATTGTATCAAGTTGTATCCTGAACACTAATGTGTTATTGTCATCATCTGTAGGTACAGTAAAAACAAACTGTAACACATTGCCTACAACACTTGCTTGATCAGCAGGTGAAATTAGTGTCGGTGATCCAGGAGTTGCCATGCTATTTATTAGCTATAAAAACAATAGAAAAAATCACCATTGTCTATTTTGTGCTTTCCATGCTTGTTCAGACTTAAATCTTTCAACTTTTTTCATGGCAACATATTGAGGAAATTTCTCTAGATCTTCGCGCCACCCCAAATGTAAACCGACCTTAGAGATAGTTTCTTTTCCGTTGAACACGCCCTTTAAAATACCGACTTTTTCTTTCTTTACAAGACCAAGATAGTTTCTGACAGATTCATCAACTTTACCATAATTTGAATCACATTTGAACTTAAAATCTTTGATATCATCATATCTAAAGACAGAGAACCAAAACCCAATTGAGATTACAGCAAATTCTGGATTTGATTGGAGATGTTGTCTAAGTCTCCACCACCATTCTTGATTAGTAGGAGAATTTGCTCGGTCTAGATCAACACCACACATACCAACATCCTGATTGTTATCCATCATATTTACTATATGTTCAAGTGCACAACCTTTTTCCCTGATAAAAGGTGGAACAATATCGTTGTCGGTAATACATACATACTTGATCTCTTGTGTTTCAGCTAGTTTTTTGACTATTTCTAAACCTTGGTTTTTAGGTTCTGCAATACCTTTGTTTTCGTTATTTAAAACAAGATGGTCTATAAAATTATGCTGTTTGCAAAAGTTAAGATAGTCAACAGTTCCGTCAGTTGAACAGTTGTCTATAACGATGACACGATGAGGATACAAGATGTGAGTATAGATTGATGAAATGACTTGGATAGTGTATTCAACTCTATTAAACGTTTGGATAATAATGGGTATGGTCATTGAACAACCTTTGTTTAAGTTTCTTACACTTTTTAGACACTATACATCAGCTTTTTATTAGTGTTATATAAAATAAGAGTCAATGATTAAAAACAATTCCACGTCAAGAAACATACAAGATTTCTTATTCAATTAAAAGTTTTTCCCATTCTTGTAAATATTTATCATTAGGAAAATAATTCAAATATTGCTTAACACTACCCTTTTTGTCAGAACAAAACATGATATTTGATTTGAATAATTGCCTGATTTCTGAAATACTTTTCTTTTTTAATTCTGAATTTGCAATCAAATCTGAAAATGTATAATTAAAGAAAGATAAACCAAAAGGACCCAAAGAAATAGCATATATAATATGTGGAGGGATAAAATAATTAGACCAAATATGTTCTCTTTTTTCTTGTTTTACTATTTTAGAAAACAATTCATTCCATTTATTTATTGTATTATTTATATTATATTTTTTTTCAGCCTCTTGTTTTGCGTTAACAGACATTCTTAATAGTTCATTTTTATTGTTATATAAATATTCAATACAACGACAGTATTCATCTATAGATTTTGCTATAAGTCCTGTCTGTTTATGTTTGATAATATGACTTTCAGCAAGATTATTTAATACTACAGGAACAACACCGCATATCATCGCTTCACCAAGAGCTTGTTCACAAGAACCAAAATGTGTAGGTTGAAGTGGATAGCCGAATACATCATAAGAAGCCAAATAATCTGTAATATTTTCTACACAACTTTTAAATAAAAATTTATTGTGTATATTTAAGAAATATGCTCTTTCTTTAAGATGCTCATAAGAATCGTTTGAACAAATAACAAATTTTATATTTGGAATATTAATTTTTGAACACATATCCACAAAATCCGTATGTAATTTCCCATAATCAACTGTTCCAGTTAACCCTACAACAAATTCGTCATGTTCTAGTCTATTAACATTTTTGAATTTTTCTATACCGTATGTTGACCAAATAACATCTAATTTTTCTTTTAAATCTGATTTTAGTTCTTGTATTTCTTTACATTTGTAACTAACAGGTGATGTAAACACAAATTTATCTGAATATTCAACTAGTTTATCAAAATAAATATATGGTGCAAATAAACCAGAAATGTGCCCCCAAAATACAAATCTACATGCTGGAAGCTTTGTATTAATAAGAAAATCAAACAAAGCAGGGTGATTCCAAAAATGGCATACAACGATGTCACTATTGTTAATCATTTCAATATCAAATAATTCTCCATAATTTTTTGTTTTATTGTTTAAAAAAGACAATCTATGCTCATTTAATTTGTCATTATCTTTCCATGCTTTCACTACAGTTCCCACTCCCCCACCATAGTGTGAACTTATATGTAAAATTTTAAACATTAATTATTCTTACTTTAGAATTTAATTGTTTTAATTTATTTGTGATTATTTTTATGTGAGCAAATGCTGTAATTAAAATTGAATCTTTTTCTAATAGATCTTTAACAATTTCACTTGGCGTAATTTTTATACTGTTAACAGTTCTTAGCTGTTTTACTGGTATGTCATCAATTAATCCTACAATATTACATTTTTTTAAATTAGTATTATTATAAAGATAAAGAAATTCTCTGCTTATGCCCCAAATATAAAAAAGTTCATTCTTTTCATAAATTTTATCAATCTTTTCTTTCCGTAATTTTAATTTTTCATAACATTGTTTTATATATAAATCTATCTTGCATCTTAAAAAATCTGATAAAAATAGGCTTGCATTATTTGTTTTATGTTTATCATTATATTTAAAGATTGCTAACATATTTGGCAGTATAGTTGATTCATTTAAAAAAGGCGATGTTGTAAAACAAACATCATCTAAAACAAAATTATGTTTTAAAGCTAGCATTTTTAAATGATCTAAATCAAAATGTTGTATATGCTCTCGCATTAAAAACCAATAAAAATCAAAGAAATAGTTTTCAAAATATAAAGTTGCATTTGGCACACAAATACAAATATATCCTTCATTTTTTAACACTCTTTTAGCTTCTATAAATATTTTATTTGGGTCAAATAAATGTTCTACTACTTGATCTGCAATTAATAAATCGAAATAATTATCATTGAATGGTATATTCTCTGCTGTACCATTTTTAATAACAATCTTATCATCATTTTTTATTGCTGCTTTTATATATCTATTTGAAAAGTCTATTCCATATAATTGTTTATAATCTTTTTTCTTTAAAAATTGTAAAAACCCACCAGTTGCACAACCGATGTCTAATATTTTTTTATCTTCATTTGCATATTTTTTTATGAAATCATATAATAATTTGTAACGACTTATTGAATTCTCATTCAAACTACCTGGTACATCTCCTGTCTTATTTGGCGACTGTAAATTTGCTATTGAATATTCTTCTTCATAATATTTCATTAGACCAGTTTTATCATTTTTTGTTAATAAATTATAAATGTGGCCACATTTTTCACAATTAACAACTCTTAAGGGATTGTATAAATAAGAGTTATCTAAATTTCCACAATCTAATAATAACAATTCTTTATAATTAGATTGCTCACATATCGGACATTTCATAGTTTTCAATCCTTTTTAAAATTTCTTCAGCATATTCATCAAGTTCGACTGGCATACCAGCAACAAGCTGATTGCAATTATAACAAACTGGATGTTCTTTTCTTTTCTTTTTAATCATTAATAATCTGAATTCTTTAAAGATTTTATCATTCCAAAGAGTTTTTATAGTTTTGTTTTTAACATCTCCAATAACAAGTTTTTTATTCCAGTCTAAAAAACAAGTTGAAGCACAACCGTCTGCGTGGATAAATAAACTATAAAATGGATATGGGCATACTAACACTTCTTTTAGTGGTTGCCCATAAATGCCAACTTCTTTATTCACATTTTCTACATAAAGATCTCGCCAACAGTTCATAGTATGTTCAAAATCACAACCATCAGATATAGAAGAAAAAGTATCAATAAAATTTCTTTTTTCTTCTTCATTCAAATAATCGCTATTAATTTTAACAAAAATAATTGTTTTATTTTTAATTTTATATAAATTAGTTATTTCATTTACTATATTTTCAAATGAAACATTTTGATTATTAGTAAAAATTTTATATTTATCAGTAGTGACTGCTTCAATAGAGATATTTATTCTATCAATATTACTCTCAATCAATTTTTTACTTAATTCAAATGTCAAAAGACTTGCATTTGTTGTTGTATCAACGTTTATAACTTTTTTACTATTTTTAGCATATTGTACCATATCACAAAAATGTTTATTTAATAAAGGTTCTCCAAAGCCATATAATCTGATTGTTTTAATTACATTAGGAAATTCTTCAAGATCATCAATGATTTTTTTAAATAAATCAAAACTCATAATTACAGGATGTCTAATATTTTTATTCATACAAAATTTACATTTAAAATTACATGCGCTTGATGGGTCAATAAAAATACAGTACGGAGTTGAAAGAGGTATTTCAGATTTTAAATCAGTTCTATTCTCAAGTTGAATTCTTTTCATTTTAAATAATCCTCTACTAAATTATTAAATATTTCACGTTCAATAGTTAAACGATTATTAAGATTTGTTTTATTAATTGACGAAGAAACAAAATGAGATATATGACTTGATAATATTTGTACAACTTTAAGTTTTTTATGCGCCATTCGTAATATCAAAAGATCATCTCCAAAAAAAGCTTTAAATTCAGTTGGTATATCTTCCCAATCACGTTTTAGTCCAAATTGAAACCATCCAACTAATCCATTATTTCTGCCATAATTAGAATCTTTTCTAATTGGCAAGCGATAATTTGGTGTAATTGTCAATTCTTGATTAACTTGTGAGATATAATCTAACAATGGTTGGTTATTAATTGTGTAAATTTGCAACAAACCTATTTTTTCATCATTTTCTATGATTTTATAACAATCGTCTAAAACTTTTTTATGACATATTACATCATCATTAACAAGCAAATAATATTTTGTTTCACAAAAAGCCATTCCAGAATTATAAACCGGTCCCAAATTCCCATGAGGTTTTAAAATCAACATTTTTTTAGTTATTTCATATTGTTTATCGAAATCTTTATTTTCTGTATTGTCTATTATTACAATTTTACTTACTAAATCACTCTCGTTATATTGTTTTAAAGAATATTGAAATATATCTTTTTGTGTTTTTAATATAGTTGGTATAACAACAGTAATGCATTCGGAGTAAGGCGCCGATTGGTTGACTGTAATTATTTCTTCTTCTATACACAAATGTTTTACGACACTATGTCCGATTAAAGCATGCTGTATGTTACTTTTAATTAATTGCTTTGCATATAACTCGTTATTATAATAAAAATATAAAGGGGATTCATCTAATTTGCCTATTATTTCAACAACTTTTCTATTAATAACTACACACCAATCAAATAATTCTCTTCCAATTCTATAACCGAAGAAGATTCTATTTTGCAAATTTTTGAATGCTGAACGTCCTCCGGGAGTTTCTAATTCCGTATGTAACGGACTTGCTGATAAAATATTATTATCATTCATAACTTTTATAATTTTAGAATCCCAATTATCAAAAAAAGTTAAATCGTTGTTGCATAAAGCTATATATTCTCCAGAACTTTGTTCAATGCCGAGATTAAGAAATTTATTATAATTAAATTCAAGATCTTGAACATGAATGATTTTATTTATATTTTTATAAGAAACATTATTTTGTTTTTCTATTATTATAATTTCTTTTTCTATTTCATTTTTTTGTTGTAAGGCAGAATTAATCGTTTCTTGAGTCGCATTATAAAAATTGCTATTTCTTGCATCAGATACTATGATTATTGATAATTTCATATTTCTATTCTTTCTGGTTTAGCTTTTTCATCCCATTGATTTTCTAGCCTGCAAACATTTATCCCAGAATTGTCTACTACTACAACATTATTATCATCATTTTCTTGAGCAATTCTAAAATTATTACTTTTAACAGTAAAAGGATTAACAGTATAATTATTTTTTGTCGAATGTTCTAAATGATAACAACAAGGTTCAGTTATTACAAAAGACTTCCCATATCTTTTCAATCTTCTAAAACAATCACTATCTTCTGGCCCCCAACCAAAAAACCTCTCATCATATCCTCCTATAGCAAGAAAATCTTTTTTATACAAACAAATTTGACTTGGAGCATCAGCTCTATTAAAACAAGTAGGAAATCTTTCATCCCAATATACAATTTGTTCATAAGATAACTTTTCATCAAAAATCTTTTGTGTAAAACCAGTATTTACATATCTTGCATAGTTTTGAACAAAATTGTCTTTAGTAAGAAGTTTTAAACAATTTTCTAAATAAGTTGGAGGTTTTATCAAATCTGTGTCCCAAATACTAATAATATCATTTGCATTTTTTGCTAAAAAATTAATAGCTTTAGTTTTATCAACATACTTAACATGTAATCTCCAACAATTGATTTTGAAATCATTTTTAAATTTTCTTAATATTTCAATAGTCGAATTCATATTAGCTGATTCAAAAATATTCAATTCAAAATCTTTAAATGTTTGTCTTTTCCAACAATCAAGACAAAATTCTAAATTTTTGTCTCTATCATGAGCCAACGCAATTACAGAAATCATGCCTTTTTAGCCTGTATGTCACATTTTATTACATCATTATTATGCAAATCAATATTGTCATACCCTTGCAAGATCTGTTTACCACAACCTAAGTTCAATTTTGTCAACATTTTAATTCTTCCACATTTACTGAATTTTTATGTTTTAAAAAATAATCTTTATTGCTTTGTGAAATTTTACGTTTTGTGATTTTTTTGTGTACTCAAATCTGCCATAAGTTAAAAAGCAAATAGCTGCTTTCACACAATTTCCCATCTTTCTATTTCTTTTAAAATTTCTTCTTTTAAATCATACTGTTTTAAATCAATCAATCTTAAACTTGCCCAACAATGTTTAATTCGCAAAGGATGGAAATTTTTAAAAGACAAAAAATTTTCTAAATTCACGCTTTGCCAAAAATTAATATATTTTTCAAGATTAAAATCTTTATTATGACCCCAATTATTCAATTTTTGCTTTATCTCTTCTAAAGTTCTACCCCAACTATAATGTAAAATTTTCATTGGAGAATTGATAACTTTAACATTTCTCAACCCTTGATTTAAGTTTCTACTTTTCCTATACTGAACACGAAAAGAAGTACCTACGTTTGTTGTTTCTGTTGGTTCAATGATCAAAACATCTTTGCCAAAAGTTTTAAACACAGTCTTTATTGATGACGTCATTGATGAGTTTTTCAAATCAATCAAAGCTCCAAACCACTTTTTAAACTCATTTGCATTCAACACTATTTCATCACTATCTATTCCGATAATATAATTTTCTGGTTTACATTGAATCGAAATTCTATTTCTTTCATTTGAATCATTCCAAAGAGGATTGTTTTTTGATAAATAAAAAGAATCTGAATAAAATTTGATTTTATTATCAACATCAATCTTTTTTATATAATCAAAAAAACTCTGATCTATCGTAAAACTATTACCTGTCCACGTCTTAAAATCTTTATCATATGCTAAAATTATCTCATCAGCAATATCATAATAGGATAAAATAGATGAAATTGAATATTTATAATCATAAGCAATAAGTGTATAAAAACTCAATTTTGTATTATTCATTACATCCCAAATTCTTCTTTAGATTTATAAATCTGTTCAATATATGGGTTTATTTTCTTTACAATTTCTGGAATATCGTCTCTATAAAAAACTTCTGGGTAAGGTCCTGAATACCCATATTTTCCGTTATAAAGCTTTCCTGCAATAGCTCTATATTGTCTATGTTTTCTTTGATATACTTCATCTGTTTCATTTGATGATCTCTTTAAAAATGATGTGTGAAAACAATCAAAATCCCAACCTTCTCTTTTGTACCAATGTGATAACCTTTGATTCCTTGTCGGTTGAGGATGAGTTAAAATCTCATCTCCATAACCATAACTCCAAATGTGCTTACCGTTTCTTACAAATGCATACCTATGTGTAACATCAATTGCAGAAACTCTATGCAAATTCTCTACAAAATATTTCATTCTTGTTGACAATACTGTAAATTCTTTGGGTATTCTACTTAATTTTTCTATCATTTCTTTTATTGATTGACTAGAATATACTTCATCACCATCAACACACATCCACCAATAAGTTTTAGTAAATGAAATAAGCTCATTTTTAAATTTAGTAAAATCTTCATAAGGATCGACAATCTGTCTTTGTATCAATTTTATTTTATCTGACTTTATCAAATTTACAATTTCAAGAGTATTATCTGTTGAACCAGAATCACAAATAAAAATTGTATCAACAAAATCAATTATTGATTGAATAACAAACCAAATCCATAAATCCTCATTTTTAACGACAATATGTGCAGTTACTTTATTTTCAAGAGCGTCAGTAACTTCTTTTACATTCTTTATCACAAAACCTTTTTGAACAACAATTTGAACTAATTTTTCTAAATTTTCACTAGAAATAGGTTCATACCCGACACCATCTAATGCATGTAAAGTTAATATTGTCCAAGAACTATCTGGTATCGAATCAAGAATCTCTGAATCAGAATTTAAATCATAATTTTTCTCAACAGGACTCCATGAAACTAATTGTCCCATATTAAGATTATTTAAATCATTATAAATAGGCAACTTATTATGTCCTACTCTAACTGTATCAAAATAATGGGAAATATGATTTACTGGTACAGAATAGCCTGGTGAAGCAAAAGAATATGGTCCGACATGAATTCTTTTTATATATTCTAATGATTCTTCACATTCTTTGATAATATTAAGATCAGTAGACTTTATATGAGATACTGTGTGTGACCCTATGTCATGACCATTATCAGACAACTTTTTCCATTCTTCAAAAGTTCCATGATTGACATTAATATTTGGTGGATCAACAATTTCAACTTTTTTGGGATTTACCCAACCTGTCACAATATAAAAAGTTGCTTTAAAATTACTCAAAATTTTATCTACTTTATTTGCAGAATCTATACAACAATCATCAAAAGTAAAACTCAAATATCTCATATTTTGAAACAATTTAAAGTTATGATATTACAGCGAACATTATTTTAATCCATGTTTCTTTGCTATTAGCCTGTCACCATCTTTTTGACATTTTGCAATATTAATATTTTCATGTGAATATGACATACGCCCAAAATGATGTATATAAGACATCGGCACAAACACAGTCCTGTACCCTGCCTTACGCACACGAATTAACAATTCTTTTTCATTCCCGTAACATGTAAGTTGTTGATCAAATTTTCCGACTGACAAAAAAACACTTTTTTTGATCCCAAAACAAAATCCGCAAATCAAATCTAAATCAGACATATTCTCTTCTACCAACTCACACTGCTTTGCAAACTCCTCTATCTGATCTATTGTCCACACAAATCTATTAATATATGCCTCTTGACTCAATTGTGGACCAGTCGCACTTGATGTCTTCGGCCCAACAACAGCAATATCTTTATTCTCTCTCAACACTTTATCCAATATCTTCAACCCATTCTCTGTAACTATTGTGTCCGAATTCAACAAAAATAAATTCTCCATCTTTGCTACTTCTATTCCTTGCTCACATGCTCTTGAATGGCCAACTGACTTCTCATTTCTAATATGCTTCCAGTTATTTGCAGAACACATAGAAACTATAACCTTCTTTGTGTTTTCTTCATCACTTCCATCATCAACAACAATAATATCTTCATCTTTATGATGTCTCTGCAAAGATTCAAGACACATCTTTATGATTTTAAACTGATTTTTTATCGGCA
>Ga0315287_10007506_pt1 | contig 10936 bp, 7 predicted proteins | sample YL17G11_0_MG_FD_205037 | JGI IMG/M metagenome (GOLD analysis project Ga0315287, IMG submission 205037) | Sediment microbial communities from Yellowstone Lake, YNP, Wyoming, USA - YL17G11_0 | ecosystem: Environmental > Aquatic > Freshwater > Lake > Sediment | place: USA: Wyoming | collected...
TGAAGAAGCAGATCTGGGACTCCTCGGAAAAGGAGATCGACAAGATGCTGGCGGAATACGGGATCCCGTCCCCGCCCGAACTGGGGACTCCCGGGTCATACATCCAGACCACGGTCAGGAAGCAGTTGATCGCGAACCGGCGCAAGAACGACATCGTGCTGATCCCGGTCGGGTGCACGGAGAACCACGGCATGCACAATGTCTCGGGCCTGGACAGCTTCAATGTGACCATGATCTGCGAGGCGCTCCGGAGATACACCGCGAAAAAAGGCAGGCCGGTCACGCTCGCTCACAACCCGCTCAGCTACGGCACGCACCCCTACCACCACATCGGCATGCCCGGCAACGTCATCATCCCGCAGGACCTGGTCAAGGAATACATGATTTACGTGATGCTCGGCCTGTGGAACGACGGGTTCCGCAAACAGATCATCGTCAACAACCACGGACAGCTCTGGGCCCTGGAGGCCGCGCTCCACGAGTTCCTCAACCGGTTCCAGCTGCCCGGAGTGTTCCAGGTGATCGACTGGCACCGCGCGGTGCGCGAGTTCTGGTATCCGGGCGCAAGGGATCAGGTCGGCACGCCATTTGTCCATGCCGACGAGTCCGAGACCGCGCTCGCGCTTCTCATGTTCCCCAAAGGGATGGTGGACATGAAAGCCGCGGTTAACACCAAGCCCGTGGGTTATCTTCCGGTCGGGCACTTTGACAACTCGGTCGACAACTTCCACCGGCCCCACCGCTGGTCCGAGGGCGAGGGACACATGGCCATAGAACTGAAAGCCACGCCCGAGGGAGTTGTGGGCTGCCCGAAAGACGCCACTGCGGCCAAGGCCAAGAGGCCGGTCGCCGCGATCTTGAAGTATCTGACTTTGAGCATGGACCATATCCTGGAAGCTTTCCCGCCGGGAAAACTTCCTCCCGCGGAAAAAGTGACGCTCAGGACCGCGAAGGAATTGGCGCCTTATCTTAAGGAGCCGCTGAGCAAGGGATGGAGGTCTGTGTATTCGCTTCCGAGGTTGACATTGTAGCTGATCCTGAAACAGAAAAAATGCGGGCCGCGTCACGCGCGGCCCGTTTTTTTTATTTGTGCGGGTCTGCCAGGTCTTTGCGCTGGAATGTGAGGAATGTGCCGAGGGCGAGGAACGCGGTCCAGAGCAGCCCGTATCCGAACCAATCGAGGTTGGCCCCGGCTGTTTTGGTGGCACTCGCGAACGAGCTCGCGATCAGTTGGAAGTGCTGGGTGTTGGGGATGACCACGGTCACCGCCTTCAGGACCGCGGTCAAGGTCTGTCTTACCGCGGTGTTGTCGGGCTTGTCGATCTGGGAGACTATCCTGGGCAGCGACGCGAACAGGAGCAGGTATACTATGATCACGGCCGCGGGCTTGACGTTGATCGCGAAGAACCCGGTCCACAGGAACGGGAGCAGGAGCGCAAAAAAGGACAGGCCGAGCCGGATCAGCAGGTCGGCGGTGATGGGCTGGTTGAAAAAGCGGGAGACCAGGAGATAGATCATCACCAGACCCAGCCACACGATGAACAGGATCAACCCGTGGAAGATAAAAGACATGAGATAGAACGCCCGGCGGGAGAGCTCGTGCGAGAGCAGGACCTGGCTCTCCTTGACCACCAAGACCCTCCCCGCGATGATGCCCAGGGCCGGGGCCAGGAATAAGCCGACCAAGTAGAGGTTGAAGTAGAGCTGGTCCAGCACCATGCGCTGGTTCATCTGGTCCAGTTTCAGGATGAATGATGACAGGAATTCGAATAGGATCACCACCGCGGCCACCCAGAACAAGAGGCTGTAGACCGCGTTTTTGAGGAAGTATCTGAATAGATATGTCTTATTCATTTTTAAACATCAACTCCGATACCATTTTTTCAAGCACTTTTTCCTCCATCAAGGAGAGGAACACTTCTTCCAGGGTCTTCTGCTTCCTGGCAATGGAGTCAATGGAGATATAGTTTCCAGCCAGCGCTTTCACGGCCATGTCCTTCTCGGTCTCGGACCTGGTCTCGATCGTGGTGGTGCCCATCACGGCGTCAGCGGTCATGACTCCCAGCCTGGGCAGTTCTTCGGGGATGGTGTTCGGGGTCTTGAAGGTGATGAGATATCCCTCTTCAGTGGCCACCAGGTCAGCGATCTTGCCCTGCTGGACTAGGCGGCCCTTGTCCAGGAAGACCGCGCGGTCGCAGAACTCCTCAACCTCGGACAAGATGTGGGAACTGATGATTATGGTCTTTCCCTTTTTGGACAGTTCGCGCAAAAGCTCACGGAGTTTTCTGCGGTGCAGCGCGTCCAAATTTGAGGCCGGCTCGTCCATCACAATCAGGTCAGGGTCATGAATCAATGACTCGATGATCGCGAACTGCTGGAGCATGCCTCGGGAGAATTCCTTGATTTTCAGGGGGAGCATGTCCTTGACTCCGAGCTTCTCGTCCAGCCAGGCGACCCGTACCTCGAATTGTTTCATGTCCATGCCCCGGGAGCGCGCCGCCATCTTGAGCAGCTCGAGTCCGGTGAGGAACCGGGCGGGCGTGTAGAACTCGGGCACGTATCCTGACTTGGCCTTCCAGCACGCCTCTTCGCAGCCGGAGTCGAATATCATCACCTCGCCGCTGGAGGGCAGGATCAGCCCGAAGAGTATGCGCAACAGCGTGGTCTTGCCCGCGCCGTTGGGCCCGAGCAGGGCCACGGTCTCGCCCTGGTTGATCTCAAGGCTGAGGTTGTTAAGCGCGAGCTTGCCGCGCGAGGTCATTCCGTAGCGCTTGTAATATTTGACAACATTGCGAACTATGATAACGGGCGGGCCAACCGGCTTCTTGGGAGCCCCGCCGAGAATGGCAAGTTCTTCCGGAGTCAAAGCGTTCATCTGACCTTCTGTCATTGGTTCTTCCCCGGTCCCGGAGCAGGCTCCGGCGTCTTGGGCGGTTCCGGAGTCTCCGGAGTCTTCGGCTGCTCCTTGCGTTCCTCCAACTCAAGCTTCCCGCCCTTGGTCGCGATCAGGGCCTGGACTTTGTAAACATTAAAGCCCTCGCTGCCAGGCTGGTAGTATGAAAGTTTCATGTCCTTGCTGACCAGGAAATTCGACGGCACCACGTTCACCTGGTATTTGGCCGCCAAGTTCCCGCCCTTGTCCATCAGGATGGGCAGATCCAGGTTCAACTCCTTCTGAAATTCGGTCAACACTCCCATGTCCTCGGCCGAAATCAATATCACCTGGAATGACAATTCGCCCTGGGACTTGAAGTAGTCGTTGATCTCGCCGATCTCAATGCGGCAGGCCTGGCTGGTGCTGGAAAAAAACACCAGCAGCGCGGGCTTGTTCTTGATTGCGGACTTGAGGTGGAGTTTCTCACCCTCCACGTCTTTCAGGGTGAAATCAGGGACCCTCAAGCCGACTGCCAGCGCGGGTTGGTATCCCGCTATCGCGGGCAGGAAGATCAATTTGATCTGGAAAGCCAGCAGGCCCAGGAGCAGCAGGCCCCAAATCGCGGTCAAGACCAATGTTTTGGTATTTCGTTTCATTGCCCTTAATTTTTTCCTAAGCCCGCCGGGTTTGCCTCCCGGTTTCCCAACCGGCCATCAGCCAAATTATATATTTCCCGGCAAAGGAAATCAAGTTGATAAAAATCCGCCAAAACCCCGGGAAAAGGAACCGGCTTTAATATTATTTTTAAATAGATATCGTCCATTTCTCAGCCCTTCATGAAATCCCTGAACATGTTCTGGATCTGGTCATCGCCCTTGAACATGAACATCTCACTCTGGTCGTAGAGCTCGCTGAAGCGGAGCCGAAGCCCGTTAAACTCCTTGAGCGGGGCAATGGGGATGTAGATCGCCATGGCTTCGGCGTCCGTCCAGTAATCCGGGTCCTTGAGGTCGAGCTTGCCGTAGACCAGGATCAAGACCACGCCGTTCACTCCCTGCATCCCGCTGACAGTCTGGCCGAGGATGCCAAGCAGGTCCTTGCCAAAGGCGTCCATGGCGTCCGAGAGCCGGCCCGCGTCCGAGTCCGAAAAATAGGTCAGCTTGATATTCACCCGTGCGGTCACGCCCAGGTAGCGGGCGGTGGGGGACGAGTTGGACGGGCTTGCGAAAAAGCCGATGCTGCCCATGGGCGAGCGGTTGACGTCGATGAGTTCGAAGCGGTTGGACCTCATTTCCTTGTTGATGCGCGCGGCCATGGAAAGAAGCTGCGGCTCGTACATCAGCGCCAGTCCTTTGCCCACGATTGAGTATTTCAGGGTGGGGGTGATGTAGAGGTTGGGGTTGAAATTATCGTTGGGCCCGCCCGCGGAGGGGATGTAAGGGAAAAAAATCACCAACGCGACAGTTAAGACTGTTCTCACACGCCAACTCATTTTGCGGCCATTAGTATTCATGATGCTTTTTTATTTTAAGGTCCCTAAATTCCCCCATTCCCTGAAAATCCAAATCCACCCGCGCAAAAGATACTCCGGCTTCCAAGATTTTAGAAAGAATTAGAAAGCTAGTCAAATGGTCTGTTGCGTTTTTATCAACGCGGCGCTTGAAAAAAACTACTGGCTTGAAAACTCCAGTCTTATGGTCTTGACTTCCCCGGGCTGCATGGCGACTGCAAACCCGGCGGGCTCAAAGGAAATGGGCGCAAGCCCCTTGCCGTCAGAGCGGGCGAGATAAGCCGCCTTGATCTTTTTGACGGATTCCAGCTTGACCGCGGCCTCGGTTTTTTTGCCCGAAGTTTCCCATAAGCGGAGGATAAGTGTCGAATCATCTTCCGGCCAGGTGAAGACAATTTTTACAGAAGAAGGCTCTATCTTCACGCGGTCGGGCTGTTTGTTGCGGCTGAAAGCGAATGCTTTTTCCCGGGCCTCGCTGTCTGTCTTTGCCGCAAAGCTGGTCAGGCTGCTGGAAATGACCGAGGGTTTTGAGAGGTCCGCGCCCAGGCCCAATTTCCCCCAGAGTGTGGGGCCCAACGCCAGGTGATAAAATTCTCCGCCGAACGGGCCTTTCTCCGCGTCGTGCTCGATCGGGCCGGGGATTATGGCCTTGCTGTCTTGCGATGTAAACACCACCGCGAAATCATCGCCCCTCATCATCGCATAGTTGTTGAAGGTGAGGTCAGGCGGCATACCCTGCATCCATTGGAAAGGCGCGAGCGAGAAATTTATGCTCGGGAAGTCCTTGATGTTTTTCGCGGCTGGTATTATGTCACCGTTTCCCAGCGGCGGCCCGGGTGTGAAATTCAGCAGGCTATATCCGGAGTCATATTCAACCGGAGCGGAATTCGGGACATTGAGGGGATATGCGAAGATGTGCTCAGCCAGTTGGGGCAGATCTCCTTCAAAAGTCTGGCCGAAGAATATCCTTTTATTCCCAGGCGGGAGGAATATCGTCTGAGTAAGTTCAATTGGCTTTCCTTCCTTGATCAGGTATTTGGCCAGAATTTTTACCAGGCCGGCCGGTACTTTGAACCCGAAAGCCTTCTGAACGAACTTTGCCAGGGCCTGGGAGGCATCAACGCCTCGTTCCATCCTGCCGCGGATGATCAGGCTAGTTACTCCATTATGCGAGTCTCCGATTTCTATTTTCACCGACTTGAACCCGGGCTTGACCTTGAGGTAATCCCTCAGACCCGCGTCCTCGCCCCGGACCGCGACCAGGTATTGGTTAAGATGATATTTCGAGTTGGGGTTGACCAGTTCTTTGTTCAATTCTTTATCGATCAAACTTTTGATGCCTCCGGTCTTGCCGTCAACCTGGAGCTTGTAGAATTTATTTTCCAGGAAAAAATCTTTTCCTTCCTGATGGGCTTTTGATGGCTCAATTTCCGCCGGTTTCGGTTTCTGTGATGCACCTGCATTTGGAATTGCTTGGCAACTGACTGTATCTCCTGCTTTCACCATCACATCAATCCACTCGGCTCGTGTCTGCATCCATTCCTGGACGTTCTCCTTGCTGTATTTGGTCTGTCCGAAGGGCACGGGCCGGGGATTGTGGTCGTTGTTGAGGATGAGCGGCTTGTATCCGTCCCAGAGCAGGGGCATGGGATTGAAGATTTTTTTTCCTGCGAGAAACTTGTCCGCAAGACTGGCGCCGCTGTAGTTCGCCTGTCGTTCAAAATATAATTGTTTTGATTCTTTGTCCGGGTCGACCTGCATCAGGTCCAGGAAGATCTGCTCGCCCCAGAAACCGGCCATCTCGCCCCGGATCCGGGGGATGTCTTTTTGATGTTTTTTTTCAACATATTCGAAAAATTCGCTTGGCACGGACACGATAATTTTGGGCGAGAGCCATTTCTGGTTCCACTTTTTGGCGATCTCCGAGGGCACGATGTTCTGGGGCTGGTTGTCCCCGCCCTGGGCCGGGTAAAAAGGCAGGAGAAAAGCGTCAAAAGGGTAGGGCCAGCTCGCGCCGAAATAATCATAGTATTCGGAGAGCGTTTTGGTGGGATAGCCCTGTTCCAGACCTTTCAAATGGCGGCTGATCCGGCGCTCCATCTCCGCAAAGTCGGAATCCTGCAGGGGCAAAGTCAGGCGCATTTTAAGATCAAAGTTCTCGCCGTACCCGTTCAGTCCGGTGGCGTGCCAGACCATTACTTTTTCATCGCCTGCGGGCGGCAGGAGATAAAACAAAGGCGGAACCGCGTAGCGGCTGTCGTTCGGCCCGACCATCAGGTATTTGACGCCTGCGCCGGACAGCGGCTTGACCATGTTGGAAAAGTCGAGCACGTCGTGGATGCACGAGGTATTCAGTTGAACCCCGGCCTGGTCCGCGATTTTCAGGCCGGGGAGCATGGACGCGTAGATCGCCTCCGCGGGCATGAACTTGTTCTGGTGCGAGATGTAAAACGCGCCCGGCTCGATCTGTTTCTCAGTGATCGCTTTTCTGAGCCGGGCCTTTTCTTCGTCGCTGATCTCCTTGCTCTGGAAAAACTCGTCCAGCGCCCAGCTCACTTCCGTGAACAGCTTGAACCGCGAGTTCTCGGGATACGATTTGGTCTGCTCGAGCAGTGCCAGCTCCAGTTTTAAATTCTCCAGGTTCTGCTTCAGCACATTCTTCTGGGACTGCGTGAAGCCGATATCAATATGCGTGAAAGGCGCAAGATAAATTTTCCAGGCCCGGACCGGGACCAGCTCAAAAGTTTGCTCTCCGATTATATTTTTATTCGGGTCTAAAATCCTGACCGTAGTCACACATTTTTCTTTTGGACATGCCGGCACGAAAACCGAGACCTCGCTGACCGGGTTTTGGAACGAGAACGATTGCTCCCCGGTCTTTCCCGACTGCTCGGCCTGCACGGAAAATTGATTGGGAAAAGCTGGAGCGGATTTGATGGTTAGCAACTGCCTCTTCACGCCCGCTTCATCTTTTACAAAAACGGTCTGCTCGACCTCCAAATTATTTTGCTGGGGCAGCGATGCCACAGGAGTTAATATGAAAATGATCGCCAGAACCATAATGATGTTTTTCTTCATCTTCATTTATTTCCTTTCCTATTTTTGTTTTAGCAGTTTTCCGCGTTCCAGACCGATGTCCGGATTCTGCGCAAATTCCTGAGCGGAACAATAGACCCCGCCCGGAGTGTATTTGTCGTAGTCCGGCGCAATTTTCCCGGGAGGCAGCTTGAAAAAATCGCCGGAATAGCCGGGGGTGATCAGGATGTTGCGCATGGCGATCAGGCCTTCCTTCATCTGCAAGCTCACCCATTGATTTTTCGGCACGGCCTCCGGCCTGGCGATGCCTCCCAGCCCGATCACCACCTGGCGCGAGCCGTCGGGCAGGACCGGGACATCAATATCCGCAAGGGTTTTCTCGGAATATGCGACAAGGACCCTTGAGCGGTCCATGTAAACGAAAGACAGGCTCCAGTAGCGCATGTCATAGTCTTGAGGGAAAGGCTTGCCCGGATAAGTCTGCTCGGGCGTGATTGCCGGTTTCCAACGCAGGACCAGCAATTCGCCGAGCTTGTTGGAGATTGGCGCGGCGATGTATGCGGTGTCGTCATTCGGCACATAGGTGTTTGCTCTCTGGGTTTCCGAACTGGCGTTGTTTCCCCACCGGGGCGGAGATTCCGCCTTGCCGATAATTTTTCCGGGATTGAGCAATTTGGATCGGTTGGCCCACATGATGGAAAGCTGGGTGCGCGAAAACCCTTTTTTCATGGTTTCTTTGCCGGTGCAACAGGCGTTTCCGTTCTTGTCGATTATTTTATATTTGGGCGGCTCAACTCCGCCGTAAACCGCGAGAGGGTGATTGTCTCGGAACCCGTAACCCTTGTCCGCCAGATACGCCCGGTACGCGAAAATCATGAACTTGTTGGGCTTGCCCTGGTTGGTGACTCCGGCGTAAAGCGTGTTCACGGGCCTTTTGCCCGCCGGAGGCTTCTCCATCAAAATCTGGATTTCATATTCTCCAATATCGCCGCTTCTTTCCACGCCGGGCAGGAATGGATTTTTCCCTGAGACCGGCGCCAGCTCCGCGTCCGTGAGCTTGTCCGCGAACATGAAATCCTGGTCGTAGATCGTGAAAGACGCGTACCTGCAATGCGGGAATTTTCCATGCACGATGATTTTTTCCCCCGGCTTCACCGCGGCCGTGAATCCGTTGTACCCGGCGTTGTAGTCCGCCATTCCCAGTCCCTCCGCAGTGTTGCCCCGGGACATGGTGAATTCGCACCAGCCGTTTTCAAGCTGGTCTGAAAATTCCGGAGGACTCTTGCAGGAGAAGAGCAGGGGACACAGCAAAAAAAGCATCAGTCCTGTTTTCGTCAAAAAACTTCGACGCGAATTTTTCGGAATTTTTACTGTCATAACCGTTCCTTTCATTTAAAAAAATCGTCTTTGGCCAGTTTTGCTTCCAGTCCGAGCAGGCTTGTGAACTCATCAAAGCCCATCATCAGGTCTTCCAGGCCTTTGCTGGCGCCCTTTTCAAGCATGTGGGAATATGCGCGCTTGAGCGCGAAAGCGGACGCGAACAAGCCGGTCAGCACGTATCCCACGCTCAAGAACCCCATCTGGTGGTATTCTTCCAGACTGAAGACCGGAGTCCTGCCGCCCTCAATCACATTCACGACCAAAGGGCCGGGGACTTCCCTGGCGATCCTTTCCAGTTCCTCGCGAGTCCTCGGCGCCTCCACAAAGATCAGGTCCGCGCCCGATTCCTTGTAGAGTCTTCCGCGACGGACAGCCTCATCCAATCCCAGCGGCTCCAAGGCGTCGGTCCTGCCGATGATCGCAAAACCCGCGTCGCCCTTCGCGGCTTTCGCCGCCTTGAGCTTGGCCGCGTGCTCCTCGGCCGGGATCACGCTCTTGCCGCGCATGTGACCGCAGCGCTTGGGCCAGGTCTGGTCCTCAAGGATGATGCCCTTGGCGCCCATCCGGATCAGCTCCTTGACCATCCGCTCGACATTGAGGACGCCTCCGTACCCGGTGTCGCCGTCCACGATCACGGAGATTTTCACCGCATGGCAGATCCTCTTCGCAATGTCCAGGATTTCGCTCTGGGTGAGAAGCCCGATGTCGGGCTCGCCCAAAAATGCGGCGCTCGCGGCGTATCCGCTGAGCACCACGGACCGGAACCCGGCCTGTTCCGCGATCTTCGCGCTCAACACATCATAGACCCCGGCGCTGAAAAAGATTTTGTGCTCCTTCACCAGCGGATGGATATTGCCGCTTCCCATTTGCCCTCCATGTGATTCTTATTGGCAGCCCCATTATAGCAATTGCGCGCAATCTTGAGAAGCCATGGAAAACCACCTTGGCCGGTTCCGGTTTTTCTCCCGGTTCGGAAAATGTTAAGAGACGGACCGGTCTTGAAAGGGTTTGATGTTTCAAATGGCTGCCGGTAAAATCAAGCCGATGCCCAAAAAAGCAGACCCTGGTTTCTGGCTGGGATTTTTTTTGTGTTCCGCGCTTGTGCTTTATTTGGAAATTCTGACCACCCGCATCTTCTCCCTGATCCTCTGGAACAACATGGCCTACCTGGTGATCAGCATGGCCATGCTCGGGATGGGCGCGGCCGGGGTCTGGGACCTTATTTTGCGGGGCAACAAAGAGGAACTGCATCTGGAATGGCTGTCGCTTTTAGCCGCGGTCTCGCTGTTCATAAATTTCCGGTTGATGGGCGGGTTCGACTTCCAGCTTGGGCCACAGGGGATTTTGATACTGGCCGTCATATCGCTGTTGATTTTTTTTCCATTCTTTTTCCTTGGCCTTATCATAGTGAGGGCATTTTCCAGCCAGGCGCAAAAGATCGGGCTGGTTTACGCGCTCAACCTTTTTGCGAGCGCCGCGGGCGTGCTCCTGGGCCTGGGCCTGCTCGGCAAATTGGGCATGCCCAGGGCGCTGGCCGCGGCGTGCCTGGGCCTGGGCCTGGCCGGCATTTTTTTCAGCAGGGGCAAGGGATTTGCCGTCAAGGCGCTTTTAGTATTTTGGATTTTGGCCATGGCGAGCGGATTTTTCTGGTCTGAAAAATGGTTCCGGTTCCGGGTCACCTCCACCAAGACCTTCAAGTTCCAGAAGCTCTGGCCTGACTTCAACCTGGAGTTTTCCAAATGGGACCCGCTGGGCCGGGTGGACGCCTTTTCCAGTTCCCGGAGCTGGCTGGTCTTTGACGACGAGAAATATTTTTACCGCGTGCTCACCATCGACGGCGCCGCGGATACGACCATGGTCGATTTCAGAGACAAGCTGGAAAAAACCGCGTTTTTCAAAGGCACGGTTTACGGCCAGGCCTTCACGCTTTTGGGAAGGGCGCCGGGAAAAGTCCTGGTGATCGGAGTGGGAGGCGGCCCGGATGTGCAGGCTGCGCTTGCGGCCGGGACCCGGGAGGTGACCGGCGTTGAAGTCAACCGGAGCGTTTTGGAAGCGGTCGGAAAATTCCTGCCCGGTCTGGTCCGGGACCCGCGCGTGAAAATGGTCGCGTCGGACGGCCGGAGCTATGTGGCCCG
>Ga0315287_10007507_pt1 | contig 10935 bp, 7 predicted proteins | sample YL17G11_0_MG_FD_205037 | JGI IMG/M metagenome (GOLD analysis project Ga0315287, IMG submission 205037) | Sediment microbial communities from Yellowstone Lake, YNP, Wyoming, USA - YL17G11_0 | ecosystem: Environmental > Aquatic > Freshwater > Lake > Sediment | place: USA: Wyoming | collected...
TCTTCATTTACTTCCCTTTGTAGATCCCTAAGTAGCCGACTAAACGCTTCCGTATAGCGCTTGGGGTTCTTCCATTCCGAGAAGTCTCCAATCTGTCGTGCTCGCCTAATGTCGGCAGCCCAACTTGTTGAAGCCGTCATCACTGCGTAATCAAGACGGATTGGGAAGAGAATAATGTCCCGGCGTCGTTGTTCCACTTCAAATGCCGTTTCCACCTATTTTTCTACCCAGGAACTGGAGACAGCGTGCTCTGAAAAAATCAGGAGCACTTTCTCACGTTCGCGAATACCTTCATCAATAGTATCGCGAAACTTGGCCCCAATTGGAATATCCTTTGGGAAAATTGGATTCAGACTCCTATTTGAGTATCATTAATTATCTATAAATCGTATTGCCTATCGCCTTTCTCTCGAATAATAGACGCTCCTGCTAATTGAATGGATACCTTATCCTCAAACCAATGTAGATTTATATAAATCCCGGATTATTATTCATGTCAATATAAAAATCTAAGGTTCAAAAGGTTTGAGCGGGCATCGGTGCCAGCGAAGATAAATTCGCCGAGCGCGCCACGTGGTCCGGGTTTGCCGGTCAGATCAGTCGGCTATGACCTGTTTCTACTTTTTCGCGAATGCCGCAAGGTACAAAGCGATTGCAACGACCAAGTAAGCCAACGTCCTCACTATAACCAGCGTGATTTCCAGGGCGTCCTTCAGCCCCAAGAGCGTTGCAAGGTGTGACAATCCGAACAACCCGAAGGCTATCCCAATGTAAAGCGGAATAGGATTTTTCGACCGCCGATACCCGATCACGCCGAAAATCAAGATAACGATACACAGAACCAGATTGACTGCATATATCGGATCCCAAATAAACTTCATTTTATGCCTCCTTTATTTACAGGCCAAGCCATTTAGCAAGAACAGATTCAACATTCTTCAGTTGGTTGGTGGGTAAGTATCCAAGCCGCCGAATCAACTTTGCAATGGGAATGGTAACTAGATTTTGCGCATCGAAAGCCCCTGGACGTAAAAAGGAAACTTCAGAAGGAATCTCAAACCTTGATCCACGACGACTGGTTGTATGAGGGAGTATCGTAACCAGAGCGCGATCTTCATCCCGAACCGGGATGCTTACAACCAGACCAGGACGCACCTTGGCAACCATTCCGAGATCGACAAGCCAAATCTCACCACGCTGAGGATTAGGCATCTCAGGCCTCTTCGCGATCTATCGCCAAAAAAATATCGTCCGCTGCCTTGGTCAGATCTTCGTCTGACAAGGGCAAGAGATCGAATCGGACCGATCGACGCAATATCTCCGCAGCCAATTCCCGCTTTTCTGAATCCGGGAGGGAATCGAAAGACCGCAGAAGATTTCTAACTTCCGTTGTCATAAGCGTCATTTCCTCAATTCCTTGTTTTTCTTTTTTTACCATATAACTTCTAAATATTAAAAAACTCTATTGGGAGGAGTCAAGTACTGATTGAGAGATTGTTCAAAACAATTCCATGAGAAGAAACATTTTCAAATTCCTTCAGTCCAAAAAAAGTGTATAAAGGGAGAGTCCGACCCCAGATGTTCATTGTTCATGTCAAAGGTAAAATCAAAAAATCAATCTCCCATCTGCCCGCTAATAACGCAAGTAAACGCGAATAAGAGAGAAGAAAGATACTCATGAATTTTATTCGCGTGGATTCGCGTGATTCGCGGGCAAATACTCTCTTCTTTTTTCCCTTGAATATGATAGAATTCAAATCAATAGTTTTATCATTCTGCGGGAGGGAGATTGGAAAGCCCAGAGCGGAGGCATCGGGCGATGAGGTCTTTATTCTCCGGGATGTCCCGCACGTAAATTTTATATCCTTCGCGGGAGGAATCCGCATACGCAGAAAGGTTGTGATACACAAGTTTCCACAGGCCGGATTCCCGGAGCAATGGATTCACGGGAGCATCTGCGGAAATGAGGATAAAATTCACGTTCCATTTGTCCAGAAGTTCATCCCAGGTGGCATCGTCAGGAGAGGATTTTCTGTCAATGCCGTTCTGAATGATCTGCTCCTGTCGCATGAACCTGCCGCCGAAGATATCGTACCTGCTGTCTGTAAAAACCTTGTGATATTCAGGGCTGAGGCGCCAGATCAGGTATCCAGCATCGTTGATCTGGTTGTACATGTTGCCAGTAAACCTGTTGGCAATAATAAAATCCGCCTCCCGCACGAGATAATTGCTTTCATATAATCCCAAGCCCTTAAAATACATCCGATTCCGATCCAGAAAGGATTCCCCCTCCCTGCGATTGAAAACCGTATAAAAAACAAGGCATAAGCAAAGACCGCTTACAATCAAGGGGGAAAGGCGTTTTAACTCTTTGGGAATATACTCTTCGTCCAGGGCTGAGAGCAGCCGGGCGCACACGGGCGCTGCGATGATGCCTATGAGGGGCAAGTGCCTGACATGCTGCAATCCCTGATGCATGAAAAAGGCGAGCAATAATCCCTCCTCCAGGGTGAGGATCTTTTTTTTCGTCATGGAAAAGGCAATGATAAGAAAAAGGATCAATGCCTCGAAGCTCAAGGTAAAAAAGAAATCAGGGGAACGGAGTTCCGGAATGATTCGAACCAATCCGATATCGCCCATGACCCGAGCGGGCAGAAAATAAAGATGATATGTATAAGGATTCACCAGGGAGCAAAGAAAAAAGGAGAGAATCAAGGCAAAATACATCATATTCGTTTTATCGAGGATGATCTTTTTCTGTCTCAGCGTCCGAACCGCTTCTCCAAATCCATAAGCAGCCACAACAATCAATCCGAGGATGAATCCGCCGTGCAGATTGACCCAGAGGATCATGAGCGGCGGCAGGATCCAAATCCAGCGCCTCCGGATCCGTCCCGAGGCGGTTTCCCTCAGGAGAAAAAGGTATCCTGCGAGAAACAGATAGGAAAAAACGGGAGGTCTGGGATAAATCGTGCGGCGCGCGAGGAGGAATGCCCACATAGTGATAAAAACCGCAAAGGGAATGCTTTTCGTTTCCCGCAGGCATAATCCGAAAACAAGGAGATACGCGGCTGCAAGGACCAGGGCTTTCAGGAAGATCACCCAGCGAAGCCCGCTTTGATCCGAACTGTCATTCAAACGGAAGAAATAATAAAAAAGCGCCTGGGCCAGCCACTCATGATTGTGCCAGGGTATGGTTTCGGATGTATAGGCAAAGACATCATTCTTCGGGAGATTAAAATTCCGATCGAAAAGAATCTTTCCGGTTTTGAGGTGCCACCAGGCGTCGTTGTCGGAACGCAGAGGGGTAAGGGACATGGAAAACACAAAAAAAACCAAAAGGGCGAGGAGCGCAATATTTATAACACGGCGCACGATTTTGCCTCCGGAGAGAATCTGGGTTTATAGAAATATAAGCCGATTCCAAGTGCAAGGGCAATGATCGAAATAATCATCCCATAATATAGAGATGCAGGTTGATAAACCATGGTTATGGTATGTTTGCCTTTCGGGATCTTGAGGCAGCGGAACGCATGATTGGCGATATGCATCGGAACAGGAGTTTGATCTTCAAGAACTGCCTTCCACCCGGGCATCCATGTATCAGCCAGTATAACAAAGGATTCCTCGGGAAGATCCATGCGCAGGATGACATGGTTGGGTTCGTATTCCTGAACCTTAATGAGGTACTCTTTGAGAGGATGGGTTCGTTTCCGGGAAATCTTGTCCTCCGAGAGAATGAAGGACGTTTTATGGGGATCGAACTCTTTCCCTGACATTTTCAAAAGAACGGCGTTTGGATCTCCCAGGGATTCCACAGTTTCAGGAACATAAGCATAAGACACGGCTTCCGGGGGCCACTGGTAAAGGATTTTCGCTGCGCCGGAACTGGATGCCACGGGAGTCATCTTTTTATCCATGCGCATTTCCCGGGGAGCCAGAATATAGCGGCAGGCGGTGAGTCGCGAGGCGGAAAATGTGTCCGCAGCCACGGCATTCCACGCGTCGAGATAATCCCGCAGCTCAATGGGATGATATCCGAGCGGAACGCCGATCCGGTTTGCCACGTGGCGGTTGGACAATTCATTCCCTATTTCAAGAAGGCGAACAGGTTGAGGCGCCTTCTTGAGAAGCGGATCAGGCCAGCTGTCATAAAGATATTGATGATAGGATCCCACAGGCTCAGGCTGTATGAACGCCCGGTTGTTGAATCCCGGATCTGCAACATAAAGGATCAGGAAGACCGTCTGGACTATTCCGACAACCAGGCTGGGGATCCTGCCCGCGCGGACAAGAGATGTGGAATAAAACAGGAGACATAATGAGCTGAAAGTCACACAAGCAAAGAACACACTTCTTCTGAGACTGCTCACGATGAAGCTCATGCGGAGATAAAAGAAAGATGATCCTGCCCCATTGCGTTCATACTCCAGATACTTCCCATGAATACGCCCATAATACTGATGCAGGAAAATGGTCGTCAAAAGAAAGAGGACAGAGAGGATCAGGAATCTGTTGGTTATTTTTTTTCTCCAGGGGATTTTATCCTGTTCCTGGGCTGAGACCTTCCCGCCCAATGCCTCCAGGCCGAAAGCGGCAAGAATCGCAGCGGAAAAACTCAAGAGAAACATCACGGTGGCAGGGCAGCGGAAACGGTTCATGCCCGGAACAATCTCAAACAGGAGGCGAAAAACCGGGGAATATCCCCCACAGGCCACCAGGACTCCCAAAAGAAAAAGTCCTGTAAAAAAGAATCTCAAGAGGCGGCGGGACAAAAGGCTTCCCACAAAAGCCAGCAAAACCACACCCATACCCAGATAATCGCTCACCAGCCGCTCTCCCCATTCCCCCCAATAATGCCCATAACCACCCCGGATACTATCCCCCGTATAGCGGGGAAGGACAAGTTCCAACAGTTCCCCCGGAGGATAGGAGCTCTTGACAGCCTCTTCATAGCTCAAGCCATCTCCGCGAACAGAATACCGGGACGTTTCATATCCGGGAAGGATTTGAACAGCGGACAGTGCAAGGGAGAAAAGGATGGCAAGGACAAAAAAGGCAAGAAGCCGGAGAGGAGGAGCGGACAAAGCCTGGTGTTTTCTATTTCCCAAAGCCCAGATAAAATAAAGGCATAAAGCAAGGATGCTATAATAATAAATCTGGGGATGACTGGTCAGGAGGGGCATGGCAAGGGCACATCCGGTCAAGAGAAAGTACCGGCGCTTGGGAGAAAACAATCCCTTGTGCAGGAACGCCATAGCCAGGGGAAACCATACAATGGCCTGAACCTTCTGGAGATGGCCGGGATAACAGAGAGTCACCAGGTGGCCGGAGACTTGAAAACCCAATGCGCCAAACAGGGCAGGGAAACGTTTCATGTGCAGGATTCGGAGAAAACGATACATGAAAGCCCCGGCCAACACACCATGCACTACATACTGGAGATTGAACGCCAGGGGAAAAGGGAGGATCAAAAACAGCCACGAAACAGGATAAAAAGGACAAAAGGCAAAGGAGCCAATAAAAGGAATTCCCGAATACAGATAAGGCAGCCAACGGAACAGGAGCCCCTGCCGCAATCCCCCCCAACCGAGGGAGAACAGGATGTAATCATGATGGATGGTATCGAGTCCATAAAGAAAAACCCCGGGCTTAAGCACAGGGAGATACAAAAAGAGGGCAGCGCCGACGAGGGCGGCAGCCGGAGGCGCATGCCGTAATTTCCGAGAAAGATCCACTGACATTGCAGGAGAAATTTTGTTACCTCCAAAGCATAGCGCTTGTTTTAAGCAGTTTTTTTATCAGGCAGATGTGGCGAAGCGTTTCCGAGGGTAAGAAGCTTGTGTCAAGATCTCCCGACTGAAATTTATGTTCAATGATCCGGAAATCCTCCACCACATCCAGGATTTTTTCCACCGTAACCAGGGACTCTTCATCCAGAAAATGAATCACATCCCGGAGGAAGCTGTTCAGTGCCGCTTGCAAATCGCTGGAACAAAGGATATATTTAATCAGGGCGCGCACAGAGCAAAAAATGTCGGCGCGGGAATGGAGGGAGACGGGAGTAAAGGGAATCCGGAACAGGACCTCAGACAGATTCCCGGTCAGAGGAGAGGGCAGGGAGACAAAAGAACCAAACAGGGGAAGAGGACGAAGATGCAAAAGACAGTCGGTCAGATGGCGTTCATTCTCAGCCGCAATCAGGGGAAGGAGAAGCGCATCGTCGGAGGAGAAGGCAAGATCCCTCTCCGCCAATTTCGCGAGTTGTCTTGGGGATTCGGGAGGATACCGGGCGATAACAGAGGTGATCAGACAATAAGAGGTCAAACTCCGGAGCGTGTCCTCATTGAAAAGGGAGGAGGTTTTCATGGTGTCAAATCCCCCCTGAATCATGATATAAACCGACATATTAATCCGGGATTTGCGAACACGCATGGACACATACGAGAGAAAAGAGAGAAGTCTCTCTTCCTTCCATTTTTTCCACCGTCTGAAGGCCACATTATTGATATCAAAAGGGATGGGGAGGAGATCCATTTTGAGTTCGTCTTTCACGGATTTCTGGCAGGAATCGCAGAAGCATGCCGCCTGTTCCGGGGCTGTGTATTGATAAGGATATGCGCTCACATCGAGGACCAGGCCGGAGACGGGAAAGGACTCAACGAGTTCCACAAGGAGTTCAGCGACAAAACGCCGGACCTCCGGATTATTCACACACAGGAAAAGATCATTGGGAGAAAGACCGATGGGAGAGAATTTTTTCTCTTTATTCATGGCGCCCCATTTAGTATGCCGGCGAAGCACCGGTCCGGAGGGATGGATTCTGGCATCCCCGACCTGAAGGGGATTCACATAAGCCAGAACCGGAAGATCCCGGTTTGCGGCTGCTTCAAAGAGCGTATAATACACCTCTCCTCTCTTTTTCAAGTCCGGCCGGATCAGTGGAATTTTGTGATCCCGCGCCACCCGACTGGAGAAAAGGGAGAATCCTTTCCTGACAAAAGGGATCTGGATGCCGTTAAATCCGGATTGTCCTGCAAGACAGATCTGTTCCTTCAAATTTTCCACGGAGGGATCTTCCGGAATCTCGATCAGGAATACCCGCATCTCAGGAAGGGGATGATGTGTGAGCCGTTCCGCAGCTCCGGGTGTGGAATTCATAGCGCCCTGGCCTTTTGTGAAATTCCCCTTTACTTCTCCAGGGGGGGTGATACATTCAAAAGTTTAATGAGTTCTTGCGAAATATAATTTCATCTTTCCAAATGCAATCAATACAAACGGTGCAACAGGAGAGCGGGACTTGCAATAAAAATTAAGAGAATCCCAGAGGAGTCATGAAAACCATCCATCCCTTATACATCGCCTTCATCTGGCACATGCATCAGCCGTATTATAAAAGGTTTGATACAGGGGAACATGTCATGCCGTGGGTGAGGCTTCATGGAACAAAGGATTATCTGGATATGCCCCTTCTTGTTGAGGAAACCCGCGGGATGAAAGCCACTTTCAATCTCGTCCCCTCCCTCCTTGAACAGGTCGATGAATTTGCCCGGGGGGAGGCAGTGGAGAAAACTTTAGAGCTGTCTCAAAGAAATGCGGCGGACCTGATCTTTGAAGAAAAACGTTTTCTCATCACCCGCTTTTTTGCATCTAATCATGACCGCATGATCCTCCCCCATCCCCGCTATGAAGAGTTGTATGTTTCCCGTGGATGGGCGCGCACAGAGGAGGAGATGAACCGGGCGGTCCAATACTTTTCCATAGATGACCTCCGGGACCTCCAGGTCTGGTTCAACCTCAGCTGGATCGATCCTCTGTTCAGGGAAAAAGATGAATTCCTCAGGGGACTTGTCGCCAAAGGGCGTGATTTCACGGAAGAGGAGAAACAGCGTGTCCTTGAGACGTGCCTCAAACTCCTGAGAGAGATCATGCCCGCATACAAAAGGCTTCAGGAGCAAGGGGCGATTGAAGTGAGCGTCAGTCCCTACTATCATCCCATTCTGCCGCTCTTATACGATACCAATTTTGCCCGACGGTGCCTGCCGAACCATCCTCTTCCCAAAATCCGCTTTCATCATCCTGAGGATGCGAACCATCAGATTCAGAGCGCCTGCGAGTTTTACACGAAGCGATTGGGAATCCCTCCCAAAGGGATGTGGCCCAGCGAAGGCGCCGTGTGCCCGGAGCTGATTCCCCTCTTTTCCAAAGCGGGTCTCCACTGGATCGCCACGGACGAGGAGATTTGCGCCCTGTCCCTGGGCCCCGGGCTTTTCAACCGGGATTCAAGCGGCGAGCTGTCCCCCTCCGAGGCTGATCTCCTTTATCAACCCTATATCGCCCGCTTTCACAATGCGGAAATGGTCCTCCTGTTCAGGGATCATTTTTTATCCGATCTGATCGGATTTCAATATGCCGGATGGAATCCGGAGGAAGCCGCACAGGATCTGGTAAAGCGACTCAAGAAAATTCATACGGATCTCAAGGAAGCCAAATCCCCAAGGATCGTCACCATCATCCTGGACGGGGAAAATTGCTGGGAATTTTACGAGAATGACGGGCTTCCCTTTCTTCGAGCCTTATATCACATGATCGTAAACGAGCCGGAACTCGAACCCATCACCCCCTCGGGCTTTCTGGAATCCCACAAGGTCGAAAAAAAACTGCCTCATCTCTATACCGGTTCCTGGATCAACCACAATTTTTCCATCTGGATAGGTCATGAGGAGGATCGCCTCTCATGGGAATTACTCGCCCAAACCCATGATGATGTATCCAGCCAGATGTCCGATCCACAGAAGAACCTCTCCGCTGGGGATCGAGAGAGGATCAAAACCATCCTGGCTGTGGCTGAGGGAAGCGACTGGAACTGGTGGTATGGAGATGATCATTCCTCCGGCATGGATGACCAGTTTGACGCCCTGTATCGAAACCATTTGAGCCAGGCTTACCAGAGCGCAGGTCTCGAAGCGCCCTCCCGACTTCATCTCCCCATCAGAACGCGCCCTGCAATTGAGAAAGTGCAGGAGCCGCAGGGATTTATCAAGCCTGTGCTCGATGGTCGCAACACCAGTTATTTCGAATGGCTTTCAGCCGGGAGTTACGAGACAAGCTCCGGCAGCATGCATCGGAGCCATCACAGCATTCTGCGCTTTTATTACGGATTCGACCTGGAGACCCTTTACCTGAGAATAGACCCGAATCCGGATTTCCTTTCCTCCTCAAATCCGGTTCCTGTCACATTCATCCTTGCCATTTATGAACCCGCCCCCTGGAGAATCAGGATCAAGATGGATCCCCAATCGGGCCGCGGTCTGACGGCCCAGTGTTATCGAGAGACAGAAACCAGGGCGTGGTCTTATGCCTTTTCCCTCGAGACCGTGGCTTATGACCGGATTCTCGAGATGGCGATCCCCTTTCACCAGATTGGTCTGGAGCCGAACATGGTCCTTCATTTTCAGATCATCATCCAGAGCCAGGATCATGAAATCGAGCGATGTCCCGCGACCGCTCCCGTTCTTTTGACTGTGCCAACCAGCGACTATGAAAAGTCGCTCTGGCTTGTTTGAAAAGAAATTTTCCTTTGCAATTCTCATAAACCTATTTGATGACTAAAGACCGATGACTAAAGAAAATATACGAGAATCAAACTCCGTATTAAATTTCCTGAACAAGGAGTTCCCCCCCGAGGATCTTGCCCTGATCAGGAAGGCATATCATTTCTCCGAGGAGGCTCACAAGGGACAGAAGCGCGCCTCCGGGGATCCCTACTTCTCCCATTGTATTGCCGTCACCAGGATTCTTGCCGATATGCAGATGGATTCCTCCTCGATCTGCGCAGGGCTTCTGCATGATATTCTCGAAGACACGGCTATAACATACCCTCTTTTAAAGGGAGAGTTTCCGGATCCCATCCCGGATCTGGTTCTTGGTGTGACCAAGATTTCCACCATCCGATTTCGATCAGACCGTGAGAAACAGGCGGAAAATCTCCGGCGCATGATCCTGGCCATGACCAAGGATATCCGGGTGATCATCATCAAAATCTGTGATCGGCTTCACAATATGCGGACCCTGGAGTTTCTTCCGCCTCAAAAACAGGTCCTGATCGCCCGCGATACGCTTGAGATTTACGCTCCGCTTGCCAATCGCCTGGGCATGATGCGGGTCCGCTCCGAACTTGAAGATCTGGCCATGAAACACCTCTTCCCGGAGGAATACCAGGAGATTGGGGAAAAAACGCTCCGCCGGGCGCCGCAACGCTCCGTGTTCATTGAAAGCACCATCGACATGCTGCAAAAGGAAATCCGGAAACGCAATATTCCTGCGGTGGTGGAAGGACGTTCCAAACATCTCTACGGCATCTTTCAAAAAATGAGAAATCAGAATATCACCTTTGAGGAGATTTACGACCTCACCGCCATCCGCATCATTACAGACACAGTGGGGCAGTGTTATGACATCCTCGGCCTTGTTCATTCCCTCTGGCATCCCATCCCGGGACGCCTCAGAGATTACATCGCCCTTCCCAAGGAAAATCAGTACCAATCCCTGCACACCACAGTCATAGGCCTGGAGGGAGAAGCCACGGAAATCCAGATCCGATCAAGGGACATGCACAGGATTGCCGAGGACGGGATCGCCGCGCATTGGAAATACAAGGAGGGGAAACGGGGGGTCTCGGACATCGACACGAGACTCCGCTGGCTCCGGCAAATCATCGAGTGGCTCAAAGACATCCGCAATCCGGATGACTTCATGGACGCCCTGAAGGAAGACGTGTTTGCCGATATCGTGTTCTGCTTCACCCCCAAGGGGGACATAGTGGAACTTCCCAGGGATTCCACTCCGCTCGATTTTGCCTACCATATTCATACTCAGGTGGGCAATAGCTGCGTGGGCGCGCGGGTGAATAAAAAATACGTGTCTCTTAAAACC
>Ga0315287_10007508_pt1 | contig 10934 bp, 21 predicted proteins | sample YL17G11_0_MG_FD_205037 | JGI IMG/M metagenome (GOLD analysis project Ga0315287, IMG submission 205037) | Sediment microbial communities from Yellowstone Lake, YNP, Wyoming, USA - YL17G11_0 | ecosystem: Environmental > Aquatic > Freshwater > Lake > Sediment | place: USA: Wyoming | collected...
TCCCCTCCCCCGTCGCCGCCGTCCGGCTCGCCCCCTCCGGGCCCGTCGCCGTCGCCGCTCCCGGTCGTTCCTCCCACGGCGGCCCCTCCGGAGGGGGAATCCGAGCGGGATCGCGCCCGGCGCGCGGCCGGCCTCCCGCCGGCCGGGGCCCCCGCGGATGCTCCGGCGCCAACTCCGGGCCCTTCTCCGGATCCGCCGGGGGGGAAGATCCTTCCGGCCGAAGTCGCCGCGGCCGTCGCCGCTCAACAGAAGATCGACGGGGAATGGTGCGTCAAGGAGATCGAGGACGCCAAGCGCGGGATCCTGTTCATCGCCTCATCGTCGCTCCCCGCCATGTCTCCGTTTGATCGCCGGCTCGACGGCCTGGCGCGCCTGGCGCCGCTCGCGGACGAAACGGTGCGCGCCAACGGGACGGCCCTCCGGCCGAAGCTCGAGAAGATCCTCGGGAGCGGCCTGGTCATGGTGGTCTGTATCCTGGCCATCGATGCCGGATACATGGCAAAGGAGTTTTTCTCGATCTGGCGCTCGGAGCTGCGGGCCCGTGCCGGCAAGAAGGAGCCGAAGGACGAAGCGCCGGCCGGGGAGGCGCCGCCGGCGGCGCCGGAGGCCGCACCATGAGGACCGGCTGTTACTTCTACTTCGGCGTGACGCAATTCGGGAAAACGTCGCTCGCCCTGGCTCATCTCCGTGATGAGATCTCGGAGACAGGCAAGCGCGCTCTGATCCTGGATTGTATGCCAGCAAAAAACTTCCGGACGTGGCGCCACGAGCCGGACCTCGGGGCCTGTATCGACCGCCTGGCCGCCGGAGGCCATGCCGTCTATTCCCCGCAGTCACGGGAAGACCTCGACAACCTCTTGAAGGCCCTTCACGAGGAGCTAGGCCCTACGCTCGTCCTATGGGATGAGTGCTCTATCCATATGCCGAAGGAAAAGCTTACGCCGTGCCAGAATCAGGCGCTCCGGGGGTGGGGTCATACGGATCATGTTTACTTCCTGATTACCCAACGGCCAGGAGACCTCCCTTCCGAGTGCTGGGTTCTCGGCGCGGAGGTCTACGTCTTTCGCCTCGAGCGGGAGCCGGATCTCCAACGGGTTGAGACCGATTTCGGGTTCCCGAGGGAGGAGATCAAGGTCCTCCCTCATTACGAGCCGAGGATTTACCGGAGGGATAGGAGAGATGGGAAAGCCTAAAGTTCGGGCGAAGCTCTACGACATCCGCGTTGAGTTCGTCTGCTCGGAGCCTCTCCGGCAGGGGATCGAGCGTATCCTCGCCTCGGAGCGGATCTCCCTCGGGGAGTGGCTCCGGGCTCTGGCGCGCGAGGAGATCAAGCGGGAGAGAAAATAACCCCTCCGTATACACCGTTGTATATTCCGGTGTACGTTCCGTAACTCTCACTTCCCCCCTTCCCTACAGGCCTACTCTGGCATATATCCCTGTAGATCCAGGAGAAGACCAATGAAGAAGACGCTGCTCGGGGTGCTCAAGTTCGTTGTGGCCTCGGCCCTCGTGGGGTATGGGTTCTACCTCTACCGCGAGGGGGTCATGACCACCGAAGACGACAACGACCCCCAGGTAAACCCCGGGAAGATGCTCGGCCTCTTCGAGGACAAGCCGGGATTCGGCCGGTACGAGATGGGCTTCGGCGCGGCCATCGTGGCCGGCCTGGCCGTCGTCGCCCTGGTCGGACGTTACGCTCCGGTTCCGAAGTTTATCAAGGGGCTCGCCCCGAAGGCTCCGGCCGGTCTCCCGGGTCTCAAGGCGGCCTAATTTCAGGAGGACTTCCCATGCGGCGCGATTACTCGACCTTCGCCAACACCATCGTGGCGACCACGGCGTCCACGAAGTCGCACAAGGACGCCCTCCCTCAGGAGGCCGTGTCGAAGATCGACATGCTGATGACCGGGACCAACAACAGCCTGGTGGGCTCCGGGGTGGATTCCTACAAGGTCAAGCGCGGGTCTAGGGAGTTCTGGAACGTCATTCCGACGCACCTTCGCGCGCTGCTCGAGGCCCTGCTGGGGCCGCTCGGAGGCACGCTGCCGGCGGCGGCGGGGCTTGCGTACACGGTCCCGCTCGATCTGTTCATCAGCGCGCCCGGGGTCTCCGTGGGCTTGCCATCGGACGCCACGCCGAAGCAAAAGGACCTCGAGATCTACCTGAACGCGGCCAACTCCTCGACCGGCTCCTCAAAGGTCGCTGGCTGGGAAGTGCCGGACCGCGAACCGACGCACATGTCTATGGTGAAGGGCGATACCACGGGGATTGCCGGCGCGCGGGATCCCGGGACCTACAACATCGAATCGGAGGACCCCGACAACGACCTTTTCCTCGGGTTCATACTCCCGCTCGGGGCGACCACGGCCTATATCGAGAAGATGCAGATTCTGCGGAAGATCCCAGGCGGGTTCGACAAGCTGTTCGAGGGGGAGCGCGACGGGATCTATCGTTCCCAGGCGGGTTCCAACCCCTCGACCATCGTTGACCCGTTCTTCTTCCGGCTGCCGGATGCGCCGCTCACCATGCCCCGGGGATCGAAGATCCTCTTCAAGACCGGCGCCTCGGCCCTCGGTGGGGACGTCATCACGCCGGTATACCTCCGGCGTCTCTAACCCGGGAGGCTACTTGTTCGGTTTGAATTGGCTTCGGCGCCAGCCTGGCGCCGCCCAGCCGGTGCGGCCTAAGAAGGTCGCAAAAAAAGCGCGTCCGAATCGGCGCGCGCGACGGATGCCGAAATGAGCCTGAAGAAGCTGAAGAAGACCGCGAAGAAGATCGGGCGCGTAACCCAACTGTGGGGCTCGCGCGTCCTTTCCGTAGCGGCCCCCATTCTCGGGGCCGTCGTGCTCGGTCCCGCCGGCGCCGCGCTCGGTACGGCGGTCGGTTCCGCAGCGGCTCGTTTCGGCGGCGCCGCCGGCGCGCGCCTCAAGGGGAAAAAGGGTGTCGACGCCCGGACGCGCGGCCGGTCGGAGATGCGGCGCTCCCTGGCGACCGGCGGCGCCATTACGGGGATCGCCGGAGGCCTGGCGCTCGCCGGAGGCGGCGGGCTCATGCAGGGTATCCTTGAGCCGCTCAAGAATCTCCTGGGAATGGGCGGCGGATCGGATGCCTCCTCCTCCGGCGACGGCGTTTCCGGTGAGCTGTTGGAGATGCCCCCCGAGGCCCTCGCCCAGTGGCAAGCGACACAGGCCAATCCCGGACAACAGGCCGCGGACCAGGGTATCCTAGGGGCCGGCCTCGACGTGCTCAAGAAGATCATCGGCGGCGCCGGTGAGACGGACGGCGGCGGGAAGCGGCCGAACGGAGAGGAAGAGACGGACGGGACACAGACCCCGATCGCGGACTTCTTCGCCTCCATCCCCCGCGGCGTCTGGATCGCCGCCGGCGTGGCCGTCCTGGCCGTCATCGCCCTGAAGATGTTCGGCTCCCGCAGAAAGTGAGGGTCCGGAATGGACCTCTTCAAACCGCCCACCCCCGAGGAAGTGCAAGCATATAACCGGGTCTGCAACATTCAGGGGGTATGGTTCCGGGTCCTCGACGTCAAAGGCCCAACGCTGGTGCGGTCTCTCGCCGCGGCCCCCGGTATCCTGTACGCAAGGGATCAACGGCCGATCGGCCAGGAGATCGGCAATGGCGAATATCAAAAGGGCTCGGCCGGGTTCATCTTCCTTCCGCGCGCCGGCGCCTGGTGGATCTACTCAGTAGCTCCTGGCTCCTCGGCTGTCAATGAGTGCTGGATCCTCCACATCGTGCCGCCGGAGCTGGCCGCGCTGATCGCGCAAGTAGCCGGATCTATCCAAGCCGTCAACGTCAAGCAAGTGGGCGGGACGGAGCAAACCGGCGCGGATCTCGGCGCCCTGGTCGCGGCCAACGGCGCGGGCTACACCACGGTGCTCGAGACGGTCCTCCGGCTCCGTACGGCCGCCAGCCTGTGGGCGTACAACGGCGCGTGGAGCGAAAAGCTTCGCGCCGTCGATGTCAACGGGGCCCACGAGCTGGGAGTGGTGCAAGGCCGTGAATCGGGATGGTTGGCTTCCCTGGACGGTCGCCGGTACTACGCCGGGCTCCCCATCGGGACGGATTCAATCGTGGCTCAAGTGGGGTACGTGGCAACGACGCCGACGATTCACTTCTCCGGAACGAACATCGCGCAGAAGACGAACATCCGGTCTATTCGGATCCAACACAAGTCGACGCCGGTAAATCCCTCCGTCGTGCTCGTCACCATGGATACGGCCAATAGGTACGTGGCGGCTACGGGGACGCTGTGCGCGGTCAATCGGCCCAACAGCGAGTGGACCCCCGGGGCGCCGGCGAATCTCGCCGTTCGCTACAATCCTACGATCGTCGCAGCGACGCTCGAGCGGCTGATCGTCCGCGACGAGATTCCGGCCGGTCGCTCGCAGTACGTCAACCTACAATTCGCGGATGCGGTTCGGCTCCACGCCGCGGCGTCCGGTGATATCGCTATCTGGGTATACGATTCCGCCGGACTCGTTGCCCCATCCGTGGATTTCATGATCGACCTCGAGGCTGTCTAATGGACATCGGAGGTTCAAGCCCTAGCGGATTGTCTCAAGCAGCCGTTGAGGCGCTTATCGGCTCACCCCCTATCAACGTCGCCGCCGGCGGCCTCGGGGAACGCTTGTACGGTCATACGCCGTCCGGACAAATGCCAGTAGCTTCCTGCTCGCTTGTCAATAACACATTGTACGCGACGCCGATCTGGATACCAAGGCGCGTAACAATAGACCAATTATCAATCAAGGTCACCGCGCTATGGGCCGGATCGACGTTTTACCTCGGCCTGTACGCCAATACAAGCGTGAACGTAGTTTACCCGTCAACGCGCCTTGCTATCTCCGGCGCCCTGTCCAGCGCGGCTATCGGTTGGATAGACTACGCCATAGGCGCCCCGATTATCGTTGACGCAGGAACCTATTGGTTCGTAATGAACGCGTCTTCAAGCGCGGCCACATTCTCCGCTGTGACGTGCCAGTACAACCGCGAATGGGCTCCGCCGCTAGGTTTGTCCAAGACGGAATACGACGCGGGGTCCCCATGGCGCCAACAATTAACCGTTGCCATGGTGTATGCCCAACCCCCGACACCGTTTCCAGCGGGGGCTGTTCCTGTGAACGTAACAACCATTCCGCTTTTCTGTTATCGCAGGAGTGCATGATTGCCGTCTCACTGGCTTGGGGCGCCCGATACCGCGCGCACGTCGCCGCCTGGCGGGAGTCTGTAGAGGCCGCCGGGATGCTTCCTCGGGTCCTTGAGCTGTCGGACGAACCGGCCGCCCGTCGTGAAGCCTGGCCCCTCCGGCCCTCCATGATCGCCCAGGCCCTCGAGGAGAGTGGCGGCGAGGTCCTGCATCTCGACATCGACGCGCGGATTCTCTCGGCCCCTACCTGGCCGGCCGGCTGTGATCTGGCGGCCTACACGGCTCGGCCTGGCGTGACGCTCGAGCCGGGGGTCTCCTTCTGGCGCCCCACGGAGTACTCCTATCGGACCCTGGCGGCATGGGGCCGGATCCTCGAGGAGGGGGCCCCTGATGATTTTGCGCTCGGCGCCGCGGCCGAGGAACAGAAGGCCAATGTCTCCATCCTCCCCCCTGAACTCTGTTGGGTGGAGGCGTGGGGCATGCGTGAACGGTACGGGGATCGAAAGCCGGTAATCCGGGTGCTCGCCGGATCTCGTGGGGGTGCCTGATGCGGACGTTGATTCTCGCGGTCGCCGTGTGCGGCCTGATGGGGTGCGCGTTCGGCCAGGGGTTCAAGGACGGCCTCGCCCAAGGCGGCGCGCAAATCCTCGCGGACTCCGTGTCGGATGCCCTGGACCGGAAGCTCGTGGATGATTTCGCCGGGCTCGGCCAGGCGGTGCGGGATCTCCCGGGAAAGATGCCGGTCACGCCGAAGGAAGAGGATAAGGGATTGCTCTACTCGCTTGGGGTGTTTGCGGCTCTGCTCGGCGCCAACGGCGTCAAGGGAGTGATCCGCGGGAAGATGGGCAAGGCGGCCTGATGGAAGAGTGGTGGAAGAGTCTTATTTCCCAAGGCTTCGCGGTGCTCGTGGCCGGGTACCTCCTCTTTCGGATGGAACGGACGCTCGCGGAGCTGCGCGACGGCATGAAATCGCTTGAAGGGTTCCTGCGGGAGCGGATGAAATGAAATCCGGGGATGATTTGGTAAAATGGTCTTTCGCTATTCAGGATCTCCTTGTCTGGCTTTCAAAGCGGCATGGAGAGATCGGCCGGGACCGGTGGAATAACGTCTCCTTCGGGATCGCCCCGGATTATGACACTACGTTTGACTCCATCCGGTTCAACCTCAATAGGGCGGCAACAACCCCGGATCATAGACCGACTGAAGCGGATCTCGCCGCCACGGAGAATGACTCGGCTGTTATTACGGGTTGGTGCTCCGGGATCGAATCCGCCCTCGGGGCGAAGCCTCCGAAGCGGAAGGTCTTTGCTCCTCCGAAACTGCCGATGAAGGCGTTTTGGGATAGTCTCGGGAATGACTGGGAATACTGGATCAAGGTAGGCCTCGCGGTCCTTGCCGGCGCAATTGTTCTACATGGCCTCATCACGAGAAAATGGTCCCGTAGTTGATTCTCTGCTGTGATGGGGTATACTTCGGCTTATGGTGAACCTGTTACAGCAACGTTTCGCTCCGCCGAAGGACCCTTCCGGCCCGCTTCGGGATTTGCTCAATGGCCCGTGGTTTCTTCCTGTGGTCGCTGTGGTCGGAGTCCTCGTGGTCCTCGTGGTGATTCACTTCCTGCTCCGTAAGAAGAAATCCCCTTGACATCGGCTCGAGCCGGGCTATACTTCCCTTCGATGCAGCATCGAGAACTGAAACCTTCGCTGGGCCTGGCGGGCACCAATGGTGCTGCATCACCGCCGGGCCCGGTTTTTTATCCCGTCCGCGGCCTCTTGTCTCCTCTCCTGAAAATGCACAAGGTCCGATAACGGGGTGTCTCCCTTCGGGGAGAATGACCGTTATGTTGCATTTTGGGTCGGGGGGGGCGGGGGGCCGCGTACGGGAGCTTTAAGGGGGTGCGCGGTGGGTAATCCAGGGATCGAAAAACCGGAGTTCGCGGGGCCGGAATCGGACGGACCATTCCCTGAGCCGGAAGGTCTACCGGAAGTCACGCCTCAATCAGTCCTTCCCGAAATGATGAGCCTACTCGCCGGGATCTCCACGGACACGGGAACGCTGCGGGATCGGTTCGCTATGGCCGCGCTTCCGGGTTTGATTGGGTTTTACCACACGTCCCTTTTTAGGGAGACGGTGGTCAAAGAGGCTTTCCTGTACGCGGATGAAATGCTCAAGGCCCGCGGCCCGGCGGTGTGGCCGTGACGAAAAAAGCAGAAGGCTATAGCTTCTGTATCTGCTGTTGGTGCTGCGGCGAAACGTCCTTGAATCCGTCGGCCTGGCACGTCGTGGCCTCAAACTACCGTGGTGGCTTCAAGTGGATTTGCCCTCCATGTCATAAGGCCGGATGGAAGGCAACGGTCGAGTTTGCCAGCCGTCACCGTAGGAAGGCGGTGGGGAAATGACCAAGCGCGAAAGGCAAGCGTTCCGGGCGCTCAAAACGGCGGCACAAGAATATCTGGACCGTGCGCATTATGGACTGCGGATCGAGTGCCGTAGAGCGGAGATCAAGCTCCTCGACGCCCTGGTCCTGGCCGACGAAGTTCTCCCTTCCGATGCCCCGCTTCCGGTCGTTCAAAATAGCGCGACCGGGGAGAGGAGGTCGAAATGACTCTCTCCGGGCTCATCGGCTGGCTCAAGTCGGAGTACCCTTCCGCGGCGCTCAACGTCGAATCGGAGTACCTCTACAAGCCGGGTCTCCGCGAAGACCTTGAAATCCGGGTCTACGTCTGGATCGACGGCCGGACAATCCGCATCAAGGGGCCCTCGGTCGCCGTCGTGCATCAGCGGCTACTCGCGGAGCTGGCGGCGCCCCGGATCGCCGCGGACGTCCTGGCCCTGGACTTGGAGGGGGTGCGGTCGTGACGCAAGAAGACAGGCTCAAGAAATCGTGTATCTGGCGCCGGTTCAATCAAGCGACGGTACGGCTCGGCGTGGAAATGAAGCTCAACGGAGTGCCGGAAGATCATCCGGCGCGGGTGTACTTGCGCCATGTCCTCCGCGGGATAAATCAGGAACAGGCCCGGCTCGGGGACATGGAGCCGGAGAGGGTGGCAGGGGTTTTGACTCGTGGAGAGAGGCCGATGAACCATGCTACCTAGCGAAAGCTTAAACCCCACCCTCTTGGAATCCCCGGGGACTACGAGCCCCGGGGATTCCCCTTTTAACGCCTCAACGGCGGCCTACCTGGCCCGTGCTCGAGTCGCGCTGCTCGAGGACGGCCTAGGTATCCCCCCTGCCCCCACGGACGCCTCCCAGGGCCAACCGGGGCCCGAAGGGCCCCTTATATTTATACCGGGGACAATCGAGGCAACGGAAGGGGTCAACGGGGTGCATCTAGACCCCTACCCTACCCCCTCCGGGGAGCTGTTCCCTGGTCTCCCGGTACCTTCCGGGGATGTCATCGATTGCGGGGCCCCGTTCCATGCCGTCAAGGGGTGCCGGTGCAAGCTAGTGAAGGTCCGGAAACACTGTGACAACCGCTTATGCGTCAACGAGTACTGCATGGGGAAGTTCCGGGCGAAGCGGGCCTCAAGGATAGAGCGGCGATTCGAGGCCGCCAGAGCCGGGCGCCCGGCCTTCTACCTGGTCGCCACGGTTCCCCCGGAGCGGCGCCAGGCCGCGGCGGATAAAAAGACCTGGAAATCATGGCTTGATCGCCTCCGGAGGTTCCTGGTCGACAAGCACGGGCTACAGTTTGCCGTTGAACGGACGGACCCGGCCGGTAAGTGCGAGGAAGCTAACCGGACCGGACAGGCCTGTACGTGCTCTCACTGTTTGCGCTGGCACCCCCATGTAAACCTCCTGGCCGTCTTCGCTCATGGCCGGTTCACGCCTCATCAGAAGTTCACGCGGGAGGAGCTGGCCGGGCTCAAGGACAAGTGGGGGGAGATCGTCGGGGCCCGGCGCCGCCCGGTGGTGTACCTGGATTTCGCCTGGCCGGATCATCCGAAGTGGAACAGGAAGACCGGGAAGCCGAATTCAAGGGAGTACGAAGAGCGGCGCCTCGGGGCCTGGTTCTCCTACATGGGCCGGACCTGGCCTCAGTGGGAACGGGAGTTCCCCTATCATCTCCGCGTGAAGTGGTTCGGGACGGCGCCGGCGACACCGAAGGAAAAGCACGTCGATTGCTGTTGCGACGTATGCGGCGAGGAGGTCGTTTTTTTCGCCGTGGGATCGGAGGTCGCCGCCGAAGAAATGATCCTTGGAGGGTATGACCGGCTCAAGGAAGAAGCCGAATGGAGACGGTTTGAGAATTTGCGACGCTCCGATGATAGGCGGTTGCGAAGGAAGGGAGGTTGAAGCCGTGAAGATCGAGCAAGACAACCCGTTCAAGAATCCGGATATGTTCCGGCCGGTGCCGTGCGCCGGGTGCGGCCACGTCGGGATAGAGATAAAGCAAGTGGGCGTCCTTGTGGCGCATCGGCTCGACCCGGACAACAACGCGGGGCCGAAAACGTTCTTTGTCACCTTCTGCTCCGGCTGCGGCGAGAAGCTGGACGTCAAGGGGCGCCCGGTGGACGCCGGCGGGAATCCGAAGCCGCTCAAGCCGCGGATGATGGGAAACGGAGGGGAACGTGGATAGGACGGCCTGGAAGAAGTGGCGCCACGAGCTGCGGCGCAAGGCGCGGAGGAAGCATCTACGGTCTGTGTCGCTTTCTGAATCGGTTAGGGCCCGGGCGCTCCGGGCGTTGAGGTGAACGGTGCAAGGATTAATCGGATTCTGCGTAGGGGTGTCGCTCGGGTTCCTGATGCGTATGATCGAAGATCGTTTCGATGAACGGTCTCGGCTTCTGCGGAAGATCGCGGATTCAAAAACGGGCCGTGTGATCTTCATTCAAGACGCGCCCGAAAACGTGGTGGAAAAGAAAAAGGAGGAAGAGGGACATGTTTGACTTGAAGGAGATCGCGGCGGCCCTCGAAGCCGCGGCCGGGAAGCTCCGGGGTTCTCTTGTCGTTCCAATGCCGTCCGTGCTCAACGGGTATGTGGACAAGAAGTACGGGCTCGTCGTGGCGCTCCGGGCCGGCGGGGATGAGATCCTGTTCATCCCTCGGGAGCTGGACCCCGCGCGCTGGGTTCCTATCGGTGAGTTCCGCGCGGAGCCTCAAGCTATCTTCACGCGCCAGGAGCTATTGATCTCGAAAGGAGTGGAGTAATGATCCCGGGAACTGACCGTCCGGACCTCCCGCCGTCGATCGGTGAGATTAAGGCCGAGCGGGATCTCCTGTTGCGCCGCCTGGCCGGGGCCGAGACCGCCGGCAAGGACCACGAGCGCCGGTATGTGGAAATGGCCGAGCGGGTCAAGGGACTCGAGGCCGAGCTGCTCGCGCACAAGGCGCCCCCCTCCCCTCCCGCCCCCGTCCCGCCGGCGGCGCCGGCGCCGGAGGCCGACACGTCCGCGGATGCCGCCCCCGCGAAGGAAGAGGACGGCGAAGGACTCTTCGATATGTTGGGGCTCTAACATGGGCAAGCCGAGTGAACGCCAGTGGCGCCAGGTCCTCGCGCGGATCGCCGGCGGGGTCTCCACTACAAGAGAAGAAGCGGACCGGCTCGGGGTCGATATCCGGTCCGTCCAACGGCGTCTCGACGCGGCCAGGCGGCGCGGAGATCTCCCCGCGGAGCTGCCGGCGGATCCCCCCAAGGTGGACCCTTCCCCTCCCCCGTCGCCGCCGTCCGGCTCGCCCCCTCCGGGCCCGTCGCCGTCGCCGCTCCCGGTCGTTCCTCCCACGGCGGCCCCTCCGGAGGGGGAATCCGAGCGGGATCGCGCCCGGCGCGCGG
>Ga0315287_10007509_pt1 | contig 10934 bp, 10 predicted proteins | sample YL17G11_0_MG_FD_205037 | JGI IMG/M metagenome (GOLD analysis project Ga0315287, IMG submission 205037) | Sediment microbial communities from Yellowstone Lake, YNP, Wyoming, USA - YL17G11_0 | ecosystem: Environmental > Aquatic > Freshwater > Lake > Sediment | place: USA: Wyoming | collected...
AGTCGCCGATCAGGAAGATGACCTGGTGGCCGAGGTCCTGGAACTGCCGCATCTTGTTGAGCAATACGGTGTGGCCGATATGCAGGTCGGGCGCGGTCGGATCGAACCCGGCCTTGACGCGCAGGGGGCGGCCGAGCTTGAGCCGTTCTTCAAGTTCCTCGGGCTTGAGGATTTCTTCGGCGCCGCGGCCGATGGTTTCGAGGGCGTGAGCGAGGTCGGTCATGGGCAGTCGTCAGGGCTTTGTATGAATGAAAGCAGGAGGTTTTGTGCAATCCGCGTTAATCAATAGTTAAATCAGGGCGCAAAAAAAAGCCAATCCGCACAATGGTTTGACGCATGTATTTAAGACTGGTTATGGTAACGCGTCTTATCTGGCCGAGTTGGCCTGCGGAGTTCGTTTTGCACAATCCCCCCGCCGAAACCGCACTGCGTAAATGGTCGCACGAACACTGGCTCCTGGCCGGCATGTTCGTCGCCGTCGGTACTGCGCTGATCGCCATCGTTCCCGGATTCGCCAACGCCATGCGCGTGCCCTCGGCCGACCTGGTCGGAAGCCGCGAGTCCCTGGCACTGATGCTGCCGACGCCCAAGGTCACCGATTCGGCCGCCAACTCGGGGTGGCAGTTCGTACGCATCCGCAGCGGCGAAACCCTTGGAGTGGTCTTCCGGCAATTGAACCTGCCGACCTCGCTGATGCACCGCCTGCTGGAAGGCACCTCGGCCAAGAGCGCGCTGACCCATCTGCGCGAAGGCCAGGAACTGGCATTCGAGCTCGACGGCAGCGGCCAACTCAAGACATTGCGCTTCGATCGCGACGAGAAGAGCCGTATTGACCTCAAGGTTGCCGGCGAGACGATCACCGAGAGCGTGCAGGTGCGCACGATCGAGCATCGCGTGGAAGTCGCCGCGGGCACGATCACCAGTTCCCTGTATGCCGACGGCGCGCGCGCCGGCCTGTCGAGCGGAGCCATCAACGAGATGGCCAACATCTTCAAGTACGACATCGACTTCGTCGAGGACGTGCGTGACGGCGACACCTTCCAGGTGGTGTACGAGGAGCTTTGGCGCGACGGCGAGCGGGTCGGCACCGGCGATGTCATCGGCGCCACCTTCACCAACCGCGGCAAGCGCTACACGGCCTTCAGCTATGCGCGGAACGGCAAGACCGAGTATTTCGACGAAACCGGCAGGCCGCTGAAGAAAGTCCTGATGCGTATTCCGATCGAGTTCGCCCGGCTGTCGTCCACCTTCGGCATGCGCAAGCACCCGGTGCTCGGCCGCATGCGCGCCCACAAGGGCGTGGACTACGCCGCGCGAACCGGCACGCCGATCATGGCCGCCGGCGACGCCCGGGTGAGCTTCGTCGGCTGGAAGAACGGCTATGGCCGCGCGGTGATCCTCGACCACGGCCAAGGGCGCAGCACCCTTTACGGACACATGTCGGCATGGGGCAAGGAAAAGGTCGGCCAGCACGTCAGCCAGGGCAGCACCATCGGCTACGTGGGCGCGAGCGGCCTGGCCACCGGACCGCATCTCCACTATGAGTTCCGCATCAATGGCAACCAGGTCAACCCGCTGACTGTGACCATGCCCAAGCCGCAGCCACTGGCCGGCGCCGACCTGGCTCGCTTCCGGGCCGCAACCGCGCCCGCGGTGGCCAAGTTGTTGCTGGTCGAAAAGAATTCCCGCATCGCCTCGCGCTGATCGCGATGGCCGACCGCGAGCTGTTCATCGGCCTGATGTCGGGCACCAGCGTCGATGGAATCGACGCTGCACTGGTAAGTTTTTCGCCGCATCCGCGCTTGCTGTTCGCGCGCACCTATCCGCTGCCGGAAGCGCTCGCCAGGCAGGTGCTGCTGATTTCCCAGTCGCAGGCCTCCATCTCGCTCGACAACCTCGGTGAACTCGACACGCGCATGGGCAAGGCGCTGGGCGAGGCGGTGCAGGCCTTGCTGCAGGAAAGTGGCGTGCGCGCCGAAGCGATCCGCGCCGTCGGTTCCCACGGGCAGACTCTGCGCCATCGTCCGTTCGGCGATGCGCCGTTCACCATGCAAGTGGGCGATGGCAATGTGATCGCGGAGCTGACCGGCATTGCGACCGTTGCCGATTTCCGCCGCCGCGACGTTGCCGCAGGCGGCCAGGGCGCACCGCTGGTACCCGCCTTCCATGCCGCGACCCTGCATGCCGGCGACGAGGATCGCGCAGTGCTGAATATCGGCGGCATCGCCAACCTGACGCTGCTACCGGCGGCCGGTTCGGTGCGCGGTTTCGACACAGGACCGGGCAATTGCCTGATGGACGCCTGGTGCCTGCGTCACCGGGGCGAACGCTTCGACAGCGCCGGAGCGTTCGCTGCGAGCGGCGCCGCCAGCGATGATTTGCTGCACAGGCTGTTGGCCGAGCCGTGGCTGGCATTTCCGCCGCCGAAGAGCACCGGGCGCGATCACTTCCACGCGCAGTGGCTGGACGACACGCTTGCTGGACTCGACTTGTCGCCGGAAGACGTGCAGGCGACGCTCAACCGATTCACCGCGCAAACCGTCGCCGATGCGCTGTTTCGGCAGATGCCCGGCTGCGCACGACTGCTGGCCTGCGGCGGCGGCGTGCACAATCCGGTGCTGATGGCCAACCTGGCCGATGCCTTGCCGGGCGTTGTCGTCGAATCCACCGGCAGCCACGGCCTGGATCCGGATTTCGTGGAAGCCATGGCCTTCGCCTGGCTGGCCCGGGAAACACTGGCCAGTCGTCCTGGAAACCTTGCGGCCGTGACCGGCGCACGCGGGCCACGCGTTCTAGGCTGCATCTATCCGGCAACGAACCGGCAGGCCTGAGCGAAGCAACGAAGGACGAGCCGATTCCGCGATACCGGCAGGCGCTCAGGGTGGCTTGGGCTTGCTGGGTTTGTCATCGATGTAATGGGGAGCATCGTCGGGCAGTCCGGTGAACGCGGACATTGCCTCGTTGAAGGCGCGCGCCTCCTCGTCGTCCCAGGTTCCCAGCAGCCGGGCGATGTCGCCGGGCACGGCTGGAGGATCGGGTTCGCTCAGTCCAAGCGCCTGCTTGACCAGATGAAGAATCACGTCATTGAGCGGCCACCCGCGCTGCCGCGCAATCTCCTTGATTCGCTCTGCGACCCGCTCGTCAATGTCGCGCAACAGGAAATCGGCCACGTCTACGCCTCCGGCTGTCTCAGCTTAAGCCTCGGAAGCAGCCAAAGGAACAGGGCGGTGGCTGGCAGGACAGCCACCGTCGCAATAATGAAGTAGGTCCCGTAGCTGGTCGCTTCGACAATGCCGCCGGCGAACACGCCGAGCACCTTGCCCGGCAGGTTCACCATGGAGCTGAGCAGCGCGTACTGGGTGGCCGTGTGCTCCCGGTTGACCAGGGACGACAGGAAGGCGACCGCCGTTGTGCCGAGCACGCCGAGCATGAAGTTCTCGCCGGAAATGACCGCGGTCAGCACCATCAGGTTGCCCGGGTTGGGAATCAGCCACAGGTACAGCAGGTTGCACAGCGCGCACAGCACCATCGCCGCCAGCAGCGGCCGGTGGGGGCCCCAGCGCGCGACGGCGGCGCCACCGACGAACACACCGGCGATGCCGATCCAGATACCGTAGAACTTGGTGATCGCGCCGATCTGGGTCTTGGTGAAGTCCATGTCCAGGTAGAACGGGCTCATGATGCCGCCGACCAGGGCCTGCTCCGGAATCTTGAACAGCAGGATGAACAGCAGCAGCATCAGCGCCAGCCCGACCCCGTAGCGGCGGAAGAAATCGGCGAACGGGTCGACGAACATCTGCCGCATCGCCTCGCGCCAGCGCGCCGGCGGCCGGCGCTCGACCACGGGCTCGCGGGCCCGAAGGTTGGCGCCGATCGGCACCAGCATCGCCACCGCCATGATCTGGTACACCAGCGACCAGGACATGTGGTCGGCCAGGCCCAGCGCAAGCGCACCGGTCAGGATCAGGGCAAAGCGGTAGCCCAGCGAATAGGTGGCGGTCAGCGCGCCCTGGTCGGCGACCGGCGCAATCTCGATCCGGTACGCATCCACCGCAATGTCCTGGGTGGCGCCCGCGAAGGCCACCAGCAAGGTCAGCGCGACGAACAACACGAGCGAGCTCGGGGTCACCAGCGACATTCCCAGCAAGCCCACGGTGACGCCCAGTTGGGCCAGCATCAGCCAGCCGCGGCGCAAGCCCAACCTGCCCAGGAAGGGTGGCGCGCTGTGGTCGAGGAAAGGCGCCCAGAGGAATTTCAGCGCGTAGGTCATGCCGGCGCTGGCGATGATGGTGATTTCCTTGAGCTCGATGCCGTGTTCCCGCAGCCAGTAGGCCAGGGTGCCGGCGACCAGGAGGAATGGCAGGCCCGAGGAGAAGCCGAAGAAGAACATCGTCCAGGCCGAGGGCTGGGCGAAGGAGCGCCAGGCTGAGGGACGGGCCGGCTTTGCGGCCGCCGCTGCGTTGGTCGGTTCGCTCATGGAAGGTATTCCACCGTGAATGGCGCGTGGTCGGAAAATCGTGGTTCGGCGGCGATTGCACAGGCGCCAAGCCTGTCGCGCAGATTGGGACTGACCACCTGGTAGTCGATGCGCCAGCCTACATTCTTCGCGCGCGCCGCACCGCGCTGGCTCCACCAGGTGTAGTCCTGTCCCTCCGGATGCAGGGCACGGTAGCTGTCGACCCAGCCGTGCTGTTCGAACAGGCGGGTCAGCCAGGCGCGCTCCTCGGGCAGATAGCCCGAATTCTTCTCGTTGCTCTTGGCGTTGCGGATGTCCTTGGGCGTGTGCGCGATGTTCCAGTCGCCGCAGATGACGTAGCGGCGGTCCGAGAGCAGCCACTCGGAAAAGATCGGCTCAATCCAATCCATCACCTTGAACTTGAACTGCTGCCGCTCGTCTTTCGAAGATCCCGAAGGCAAGTACAGGGACACCACGCTCAGGTCGCCGAAGCGCGCTTCGATGTAGCGCCCTTCTTCGTCGAATTCCGACCAGCCCAGCCCGGTGCGCACCTCGTCGGGCTCGCGTCGGCTGTAGATCGCCACGCCGGAATAGCCCTTCTTCGTGCTCGCATCGCGGAAACAGGCGCGGTATCCGGCCGGACGAAAGGCGTCGTGGCCAAGCTGGTGCTCCTGCGCCTTGGTTTCCTGGACGCAAAGCACATCTGCGCCCTGCGCGGCGAACCAGTCGAAGAAGCCCTTGCTGGCGGCTGAGCGCAAGCCATTGGCGTTGAAGCTGATTATTTTCACGGCATGGCAGGTTTCGGAAGAAGCGTTAGCCTATCCCAGACGGTGGCCGCTGCGCTTGCCCTCGTCGACGTCGGATTTTCCAACGGCGTCGCTGCCACCCACCACGATGATGGGTCACAATCGGCATCATCCCGTACAGGTTCCGGTCCATGCAGGCATATCAGCGTCAATTCCTCGAACTTGCCATCGCGCGACAGGTGCTGCGCTTCGGCGAGTTCACCCTGAAGTCGGGGCGGATCAGCCCGTATTTCTTCAACGCCGGCCTGTTCGATTCAGGCGCCGCGCTGGCGACTCTCGGCCAGTGCTACGGGCAGGCGCTTCAGGCATCCGGCATCGCCTTCGACATGTTGTTCGGCCCGGCCTACAAGGGCATCCCGCTGGCGACGGCGACGGCCGTGGCCCTGGCCGGCGAGGGCCGCGACGTCCCGGTGGCGTTCAATCGCAAGGAAGCCAAGGAGCACGGCGAGGGCGGCAGTTTGATCGGCGCGAAGCTGAAGGGGCGGGTGTTGATCGTCGATGACGTGATCACGGCCGGCACCGCCATCCGCGAGTCGCTGGACATCATCCGTGGCGCGGGCGCCACCCCCTGCGCCGTGGTGATCGCGCTGGACCGGCAGGAACGCGGGCAAGCCGGCGAGCGCTCGGCCGCGCAGGAAGTTGCCGCCGAGTTCGGAATTCCCGTGATCGCGATCGCAGGACTGGACGAATTGCTTGAATTCGCCGATGGCCGGCCGGACCTGCTCGCTCACAAATCGGCATTGATGGCGTATCGTTCGCGTTATGGCAGTCGCTCCGATGAAGGGTAATCCGATGATCCGCAAACCACTGTTGCTGGCGCTGCTGGCAGCCCTGCTGGCGGCCGGCGTGGCCACTGCACAGGAGAAGGACAAGGGCCCCAAGCTTTACCGCTGGGTCGACAAGCAGGGCAAGATTCACTACGACCAGGCGCTGCCGCCGGAGGCGGTCAACGAAGCGCGGCGCGAGTTCAATGCCAAGACCGGCACCGCAACCGGCTCGGTGGACCGCGCGCTGACTCCCGAAGAGCGCGAGCAGCAGGCGCTCGCTGAGAAAGCGGCGGTTGAGGCAGCGGCCGCGGCCAACGAGCAGAAGCGCCGGGAAGAAATCATGATGGCCAGCTACGAGACCGAGGCCGAGTTGCGCCGCGCCTATGGCGAACGCGTCACCTTGCTCGAAATGACCATCGAGTCGACCGACATCAGCATCAAGAGCCTGCGCGAAAACCTGGCAACGATGCTGGCCCAGGCTTCCGACACGGAGCTGGACAACCGGCGAGTGCTCGACGAGCGGGCCAAGACCATTCGCGAACTGCATGCCGAACAGAAGAAGCAGGAGACGTTGCAGGTCGGCCGCCGCACTGACCTTGCCGCCTTGAACGCCGAATTCGCCCGCATGCTGACCCGATATCGTGAACTCCGCAGCAGCAACGTGGCTCCGGCCACCACGCCAACTCCTGCGCCGGCGCCGGCTTCGGCACAGTAGTGCCCGACCGGGTCGTTACCTGACCCGGGCAGCCAAACTCAGAACGGCAATTTGAGGGCCGGGTTGATCGCCAGCAGTTGTTCCCGGAATGCCGCCTCCACTCGCGCCAGGGCGGCCTCGTCCTTGGCGTCGAAACGCAGCACCAGGCTCGGCGTGGTGTTGGAGGCGCGCACCAGGCCCCAGCCATCCGGCCAGTCGGCGCGCAAGCCGTCGATGGTCGCGATGCGCGCACCTTCGAACTTGGCCTTGGCGACGAAGCTTTCCATGAAGCTGTATTGCTCGCCCTCGGCAACGACGATCTTGAGTTCGGGGGTCGACACGCCCTTCGGCAACTGGGCGAATATCGTCTCGGCATCATCGGGCGAGGAGGCAATGATCTCCAGAAGCCGCGCGGCGGCATACAAGCCGTCATCGAAGCCGTACCAGCGTTCGCGGAAGAAGAAGTGGCCGCTCATCTCGCCGGCCAGTTCGGCTTCGGTTTCCTTCATCTTCGCCTTGATCAGCGAATGCCCGGTCTTCCACATCAACGGACTGCCGCCGTGGCGCAGGATATGGGTGGCCAGGTGGCTGGTACATTTCACGTCGTAGATGATGCAGGCGCCGGGATTGCGCTCCAGAACATCGGCGGCAAACAGCATCAACAGGCGATCGGGGTAGATGATCTCGCCGGACCTGGTCACCACGCCCAGCCGGTCGCCGTCGCCGTCGAGCGCCAGGCCGATATCCGCGCCGACTCGCTTGACGACGCTGATCAGGTCCTGCAGGTTTTTCGGATCGCTCGGGTCGGGATGATGGTGCGGGAACATGCCGTCGACTTCGCAGAACAAGGGCTCGACCTCGGCGCCGATCGCGGCCAGCAACTCCGGCGCGATCGAGCCGGCCACGCCACTGCCGCAATCGATCACCACCTTGAGCTTGCGTTCGATCTGGATGTCGCCGGAGATGCGCTGGATGTAGTCGTTCTTGATGTCGCGGATGCTCAGCAGGCCCGGGCCGTCGGCGCGGAACAGGCGGTTCTCGGCAATCCGCACGTAGATGTTCTGGATCGCGTCGCCAGACAGGGTCTCGCCGTCGATGACGATCTTGAAGCCGTTGTAGTCGGGCGGGTTATGGCTGCCGGTCACTGACACGCAGCAGCCGGCGCGCAACTGGAAGCTGCCGAAGTAGGCCATCGGCGTCGGCACCTCGCCGATGTCGATCACCTCGCGGCCGGCTTTGCGCAAGCCCTCGATCAACGCACTTGCCATCTTCGGCGACGACAGGCGGCCATCGCGCCCGATGACGATGCTGCGCTGGTTGCGCTCGTGCATCAGGCTGCCGATGGCCTGGCCGATCAGGCGGGCAATGTTCTCGTCCAGGGTCTGGCCGACGATGCCGCGGATGTCATAGGCGCGGAAGATGCTGCGGTCCATGGCGATGCCGGGGGCCGCCGGGGTTTCGGCGGTAACGCGTGCGGCTGCCCTTCCCTCGGGAGAGACGATGTGGCCGCCGCTCTGCATCTGGCTCAGGGTCAGGTCCGCAGGCAAGGCAACCGCCTCGCCGGACTCGGCAGAAGCCTCGCCGGCCCGACGCCGCGACCACCACAGGATTCCGCCGCCGAGCAGGGCCAGCAGGCCGGCGACGGCGAACTCGCCGAAGCCATGCCATCCAAGCAGGCCCTCCTGGGCGGGCGGGGCGACCGCCACGACCCGGAGTGGGGATCCGGCCACGACTTCGGCGGCCTCCTCGGCGTGGAACTTCAATTGCTCGGTGACGCCGGACTCGACCACGTTGTAGGTGCCCTGGCGTACCGCCAGATAGGCGCCTGACGGCGCGGCATCCTTGGCGGCCGCCCGGACCTCGGCCAGCGATTGGCGCAGATAGACCACGCGCAGGACCTGTCCCTCGTCGATTACCGGCACGGCCACGGCCAAGCGCGGTGAGCCGGCATCCTTGACCACGGCCAGCGCCTGCTTGCCGTCCTGCAGGGCGCGCTCAAGCAATCCCAACTTGCCATAGCCGAAGACCGCCGGGTCGGCATAGCCGGCGGCAAAATCGGTTCTATAGATCTCCACCGCCTCGGTGCCGGGAACTGCCTTCATGACCACGGCCCGGGCGGCGTCGGCGTCGCCAGCCCTGATGGCATTGATCAGCGCGACCCGACCCCTCAGACCAGCAGTGCGATCGAGCAGCTGCTGCACTATGGGGTTCAACTTTCCGGCGACTTCACCTCGTGCCTGTCCAGTCGCCGCCTGCAGTCGATTGCCGGAGGACACCTGCCAGCCATCCCAGGCCATCACCAGCGCGCCCAGGAAAAGCACACCGACTACCACCATCGGCAGCGCACCGAGCTTGAGCGACTTGATATCGAATCCAGCTTTCATTCGTCCCCCTGAAAATTACTGTCCTGCCCAGACGCCGCGACGTCCGGATTTCAGCGCACGCCAGTATGGCCAAAGCCACCCACGCCGCGCGCGCTTGCTTCGAATTGTTCCACTATCTTGAAGCTGGCCCGCATGACCGGCATGAACACCAACTGGGCGATTCGATCGCCCGGCTGGATGCGCTGGCGTTCCTGCCCGCGATTCCACAGGCTGACCATCAGCGGACCCTGGTAGTCGGCATCGATCAACCCCACCAGGTTGCCCAGGACCAGCCCTTGTTTGTGCCCGAGCCCGGAGCGCGGCAGGATCACCGCGCACAGTTGCGCATCGCCTATGTGGATCGACAGGCCGGTGGGAATCAGTTGCGCCTCGCCCGGCGCCAGTTCGATCGGGCCGGCGCAGAGCGCACGCAGGTCCATGCCCGCCGACAGGGTGGTGGCGTAGTCGGGCAAGGGGAATTCCGCGCCCAGCCTGGGATCGAGAATCTTCAGCTCGATCTCGCGGCTCACGGCTTCGCCTCCAGGCGCACGGCGATGAGCTTGAGCAGTTCGCGCGCCACCAGCCGCTTGGAACCGCGCGGCAGGTCGTGGCGGGCATCGGCGGAAAAGACGGTAAGCGCGTTGTCCTCGCTCTCGAAACCAATGCCGGCTTCGGATACGTCATTGGCGGCGATCAGGTCGAGCGCCTTGGCCTGCAGTTTTCCCCTCGCGTGCTGCTCCACGTCATTGGTTTCCGCGGCAAAGCCGACCACCAGGCGCGGCCTGTGCGGATGCGCGGCGACCTCGGCGAGGATGTCGGGTGTCCTGACCAGCTCGAGGGACAGCACTTGCGCCGACTTCTTGATCTTTCGCGCTTGCGTTTCGGCCGGCATGTAATCGGCGATTGCCGCGGCGCTGATATAGACGTCCTGCCCGGGCAGGGCGGAAAGCACGGCCTCGCGCATCTGGGCGGCGCGACGCACGTCGATGCGATGCACGTTCGCCGGAGTCGCCAGGCTGACCGGCCCGGCGACCAGCGTGACCCTGGCGCCCATCGCCGCCGCTTCGGAAGCCAGTGCAAAGCCCATCTTTCCGGAGCTGCGATTGCCCAGGTAACGAACCGGATCAAGGTCTTCGAAGGTTGGGCCGGCGCTGATCAGGAAGTTCATTCCGCCGAGCACTGACGAAACGTCCGGCTCAGCCAGCGCTGCCGCGATCTGCAGCGGTTCGAGCATGCGGCCCGCGCCGGTTTCGCCGCAGGCCTGGTCGCCTTCGCCGGGACCGAGCACCGACACTCCGCGCGCGCGCAAGGTCGCGATATTGGCCTGGGTGGCGGCATTGGCCCACATCACCCGATTCATTGCCGGAACGATCGTTACCGGTGCTTCGGTCGCCAGGCAAACCGTGGTGAGCAAGTCGTTGGCCAGGCCGTGCGCCAGGCGGGCGATGACGTCGGCACTGGCCGGCGCGATCAGGACTCGAGTGGTCCAACGCGCCAGTTCGATATGGCCCATCGCCGCTTCCGCCGCGAGATCCCACAGCGAGGTTCGCACCGGCCTGCCGGTCAAGGCCTGGAAGGTCAGCGCGGTGACGAACTGCTGCGCCGACTCGGTCATCACGACCTGCACTTCGGCGCCCGCATCCTGCAGCCGACGGGCAAGATCGGCCGCCTTGTAGGCCGCGATTCCGCCGCTGACACCCAACAGGATTCGCTGCCCGTCCAAGCCGCCCATATCAGGTCAATTCCTATGCTCGATAGAGGCTTAGCTTACCCGATGCCGCGGCATTTCCCGATGCGGCCAGCCGGTCAGTTCGTTCACGCTGGCCACATGCACATCCGTGATTGGCC
>Ga0315287_10007511_pt1 | contig 10933 bp, 9 predicted proteins | sample YL17G11_0_MG_FD_205037 | JGI IMG/M metagenome (GOLD analysis project Ga0315287, IMG submission 205037) | Sediment microbial communities from Yellowstone Lake, YNP, Wyoming, USA - YL17G11_0 | ecosystem: Environmental > Aquatic > Freshwater > Lake > Sediment | place: USA: Wyoming | collected...
CACTTGCAGCCTTTGTTTATCACCGAAAAGCAGATCCCTGGTCCTGAATCGAGTTCAGGATCGCTCGGGTTGACAGTATGCGGCAGACTGTTCGCTAACTCACGGACTGAAACTCAATAAGCCGATTCTCCACCCGTCTCGCTGATGAGCTTCCCTATCTGTTCCTTCAAGATGGGGAGATCGTTCTGGACCACACTCCAGACTTCGTCCAGGTCAACATTGAAATACGCGTGGACCACCACGTTCCTCATCGATGCGATGGAGCGCCACGGGATCTCAGGATGCATGGCGCGGAGCCCTTCGGAGATATTGGCTGCGGCTTCGCCGATGATCTGGACGTTATACACCATCCACGTCTGCACTAATTCGTCCCGTTCGAAAGCTGCCTTATCTATGCCGGCGTACCGCTCGATGCGCTCGATTGCCTCGACTATATCCAGCAACCTGATGCTGTCGTCTCTCATAAAGGCACTGCCTCCGCCAGAACACGGTCTCTGATCCGCTGCTTAAGCGACTTTTCCGGAGCGACGTCCACTTTGCGCCCCAGCAAGTCCTCCAAGGCCACCACAAGACCTGCATGGGTCAGCAGGCTGGTGCCTGGTTCGAACTCAACCAGGAAGTCGATGTCACTTTCAGTGTCGGCTTCATCACGGGCAACCGACCCAAAGACGCGTATGTTGTGCGCGCCGTGTTCGGCCGCGATACGGATGATCTCGTCTTTCTTGCTTTCCACCAGAGCCCTTATGTCCATGACTGCCTCCCGTTACGTCAGTATTGTACCACATTGCGCGGCTGCGCCCCCTATCCCTCCTGATCGCTGCCCGCCAGGACCGCGTCGGCCTCGCCCGGCAGACCCAGTTGCTTCTCCTGGGACCGCTTGTAGGCGCTGGGGAAGAACGCGCGCAGGATCCAATGCCAGATGTCGTCGACCACGGTATAAGAGACCGGGATAACGATCAACGTGAGCATTGTCGACAATACCAGACCGCCGATAACCGCGATGGCCATCGGCGCGCGCCACTCGGAGCCTTCGTTCATTGCCAGCGCCGTCGGCGTCATGCCGCCGATCATGGCGAGCGTGGTCATCAGGATCGGCCTGAGCCTGGTGGGGCCCGCCTCGAGCAGGGCGTCGTGCCGGTTGCGGCCTCGTTCGCGTAATGTGTTGGTGTAGTCCACGAGCAGAATCGCGTTCTTGGTGACCAGACCGACGAGCATGATGATACCGATCATGGCGACTATGCTCATGATATTGCCGGTCACCAGCAGCGCCAGCAAAGCGCCCACCATGGCTTGCGGCAAGCTGAACATGATGACGAACGGCGTCAGGAACGACTCGAACAACGCGCCCATCAACATATAGACGAGTAGGATGGCCAGCACCATGGCCTGCCCCGCGTAGGTGAAGCTCTCCATCATCATCTTGCCCATGCCGCCGGTCGCGACCGTGACGCCGGGCGCCTTGTCGGACTTCTCGTATGCGGCTGTGATCGCGTTGCCAACGGTCCCCAGGTCCGCGCCGCTCGCGAGGTTCGCCGACACATACACGACCCTCTGGCGGTTCTTGCGGTCGATCTTGGATGGAGCATTGTCGATCCGCACGCTCGCGACGTCTCCGAGGTAGATCGGCGCCCCATTCTTCGCGCCCACTATCAGGTTTTCGATGTCCGAACTCTTGTCGCGATCGCTTTTTGCGAACCAGACCCTGATGGGATACTCCGTGCCTGCCTCGCGCAGTTTCATGGTGTCATCACCCGCGATGGCGGTCCGGGCATTGATCGCCACCTGGGAGACCGACATTCCAAGCTCGGCGGCGCGCAGGCGGTCGACGATGATCCGCCTCTCGGGCAGTGACTCTTTATACGAGATGTCGACATCGATGGCGCCCTTGGTCTTGGACATGATGTCGGCCAGTTTCCGGGCCTGTATCATGATGTCATCCATGTTCTGGCCCTGGACCTCCATGTTCACCCCGCCGGTCGGTCCTTCCCCGGAGCTGGCCGACACGGTGATCTGTTCCGCGCCGGGAATCGATGCCGTTTGAGCCGAAATATCCTCGACGATCCCCTTGATGCCGCGTATGCGGTGCGTCTTCTTGACCGCCTTGCAGCTTATGCGCGCATACTGAGAGCCTTGCTGAACACCGAACATACCCGAGGCTGCGGCGCCGATGTAGCTGACGTAATAGCCTTCGTCTACGACTTCCATGTGCCGGTTATGCCAGGTACTGGGTTTGTACCATACCCTGTCGGATACCCACCTTTCGATGGGCTTCATCTCCGGCAGCTTGTCGAGGATAGCCTCCACTTGCCGCACCACCCCGTCGGTCGCCTTCAGCGATGTGCCGGGAGGAGTCCGCATGCTGATTATGAAGCTTCCCCGGTCGGAGTCGGGGAACATCGTGAAACCGAACGGCAGGAAGACGGCCAGAGCGATAAACGCCATCGTCACGCCGAAACCGATCGCTATCTTCTTGCTTTTTGAGTCTATGCCTGCCGCGATCGCGCACAGCACCAGTGCGATCAGCGCGATCACCACGCGGCCCGCGCTGGGCACACCCGCCACAAAGCGCCGTGTAACCGGATCCACGCTAATCAACGAGCCCGGCATGATCAGCGAGAACACGACGAACAGCGACACGAACCCGATGACCAGGGTAAGGAACCTGTTATGCAATGCCCATTCCAAAACCCCGCGGTAAGTGTGGTCCAGGCCTTTCATTATGGCCTCCAGGCCCCCGAATACTTTGCCCGCGACAATGTCAACCCTGTCCTTGAACGTCGAGCGACCCTCGGAAACGCGGCGGCTGGTGTCGATATCGTCGCGGTTTCTCTCTTTTTCGGTCTTCATCCACCGGGAAGCGAGCATCGGAGTCAGTGTGAACGACATGAAGAGCGAGAATGCCGTCGCGGTCGCGACCGTTATGCCGAACTGTCTGAAGAACTGGCCGACGATGCCGCCCATGAAAGCGACCGGCACGAACACCACGATGTCCACCATCGTGATCGCCACCGCCGCGAGGCCGATCTCGGTTCGGCCGTTGATCGCGGCCTCCTTCTTGCCCTCGCCCTTCCGCAAGTGACGTTCTATGTTCTCGAGGATGACTATGGAGTCGTCGACTAGAATGCCGACCACCAATGACAAGGCCAGCAGGGTCATCGTGTTCAGGGTGAACCCAAAAGCGTAGATCGGCGTGAAAGTCGCAAGAATGGAGGTCGGGATCGCGATAGCGACAATGAACGTTGCTCTCGCCGTATGCAGGAACAGCAGCACGATCATGACGACCAGGAATATGCCTTCGAAGAGGCTCTTGTTGACGTCGTTGAGGGAGTCTCTGACGTAATCCGCCTGGTCATCTATGATGATCGGCTTGACGCCGGGCGGCAGGACCGTGCCCATCTCTTTGATCTGTTTCATCACGCCCTTGGAGACGTCCACGGTGTTGGCGTCCGACTGCTTCTGCACGGTCAGGACCACGGTGGGTTTGCCGTTGATCCGGCTGACCCTCTCGGGCTCTTTGACCGTGTCCGCGACAGTGGCGACATCGCCCAACCGTACGTATGTATCGGGCTTGCTGTTCTTGCCGGGGACCATGATCCTCACGTCCTCGATTTCCTTGGCTTGCTTGAGCTCACCCACGGTTCTGATCGAGTAGTCGCGATTGTCTTCTTTAATGGTCCCGGCGGGCAAGTTGAGGTTCGAAGCCCGAATGGCCTGAATCAGCGCCGGCAGCCCGATGCTGTATGCCTGGAGGCGGTCCTTGTCCACCGACACGCTGATCTCGCGCTCTTCACCGCCCGTCGCGTTGACCGAGGCGACCCCGCCGACCTTCGACAGCCTGTCCACGATCACATCGTCGGCAAGGATTCGCATTTCCTTGGGCGACAGCGGGCCTGACAAGCCTATTGTCACCACCGGCTCGGACGAGATGTCCAGCTTCAAAATGGTCGGATCTTCAACGTCCTTGGGCAGGTCCCCCTTGATCGCGGAAACCTTGTCTCTGATGTCCGCCGTGGCGGCGTTCAGGTCGGTCCCGAGCTCGAATTCGAGCGAGACCGTGGACATACCGTTCTGCGAGGACGACGTGACATTGCGCAGATTGCCGATGGAGCCGACCGCCTTCTCGATCCGTTCGCTCACGAGAGTCTCTATTTCATTGGGGCCGGCCCCGGGATAGACCGTTATCACTGTCACGTAAGGGAAGTCGATCTTCGGGTTGAGTTCCTCGGGCATTCTGCTGCGGGACTGCAAACCCAGAACGATCAACGCCAGCACGAACATGATCATGAATATCGGGCGCCGTATTGATACATCAGTTAGCCACATGTTCTGTTCTCCGATATTGGTTACTTGTAGTGATCCTTCACGCCATATCTTGCTCGATAGTACCCGCTAGCCCTGAGTAGCGCAGCGTATCGAAGGGCGGTAAGTCTATTACCCGGTCCTTCGATACGGCCTTTGGCCTACTCAGGACCTACGGAGTACTCTCCTGCAAGCGAGGTACTGCGCAAGGACCACTACAGCTACTTCTTGGGAGACACCTTGATCCCGTCACTCAAGTTCTGGCGTCCGGCTGTTGCCACGACATCGCCGACTTTCAGGTTGTTGGGTGAAGCAATCTCCACATAATCCGTGTTTTCGGCGAGTGCCACAACGTCGCACCGCACTGCCTTGAAGGCTTCCTTGTCATCCACGATCACGAAGACCTTGCTGGCGCCGCTGCTCTGCTCGATCGCGTCCTTGGGCACCAGAATTACGTTCCTGTGAATGCCGGTGACGACGTCGCCACGCGCGAACATCCCCGGCTTGATGGCGGGGCTCTTGTCGCGGATGGCGATACGCACCATGAAGTTGCGGCTCTGCTCTGATCCGGACGGGAACACCTCCGACACCATTCCATTGAACACTCGGTCGCCAATAGCATCCACCCGCACCCTCACCGGCTGGCCGGGGTTGACGTTAACCACTTTTTTCTCGGATACATCTCCCTTGAGGTATACCGATCCCATGTTCACCACGTCCGCGAGGGCCTGTCCGGGGGAGACCACCTGGCCCGCGTCAGCCATACGGGAAGAGACTTGCCCCGAGATCGGTGACTTGATGTATGTATACGACAATTGCTGCTGGGCGAGCGCTACTGTCGCCCTGGCCTGCCCGATCGCCGCCTGGGCTGACCTCACGTCATCTGCTCGCAGCAGGTTCTGGGCCGCGTTGGCCTTCGCCGCGCGCAATCCTTCCTGGGCCGTGTCGACCGTGGCTTGCGCCGAGATCACGTCCTCGCTGCGCCCGCCTTCTTTGATCAGGTCAAGCTGGTCCTGCGCCGACTTCAGATCGGTCTGGGCGATAACGTATTGGGTCTGGGCCAGATCAAAAGTCGCCTGTGAAATGGCCCCTTTCTCCAGAAGCTGCTTGTTGCGCCTGAAGTCGGCTTCTTTGTTGTCCAGGCTGGCCTTGGCCGCGGCCACACGGTTTTCCGCGACCATTCTGTCCTGGTTGCGGGCCGGGTTCTTGGCGACCGCCAGCCTCGCTTCGGCCGACCTCAAGGCGGCCTGAGCCTGCTCGATGGCGGAATCGGTCTGGATCTTGGTGACCTTGGCCGTGGTGTTTGCCTGAGCCAGCCTGACGATTGCCGACCGCAGCCCTTCCTGAGCGCTTTCCAGACCGCGCCCGGCATCGTACTGGTCCAGCATCGCGACCACCTGTCCCGCGCTCACTCTATCGCCCTCACGGACATAAACCGCCGCCAGCCGACCGGCCACCTTGGACGACAGCGTGACCTTATCGAGCGCGGTGATATTGCCGGTCACCTCAACGGTCTGCTCCATATCGCCGGTGTTGATAACGGCGGTCTCGATTGGAACGCCGCTTTGGGCCCATCTTTCCTTGGCGGACGGCTTCGGGGGCTTCGGGGCGTTCCGTTTCATTGCCAGGCCCAAGCCGCCGATAACCACAATCAGGAGTAGTAGTATGATAAAGACTCTTCTCATCGCAAGACCTCCAAATCTATGAATGCATGCGCTCGATTTCGAGAAGCTGGACCTGGTTGAGTTCCGGCTGAGTTGACGTCGCGCGCTGCAGCGCGGCAAGCGCGATCGCATAATCGTACCGCGCGTTAACCAGGTTAAACTTGGCCTGGGTAAGCTGCGACTCGGCGTTGGTGACTTCCACGAGCACGGCTATCCCCGCCTCATATCTCACATTCGCCAGCCTCAATGCTTCATCGGCGAGCGCCACGGCTTCGGCGGTGGTCTCGGACCGCTTGGCCGCCTCTTGCAGGTTAAGAGCGGCCGTGCGGACATCCAAGCCCACCTGCAGCTTTGTCAGATCGAGAGTATCGGCCGCATTCGCCACGTCGGCGCGGGCCTGCGCCACTCGGGCCTTGGTTATCCCGCCGTCCCATATCGGGGCGCTCACGACCAGCGAAGTCTGCCAGTTCACGTTCTGATTGGAAAACGTGGTCGCGTTCGCGTTGAAGCCCATGTTCACGTTCCAGTTCAGCGACGGTTTCAGACCGGTCTGCTGCAGCTTGACGTTCCTGGCATTGAGCGCGATCGCCGAGCGGCCTGCTCTCACTTCGGGACGCCTGGCCTCGGCGGTCGCGATGCTGGCGGAAATGTCCACGGTCTTCACGTCGATCGTGGGCGTCACATTTATCACCTGAGTGGGTGTGTCGATGCCGATGCCGAGCGCGCGGTTGAACAACGACCGGGCGATTTCCGTCCTGGTCTGTGCCTGAATCAACTGCTGGTTGAGGTTCGCCAGGGTTACCTCCGCGGTCGTGACGTCGAACTTGGGCGCGGCGCCCGCCTCAAAGCGGGTCTTTGTGTTGTCCAACTGGGCCTTGGCGACATCGACCGCAGCCTGCGCGACGCCTTGCTGGCCATACGTGCGCAGGACTTCAAAGTAGGCCGCCTTGACATTCTGAATCACACGCTCCGAGGCCGCCACAAGGCCCAGATACTGAATATCGAACTGATACCTGGCGACATCCGTGGTGTATGCAAGCCGATGGCTTATGTCCAAAGGCAGCGTGGCCACTACGGCCGCCGTGGTGGACTGCGCGCTCTGAATCTCGATGGTCTGTGAGGGTTCTCCCGGAGCGCCTGGGAACGTCGCCGAAGTCGACGGCTGCCTGATGCTTGTTATCGTGCCGTTGAACTTGGGGTTGAAGTTCGCTTTGGCTTCTTCCACGACACCCACCGCCCGCCGCGCGATATCCACGGCGATCCTGAGGTCCGGGTTGCGCTCGAATGCCACACAGAGGGCCTGCTCCACCGTAAGCGGCTTGGACAGGTCGACCGTCAACACCGGCACCATAGCCTTGGCCGGCGCAAGCTGCGGCACGGGCAGCCCCGGCGGCCTGGGCGGCTGCGGCAGGTCGGCCGTCAGGGCCGGCGGCGGCGGCACTAACTCGTCAGACCCAACTTTGGCTATGTTCGAACCCGCTGCCCACGCGGGCATCGCCATCCACACGGCCAGGGCAATTGTTACCAGAGTATTCCTTTTCAAATCCCTTACCTCCGAGCTTCCATCAATCGCGCGATTTGCGCTCGAATATCTTGTCGCTTATCCCTTTGTTGACAACGTAATTGCTGAAACTTACAACCATATTGGCTTGTTGGGGGCGGCTTGCTTCTTCTCGATGCCTCCTGCCCCTACCGAATCCGCCTCCACCCGGCACGCTCATCACGGCGGATATCTCCACGGGCAGGTAATACTTGCCATCGACCAGCTTGTAGCGCCAGATACTGCCGGCCTTGAACTGCCCGGAACTCTCGGAAGCCACTATCACACCGCGTTTGCCATCCACCCACAGCGTGGTTTGGGGCCCGTCCGGGGATGTCAGCCCGACAACGTGACAATAGCAGCCCGCTTTGTTTTCGGACCTCAGATAGGTCGCCTTGCTGCCGCGGGACAGCTCTTCTATGGGATTGCCCACGAAAGACCCTTCGGGCACGAGCGCGACGCCGTCTTTTGCCTCGACGTGCACCCTGTTGGGTTTTTTGTAGTAAATGGTCATGGCCATTTTGCTGATCTTGATATTCGGGCCGGTTATCGACAGGCTGGCGTCCACGCGGTAATCGTTGATGGCCGCGAAGGTCTTCTTCACCGAGGCTACCACCTGATCGCCGGTGATCTTACCCGCCTGGGCCGCGCCCGCAAGCGTGAGTATACACACAATAACCGCGCCGAACGTCTTGCGCATCACGTCAGAATGTCCTTTCTCCAGAAGATCAAAACCGAGCCTGCGAACAATCCCGCCAGATATGCCCCGAGGTAAGACAGCGATGTCCATATCTCCCGCCACGGCATAGGATCAACGAACGCCTTCTGCCCGACCAGCAAGTGTGTGCTTAGCAGGTAGTTCTTGACGGGCGCGAAGTAGGGGATTTGCCCCACGATGAACATCGCAAACAGCAGCATTACCGCCCCGCCGATCGCGCCCATCGAGTTCGAGAGCCAGGTCGATATGAAAAACGCGATCATCCCGAACGCCGCCATCGCCGCCGCCGTCAGGCCGTATGCCAGCGCAAGCCTGTAGAGCGCCTCACTGCTGTTGTAGTATGTGATCATCGGTTGCTCGAACGTTCCCATCGATATGAACCCGCCGCGCCCGAACGCTATCCAGCCCATCACGTAAGCCGACAGCCCGACGAAACCCACCAGCCCCGCCACATAGATCATACAGGCAATGAACTTCGCCCCAAACAGGCTCCCGCGTCTCACCGGCCTGGCGAGGACCGTCCGCAGCGTGCCGTCCGCGCTTTCCCCGGAGACTATCTCGCCGAAAATCAGGCTCACGAAGAACGGCATGAACATCGTGAGTATCGGCACCGAGGCAAACGACGCGATTGTCACCCACGCCATCATCTCGGCCGTCGCGGTCCTGCCGACCAACTCGGAGCCGAACCCCACGGCCTGGTTCGCGGCCATCTGCCCGACATCCCCATACTTCACACCCAACAGGACCAGGAAGTTGATCACCAGGAAAGCCGCGAAGCCCAGATAGGTCCTCGGCCTGCGGGACATCTTGAAAAGCTCAAATCCGATTTGCCGCAGCATTATCGCCTTCCATCAGACTCAAATACAGCTCCTCGAGGGAGGTCCGTCTCGGCATCAGGGCCGACACTCCGACGCCCTGTTCCACCAGCAGTCTGTTGAGTTCGGCGGAATCTCCGCCCGAGAGCTTCACGTTCAACGTGGCGCTGTCTTCCGGGCGAGGCGCCGCCTCCACCCATTCGATCTTGTCCATCACTCCCAATGCCTTCGCGGCATTATCGACCTTGATATCATAGACGCTCGATCCGCCCAGCAGATCGCTCACCCGGCCGCTTTCTATGACACGGCCCTTGTTGATCACGGCGATCCTGGTGCAAACCTGTTCCACCTCATAAAGAAGATGGCTGGACAGGAACACCGTCTGGCCGAAGTCCGATGCGAGTTGCCCGATCAGCATGCGCACTTCCTTCATCCCCTGCGGATCGAGGCCGTTGGTCGGCTCATCGAGGAGCACCAGGTCCGGTTTGCCGATTATCGCCAACGCGATTCCCAGTCTTTGACGCATTCCCTGCGAGTAGGCATTGACCTTGTCGCCGGCTCGTCCGAGCAGCCCGACCGTATCCAGGGCTTCGTCGATCTGCTTGCCGGTGCAATCACCGCCCGTGTTCGCCAGCACCCGCAGGTTGTCCCGCCCGCTGAGGTATTTATAGAAAGCCGGCGCTTCGATCATCGCCCCCACGTTCTTGAGCGCGCGGTGGCGGCGAGTCCAGACATCGTGGCCGAACAGGCTCACTCTGCCGGATGTGGGCCGGATCAGCCCCACCATCATGCGCAGTGTCGTGCTTTTCCCGGCTCCGTTCGGCCCAAGGAAACCGAACACCTCTCCCCAGCCAACCTCCAGGTTCAGGTCGTTGACCGCGAGCAGGCGCCTGAAGCGCTTCGTCAATCCGGACGCGATAATCAGCGGCTCCAAGGGTCCCTAACCTCCGCTGCCGTCGTTCTCGGCGTTTGCCACCCGGACCTCGATCTTGTTCAAGTCTTCCAGGAGCGAGGAGAAGAACTCTCTCATGTCGTTGATCTTGCACAGCATAAGGCCGTGGCCTCCCGGATGCCCGATCACCAGGATTTTGTCTCCGGGGTTGATGCCGTATTTCTTGCGCGCATCAGCCGGGATCACCACTTGCCCCCGCTCGCCGACCGTCGCCGAGCCGTAGAAATGGTCCTCCATTGTCAGTTTAGCGTCCAACTGCAAATCACCTCGGTGTGCTAAGTGTGCCAAATCATACAAATCATACTTCCATACTACCGCCCACAATTCCTCCCGTCAGCAAAAAAATTGGGTTGCGGAGCTAAGCCGGGGGAAAGGGGGGAATGCGTTGTAAGTCATAGGTCATAAGGTCGTGCGTCGTGCCTATCCCTCAAGGTATCCCTACCTGGACGGCGGCCACCATGTCATTCCCAGCATCCCATGCCCTGTCATTCCGAGCGCAGTCGAGGAATCTGCTTTTCCTTCGCACGAGAATCTGCCGCGGGAACGACTGCGCCCACCAAGCCTGCATATCTCCACCGTCAAGAGTTCCCGCAGCTAGCACGAAGTCATCTACCAAGAGCAACCCAGCAACAGACGCTATCGCAACACATACATCAATGGTTTTCCGCACCGCAAGCGTGGTGGAGCACATCCCGTCTCCCGGGCAGTGGAAACAGGAAATTAGGGACAGACACCTATTAGACAGCTGTTTTCTCGGAACAACGATGGGGTCCCGCGCATCCATGCGCCAGCCCGCTCGTCAGAACCTCGGATGATAATCGCACTCACCTCACCACCCATACAGATGCGATGAGTGCAGCAATGCGCGTCTGATGGCTTGGAGAACTTCACAACACAATCCCTATAGGAAAATAAGTTGTTAAGTTCCTCTGCCACCGTGATGAC
>Ga0315287_10007512_pt1 | contig 10933 bp, 7 predicted proteins | sample YL17G11_0_MG_FD_205037 | JGI IMG/M metagenome (GOLD analysis project Ga0315287, IMG submission 205037) | Sediment microbial communities from Yellowstone Lake, YNP, Wyoming, USA - YL17G11_0 | ecosystem: Environmental > Aquatic > Freshwater > Lake > Sediment | place: USA: Wyoming | collected...
TCAGCGTGCGGCGAGGCGCCTTCAGCGTGCGGCGAGGCGCCTTCAACCCGCAGGGCGAAGACCACGTCCGAGCCGCGGCGGGTGTCCAGGCCGGCGACGGGGAGGGAGAGGGCGTGGTGTGAGGAGGAGGGAGGGGTTGCACGAGCGCGGCGGTGGCGGCCGGCAGCGGTGACAGCCGCCCCTCCCGCCTGTCGCGCCGCCTCCATCAGGCGCACGCCCGCCAGGCGGGCACGGTCCTGGAGAGGGTGGAGCTGGGCGGGGTTGTCGCCATCGGCGGCCGGCATCCTGTGCCTGCGTTTTTTTATTATTATATGGGAAACGCGTTTGGGATGTGGACTGCGAGACCACGCATCCTCGAGAACACGGGCGCAGCGAAGATGCTCTCTTCGCTCCTCCTCCTGGCCGCCGCCGCCTTCCAGCCGGCCGCCGCCCTTTGGCCGGCCCTTTGGGCCACAGCCGCCTCGCCCGGCTATGCGGGCCTGATAGGCGGGCCCCGGGCGAGCGGGATAGAGTTTAGCGGTGAGGAGTCGGGTGAGAGAGAGAGAGAGAAAAAAAAACGCGTCGTTTCTCGACCTGCCCCCTTCTTTCATCATCATTCACAAATGTGCCCCGGCCGTCCATCTCCCCCCCCCGTCCCTCCCTCTCTCTCTCTCCCTCCACCTCAGACCTCCCCGGCTTCACCCGGTCCGTCCTCGCCCCTGACCACGCCCTCATCACCCCGGAATCCCGGACCTGGGCCCCGCTGGCCGGGTGGGTGAACGCGAGCGCGGCGGTCCTGGTGAGCCCGGCCCCGCCGATGCGGGCCGGCTTCACCATGGCGCTGGTGGACGTGGGCGCGGGCGGGGCCCTGGCGCCGGCCCTGGCGGGCGGGGGCCCCGGCGCGGCAGCCGCGCGCGCCCGCGTCCAGCGGGCGGTGTTCGTGCTGGACGGCAGCCTGGAGGTGCGCGGCGAGTGCGCTGGGCTGGGCGCCACCCCGCTCACCCTGCACGCAGACGGCTTCCTCTTCCTGCCCCCGCCCTGCGCGGCCTCCGTGGCCCTGGCCTCCACCGCCGGCGCGGGGCTGGTCATGTGGGAGAAACTGTACACACGGGGCGGCGTGGGCAGGGACGCCGGGAACGCGCCGCCGCCCGCGGTGGCGGTCGCGTCCGCGTCCGCCCTGCCGGCCGTCGACCCGGGCGGTGGGGAGACGTTCACCCTCCGCCGCCTGCTCCCCTCGCCCTCGCCCACGTCCGCCCCGGACTTCAACGTCCACCTCATGGACTTTGAGCCCGGCCAGGTCCTGGCCACCAGGGAGGTCCACCACAACCAGCACGGCGCGCTGCTGCTGGAAGGGGGCGGCATGTACCGCCTGGGCGGCGCGTTCCACCCGGTGACAGCGGGCGACGCCATTTGGATGGCGCCCTTCGTGCCGCAATGGTTTGGGGCGCTGGGGAGCGGGCGGGCGCGGTACATCATTTACAAGGACGCGGGGGCGGACCCTTTGCTGGCGGTGTGAGCGCAGGCATGCGTGTTGGCGGGGGAGGAGGTTGAAGACAACGGCGGTCGCTCGCCCTGCTCAGCACGCTCGGCACAGTGGTGGTGACATGGGAGAAAAACAACACCCTCACCGCGCTGAATCAGGCTGCCGCCTTGTCCGCCTTCCTCTCCTTCCCCTCCTTGTTCCGAAACGGGCACGCTCCTCCACCGCCATCATCCACCCGCCCCGTCACGGGGCAGGTCGCGTGCGTGGCACCCCGCTCCCGCGCCACCCGCCCCGCGTCCCGCCCCACCAGGGGCGGGCCCGCGCCCAGGTCGCCGAGCGCGAGGGCCAGCGCGGCCACGCCCGCCGCCATGTCGGCCGGGCTCGCGTACTCGCCCGGCACGTGCGACAGGCCACCCCTGCAGCGTATGAAGATCATGCCCGACCGGAAGGCGCGGGCCATGGCGAGCGCGTCGTGGTAGGCCCCGCTCACCAGGCGGGGCACGGCGCCCGGCCCGCCGCCCTTGGTGGCCCGCGGCGTCACCGCGGCGATCGCCCGGGCGGCCGCGGCCTGCACCTCGACGTCCGTCGGCATGGGCGGGTCGGCGGTCAGGGTTTCCACGGCCACCCCCACCCGCCGCGCCCGGCCGATGGCCCGCGCCGCCTTCCTCACCGCCCGCAGCGCCCCGTCCCGGCGGGGGCCGTCGATGTCGCGCAGGTCGACAGACAGGGTGGCGGCCGTGGGGATGGCGTTGGTGGCGCCTGGGAACAGGGACACGCTGCCGACCGTCGCGACCGCGTGCGGGGAACCCTCGCCCGCCACAGCGACCGCCGCCTCGACGGCGAGTGCCAACTCGGCCGCAGCCAGCCCGGGGTCCCGGCGCTCGCGCATCGGCACCGTGCCCGCATGCCCGCCCGGCCCCGTAAAGGTGACACGCAGGGAGGCGGGCGCCGCGATGGCGGTGACCAGGCCGAGCGGGGCGCCCGCCGCCTCCAGGGCCGGCCCCTGCTCGATGTGAAGCTCCAGGAAGTGCGTGATGACGCCCAGGCCGATCCGGCACCCCCTCAGGACCGCGTGCGCGGGCGGCGCGGCGCCGCCGTTCCGGCCCCTCCCCGTGCCGTGCCCGTACCCCGCCGCCCGGGCGGCCTCCAAGAAGGTCGTCCCATTGGCATCCCGGAGCGCCTCCAACCGGTCGGCGGCCAGGAAGCCGGCCATGGCGCGGGAGCCGATGCAGGACAGGCCAAAGCGGGTGGGCTCCTCGGACGTGAACAGGACCGCCTCCAGGGTGCGCACGGGCTGGTACCCGACCGCTTTCAGGGCCTTGATCGCGGCGATGGCGCCCAGGACGCCCACCGTCCCGTCATACCGGCCCGACCCTGGGATCGCGTCGGCGTGGGAGCCCGAGGCGACGCCCCCGCGGAGGGGGTCTGTGCCCGTCCACCGCCCACGCATGTTTCCCACTCCATCCTCTGTAATTTGCAGCCCGGCCTCCACCATCAGGCCGCGAATGTAAGCGCGGGCCTTGGCGTCCTCTGGCGTGAAGAGGACGCGGGTGATGCCTGGGGGAGGGGAGGAGGAGAAGGTGGCGAGCGTGTTGATCTGAAAATGATGTGGGGACAAAAAGATGGAGAGAGGTGAGGGAGGGGGGGGGGGGGGGGGCGAGGTGGAGAGGAAGTGCGAGTGCATTTTTTCTCTCCGTCCCTGTCCTCACACACACACCTGTCTCTCCAGCTCCTCCCCTGAAATGTGGGCGGCCAGGTCGGCCACGCCGGGCGGGTAGGAGGCGGGGCCGTCGGCGGGCGTGAGCGCGAGCGCCGCCCGGCGCAGGAGGCTGGCCGGCGAGAGGAGGAGGGGGGTCGCGGGCGGGGCGGCGAAAAGCAATAGCGCGGCCAACAGCGCCAGGGCTGTAGTGTCGCGGCGGCCAGCCCACATGCCAATGTGTGGAGGCATCGAGTGGCTGAAGCGCGTGCGCGGGTGAGGCGCAATAATAGAGAGACGCCCGGCAAAGGTGAACTGTTGCTCGGGCATTTGTCTCTTCTCTTCGCACTCATCTATTCTCTACCTCCTCCACCCTCGACCCATCCCACCACAAACGAAATCCAATGGGCGGACACGTTGTGGCCATCGAGTCGGAGGAGCAGTGGAAGGCGACGCTGGTGGAGGCCAAGGACATGGCGGTGCGTAAAGAGTTTGTTTTGATGGGGGGGCGGGCGGCGTGCGCGCGCTCGCGGGGGAAACCACACCAAACCCGTGCGTGTGGGCGTGCGCCGGCCTTCGCTCTCGATCCACCTTGGCACGGGGCGCGCTAGCGCATCTATTGCTCCATGCCTGGGCAGCCGGACGTGTGGTCGGTAGGGCATCGCACGCTCAGCGGGTGCGTGCTGAGAAGCGCGCAGGCGCCCCATCGCCAAACGGCCCCGCTAAAAAAAAAAAAAAAAAAAAAAAAAAAACCCTTTTTGCGTCTATCTTGCTGCGACCGGCGCGCGCATCTCTCCACCCTGTGGTCATCAGCCAGGACGGGCGTCTACTCCACCGACCGGAAGTTCTTCCTGAGCGTGCGCGCGTGCGCCGAGACGTGCTTGTCTCTCGCGGCTAGAAGAGAAGGCACGCCCCTCCTTTTCGAACCTCCCCCCCCTCTCTCACCATCCATCTCGCTCTCTCCTCTTTTCACCAGGTCATCGTCGACTTCACTGCCACCTGGTGCGGCCCCTGCCGCATGATCGGCCCCTACTTTGAAGAGCTGGCGGGGAAGTTCGAGGGCATGGCCACCTTCTTAAAAGTGGATGTGGATGCGGTCGAGAAAGTGGCGGCCGCGGCCGGCATTTCCGCGATGCCGACCTTTCAGGTGTGGCGGGGCGGGGAGAAGGTGGAGGAGCTGGTCGGCGCGGCCAAGGACGCCCTGCTGGCGCTGGTGCAAAAGTACGCGGTCGTGGGGGTGCCGGCTTGAGATGGACGGAAAGAAAGGGAAGGCAAGAGAGAGACCACGCGGATGGAGGGGGGTTGATGAGAGAGAGAGGAAGGTTATGAGACCTCTTCATTTCCCTTTTTTTTCGCGCTTGTGAGCACACACTCCACCCATTTTTTTCACCTCGTCATCACACTCGGACACACGCACGCACACACACGCACACACACACACACACACACACACACATGTCGCGTCGCGGCAAGCCGCTCACCGCGGGCCTCGCCGCGGCAGCGGCCGCCGCGCTTGCCCCTCGCCGACCTGGAGGGAAGCAGAAATGGGGAGGTGGTGGTGGAGTTGGCGGCGGCCATCGTCGTGCCTCCTCCCCGCCCCTCGGCGGCGGCCTGCACATGCTGGGCGGCCATGCCTCCGCTCCCATGATGGTGGCCGGCGGGGCCGAGGGCGGGAAAGTGCACAAGAAACAACAAGCCCGCCTGGCGGCGTCCGCGGGCGGTGGGCGCAAGAAAAAAAAGGGTAGGCGCGCCACGCCGACCCCTCCGCCGCCGCCGGGCACGGAGGGCGAGCTCTCCGAGGGCGAGGCCTCCACGCCGGGCACAGTCGAAGGCCCGCCCCAGGGCAGGGCTGAGGCGAAGGCGGAGGCGGAGGAGGTGGAGGAGGAGGTGGGGGAGGTGGTCGCGGTGGCCCCTCCTCCTCCAGCATGCGCGCCGCCCGCCCCCTTCCGTCCAGGCCCGCCCCCGCCCGCGCCCTGGTGGAAGTCCGCCAGCCCGCCAGGTGCAGCCCCTGCCCTGGCCCTGGCAGAGGCCCTGGCCCTGGTCCCCCTGTCCTTTGGCGGCGGGGCCCGCCGGGCCGCGCTCGCGGAGGTGGTGGCCCCCCCCCCCCAGCCTCACCCCCGCGCGCTGCCGGCGTGGGGGTGTGTGGCAGCGACTGCGCCCTCGGGCGGCGCCACGGGTGCGGTGGCCGGCCTGCTCACCCTGTCTGGCGTGGGCGGGGGGCGGGGCACCTCGCTGGCGACGGGCGGCGGGGGTGCCTGGGGGCGGGCGGCCACGGCCGTGGCCCTGATCCCGCGAGGACCGGGCCTGGGAGGCGGCGGCCCGCCCTCCCAGGCATGGGGTGGTGGTGGTGATTGGGGGGGAGAGGGCGGTGCTGCTGCCGCTGGCCCACCTCAGCGGCAGCTGCCTCACCGCCCCACCACCTGGCCCCCACCCCCACCCTCCCCCCTGGGCTCCTGGGGGCGTATGAGTGGCCGGGGCGGCGGCGGCGGCGGCGGCGCGGGCGGCACTGGCGGCGGCGGGTGGGGCCGCAGCGGCCGTGGTGACCTGCCCACCGCGGGCACGGGGGGCGCCGCCGCCGCGGCCTTCATTGACCTCCACCTGCCGTCCCCCCTGAGTGGCGGTGGTGGTGGCGTGTGGTGGGGCGGGGGTGGCGGCGTCGGGTTATGAAAATCGTGGCAATAAAAGAAAAAAAAAACTGTTTTTACACAAAACTCTCTCCATCCTCTTTTTTCTCGTCCATATTTCTCACTTCAAGCCGCCGTCGCGTCTATCATAAATTCTCACTCAACGCCGCCGCCGCGTCTATCATCACTTCTCACTCAACGCCGCCGCCGCGTCCAGCACGCGACTGACGGACACCAAGTCCGGGATCCCCCGCACAAATTCGACCACCGTCTTGTGCCAGGCCGTGTCCAGCGCGCCCGGGCGGCGGCTCCTCAGCCAGGCGACCATGGCGGGCGAGCCCGGCAGGCCGAGGTTGTCGACCCCCAGCACCGTCCCGCCGCTCTCACCGCCCCGCACCAGGCCCGGCGTGGCCAGCAGGGCTTTCACGTCCGGCAGGTAGGCGTCCTTGTCGTGGTCCACAAACACAAAGTCAAAGGGGCCCTCGGGCGCGGCGGCGGCCAGGGAGGGGAGGTGCGTTTCCAAGGGGCCCTCGAGCACGGACACCGTTTTGGCCAGGCCCGCATGCACGAGGATGCGCCGTGCCACGGCAGCAAACTCGGGCACGACCTCGACAGTGTATATGCGTGCGCCAGGCGGCGACGCCGACGCCAGCAGCATCGCCCCGTACCCGCAATACGTCCCCAGCTCCAAAATTTTATAAGCCGGGGTTGACTGTAGGGCTTCAGTGATGATGGCGCCCTTCACCGGGCCGACCGCCATCATCCAGGCTACAGAGTCTGCATAGGCCTCGAACGCTGCCAGGGCGGCGGTCAGGTTGTGCGGCGGGGCGTGGGAGAGGACGTAGTCGGCGGCGGCTGCTTCCCGGCCGTCGCCAAAGAACACCGGAAAAAAGGGGGCGAGGGGAGGGTAGGTGCGCCCGACCATGGCGGCGCCCAGGTAGGCCGCCCGCCTCATATTCGGGAAGGAATACAGTAGCACGGCAACTAGGGCGAGCACTAAAGCGAACATCAGGGGCGTGCGGGCCATTTTGGGGGGCGGGACGTGGGGCCGGGGGCAATTGGAGGACATTTGTTTTACTGCGTTGTGGCAAACCCCCCGACAACATGTGGGGGGTTGCCCCCCTTCCTTGCCCCCCTTGCCCGCCAGCTGGTGGCGGGTGGTGCAGCCCCCTCCGCCCCCTCCCTGCCGGCGCGTCGCTTCTGGCTTCTGCTTCTGCTACTGCTGCTGTGACGCGGCGCCGCCCTGGTGGTGGGTGGGTGGCGGTGGCTGGCGGCGGCGTGTTTGTTCCGAAAAAATGACTACCATTTTCTCCCATCCCACCGGGGGGGGGGTCGGGCTCTCTCTACGCAGCCCTGCTCTCTGCCTCTCTCTCTTCTCTCTGCTCTGTCACATCAAAAGTCGAGCGCGTCGTCCGGGTCCTCATCCGAGTCCGGATCGGTGTCCGAGTCCCGCACGTAGAGGATGCGGCCGCCGCCGCCACCGCCCGCACCCCCGCCACCCGCCTGGGCGTGGTGGTGGGCGTGGGCGTGTGACCCTCCTCCGCCTCTCCGCCCTCCGCCCGGCTCCACCAGCCCGGCCTCTGGTGTGTGCAGGGCGGCCACACCCGGTGCCTGCGGCGCGCGGGCGCCCGGCGGGGCGCGCAATGAAAGGGCGGCGGCGGCGGGCGCGGCGTTCGCCTGGTGGGGCAGGGTGACCGCCGCCCGGGCGGCCGCCTCGACGCGGGTCAGGGAGAGCAGCATGCCGCCGCCCGCGACGGCCGGTTGCTGCTGCTGCCGCCGCTGCTGCTGCTGTGCCGGCGCCAGGGAAGGGCCCCCGCCACCGATAGCAGCGAGCGGGGCAGGCAAGGCGGGCCCGACCACCCCACCCCCACCGCCGGCCACCGCCCAGAAGGGGCAGGCGGCCACCGCCACCCGCCCGGTCCGGGGCGAGGGGGTGGCAGCCTCCAGGAAGCCGTCGGGCGGGCGTGGCGGGGTGGTGGCGGTCGTGCCCCCGCTGCCCGAAAAAACCCTGCCCCCCCCCCCCGCCCCCCTGACCCGGACCACGCAGGTAGCCGCGGACACGAGCGCCGCCTCCTCTACCGGGCTGAGCCCGTCGGCGTGGGCCAGCGCGAGGACGGCCGCGACGGCCGCGTGCGCCCTCAGCGCGGCCACCGCCCGGGCCGCGCCGGGCGGGCCGCCACAGGCCAGGGCCAGGCCTGTCAGGGAGTCGATGGCGAGGGTGACGGTGCCGGGCGGCGGCGGGAGGGCCGGCACCAGGGCGGCCACCACCGCGGCTGGGGACCAAAATGAGGGGCCTGCCTTTGGGCTGCTTTCCTCCTCGTTTACTCCGCCCCCGCCAGTCGTCGTCGCGACCTCGACCGTCGCCAGGGCGGCCAGGCCCGATGCCGCGGCGGCACGCGGGGCGTATCCTCGCCAGCCCCACCCCCCACCGGAGCGGAGGAGGGCGAGCGTGGGGGGAGGTGGGGGAGAGAGGTGGGATGGCGGGGCGGGTCGAGGCGCGGCGGCCAGGACGAGCGAGGCCCATGCGTCTGCCGTCGGGGGCCGGCTGCCCGATTGCGCGCCCCTCTCTTCCAGCACTAAGACCAATGGGGCGGGGGCGGTGCTGGTGAAGGGGCGGCCCCGCCGCAGGATGGCCAGCGGGGCGTCCATGTCGAGCGGAGCAGAGAGAAAAGAGAAACGCTCTTGCTCTGTGAAGACGAGCGCGAGTGAAAGAGGCGGGGCGGGGCGCGCCCTGCTCACTCCCCTCAAATCAACCTTTCTCCGTTCCTCCGCTTCTTCACGCACCTTTCGCCGGGTGGGCAGGACACCCGTACCACAGTCTCCCAAAAAGGCAGGGCAATCCACCCGCCTAGCCCTCTGCCCTGCCTGCGCGCGTGACAGAGAGAGGGAGAGAGAGAGAGATCGTGCTTTTCGAAAGCTCTCGCCGGCACAAAACGAAAAAATAACGCGGGCGCTGCCTTCAACAAGAGACCCCGCCTCCGCCGCTCTCCAGCGCACCTGGCCGCGCATCCAACCCACGCCGAGCACGACAGACATGTTCACCTGCCTGTCCTAGAGCTTGTGTATCCTGCTTTGAGCTAGGCACTTGGGGTCGCGTCGCTTTTCGTTGACCCCATTTTTCCGCCCGCGCGCCTGCCGCTCTTCCCTTTTTTTTCAACCTTCTCCCTCCATTTTTTTTTTCATGCGCGCCGCCTTCAACGGCGGCCGCCCGTCCTCCCTGGGCTCCCTACCCACCGCCCGGTCCTACAACCGGCTGAGCAGTGCAGGCGGTGGCGGGCTGCCAACGTCCGCGAAACCGCCGCCGTTCAGCACCACTGCCATCTCCCCCGTGTCTCCCGCCCGCGCCCGGGCGGCGGCCCGGCGGCGGGTTGCCGGCCGGGCCGCCGGCTGGGTGGGCGCGGGGGTGGCCTTGCTGTTGCTGGCCTCGCTAGCCAGGCGCGGCGGCTCCTCGCCCGCCGACGCACCCCTCCCCCTCTCCCGCCTCCCGCCCCCCGCGGCCGGCAGCGGGAGCGGGCGCACCGCCGCGCGCGCGGCGCGCCCACCCCTGGCCGGCCTGGCCGCCATTTCCCTCGCCGCGGACGCCCTGGCGTCGGCCGGGCACGCGCCCCCCGCTGTCCGGGCGGCCTGGCGGGCGGCGGCGGTGGGCGACAGCAGCGGCGGCGGCGGCATTCGAGACGAGGCGCCACGTCCCGGCGGGGCGGGCGCCGGCCAACGCCTTGCCCAGTGGGAGCCGACCACCGCCCCGCCCGCGCCCGGCTCCGACGCCCTGGCGGCCGAGGTGGGGGCGCTCGTCACGGGCTTGCGCGCCGCCTCAGCGGCCGCCTCCCCCACCACGCCCGTCGCCTGCCCCTGGGACGCGACCCTCCGCCCCGGCGCCCTCATCCCCGCGGCCACGCGCGTGCTGCTCGCCGCGGACGCGCGCGACTTTGGCCCCGCCCTCGCCCCGCACTGGGTCCTCCAGGCGGCCACGCTGCTAGCCCTCCTGCCCGCGGGGGGCGGCTTCCTGTCCGTATACGAGTCCGGGTCCACGGACGGCGGGGCGACGGGGGCCTGGCTGGGCGTGGCGCGGTCGCTGGCGGCGGCCATGGACGCGCCCGCCCGCGTCATCGCAGGCGGGCGCCTCACGCGCGCGCCGGGGACCGACCGCATCGCCTTCCTCGCGTCCGCCCGCAACCGGGCGCTGGAGCCGCTGTGGCTGGACCCGGGCGACCCGGAGGGGTGGGACCCCGCGGGCGGCGGAGGGGGGGATGGGCGGTGGAGCAGGGGCGGCGGCGGCGGCGGCCGCGGGGTGGAGGTCGCTGCTGGAGGAAACGCGACCACCCCCACAGCCGCGCGCGCGCCGCTTCCTGTCCTTCCACCGGGCGCCAACGCCACGGCGCCCGCGGCCCAACCCGCCGGCCGCCCGCCACCCTTGCCCCTGGGCCCGCCCTCGCCTTTGCCGCCCGTGCAGCCGCCCTTCCCCGACAGCGCCGCCGCCGCCCCCCACCATAATGCCCCCCCCCCTCCTCCCCAAAGGAGGGGGTGGCCCGCGGACAGGGTCCTCTTCATCAACGACGCCTTCTTCTGCGCGGGGGGCGCCCTGCGCTTGCTGGCCCACACGCTGTCCACGGGCAACGCCACGCTGCCCGCCCCTGCCGACGTGGCGTGCGGCCTGGACTTCGACAGGCCCCGGCTGCAGGACGAGCCCCTCGAGGAGAGGGCCGCCCTCTTTGCCGCCCGCACGCACGCCTCCCTCCCTTTCCTGCCCCGCCCCCTCCTGCGGGCGGCCGCCCGGGCCTTCCCGGCGACCCTGCTGTCGTCCTGGGCGGTCGAAGGCTCCCCCGCGGACCGCGCCTACCAGGCGGGCGCACCCCTGGGGTTTTACGACATCTGGGTCGCCCGCGACGCCGACGGGCGGCGCTTTGGCAAGGCGGCGCCCTACGCGGGCGACGCGTACTCCATCGCCCGGCTCTCGGCCGGCCTGCCCTTCCCCGCCACCTGCTGCTGGAATGGCATGGTAGCCCTGCCCGCCGCCCCTTTCAGGGAGGGCGGCCTGCGCATGCGGGCGGCCGCGCCCGGCGGCGGCGAGTGCGCGGCGTCCGAGTGCTCCCTCCTCTGCAACGACCTGCTGCGCCTGGGCCACGCCCGCTTCCTCGTCGACCCGGCCGTCCG
>Ga0315287_10007514_pt1 | contig 10931 bp, 8 predicted proteins | sample YL17G11_0_MG_FD_205037 | JGI IMG/M metagenome (GOLD analysis project Ga0315287, IMG submission 205037) | Sediment microbial communities from Yellowstone Lake, YNP, Wyoming, USA - YL17G11_0 | ecosystem: Environmental > Aquatic > Freshwater > Lake > Sediment | place: USA: Wyoming | collected...
CCAGTGCGACTATTCTACCCCAAACCATGCCGATCCCAAAATTTCCGCCAGCCTAGCTTGAGAAGGAGCTGGGATCATTGCGTGACCTTGCACCTCACCACTCGCGGCAACGACCAGCAAACGATCTTTCACGATGAGACCGACCGGACGGATTTCTTGACACGGCTCGGGCAGGAGGTTCTGCAGCAGCGCTGGCGCACTGCAAAGTCAAGCAATGACCCCACCCGTGTTCACTCTACAGCTTTCCATTCTCCAGGAAACTGAAGTATCCAGTCCTGTTGAAGATGATGTGGTCCAGCAACTCAATGCCTACGATTTCACCAGCCGCTTTGAGCTGGGCGGTAATGTTGATGTCGCTTTGCGACGGTTCAACACCACCGCTGGGGTGATTGTGGGCGACGATGACAGCCGCAGCACGGTCGGAGAGTGCATCCGCGAAGACTTCGCGCGGATGAACGGGGCTGCGGTCAATCAGGCCAATCGAGACCACCCGGATGTTTAGAATCTCATTCGCACCGTTGATGCTGGCACAGAGGAAATGCTCCTGCTTGCGGTCGGCATAGTGGCGGATGTGCGGCAGTAGGTCGGCAGGCGTCTCAATCTTTGCGCCTTCCGGTTTGATTCGACGGCGGGCGAACTCGATAGCGGCGAGGATCAAAGTCGCCTTGGCATCGCCCACGCCCGCGAACTGCGAGAGGTCTTCGGCGTTCACATCCAGCCCCTTCTCGTCGATGAGCCGCGCCAGCTTGGAGGCGAGGGTCATCACGTCCATGCCGGGCGTGCCTTTGCCGAGGAGCACAGCGAGCAGTTCCTGGTCGCTGAGTGCCTTCGCACCTTTGCGCAGGAGCTTCTCGCGCGGACGGTCGGCTTCGGGGATGTCGTAGATTGTCTTGCTCATGGCTTCAGGCAGCGAGAGACAAATGGGTCTGGATGACGGTCACGGCCATGATGTCGAAGATGCCGCCAGTGTCGGTGTATTTCGGGTCGGCGAGTTCATCGTAACGTCCACGTGCATCGTAGGTCGTCTGGATGTCCCCGTTCACCTGTCCGCGATAAGGGCCTTCGAGATAGATGCGGTCTTCGCGATGCGCATGGACGGTGGTGCGGATGGCAGGGTCGGAGATCTTCTCTTCCGTCACCTGCTTGATGTAGAGCGCCTCCTCGTCCGTGATGTCGAACTTGGCGCGGATCTGCGCGATCACGTCCTGCACGGACACCTTCACCGGCACCGGGCCTGCGCCTCCTTTTCCCTTGCCCGGCTGGAGCTTCACCGGGCCGCCGCTGGTCATCACACCTTGATACTGCACCGCCGCCTTCGTGACCACGGTAGCGCGAATCTGCTTCATCAGATCTGACACGGTCCCGACCTTGATGAGCTGCGGGCCGACCCATTCAGCGAAGGTGACGAACTCTTGAATCTCCGGCGAGTAAGTGAAGAAGCAGGTGAGGAAATGGAAGCTCTTCACGAAGCGGGCCAGCAGATAGACGAACGCCTTACGCTCTTCCCAATCAATGAGCTGCGCCTGAAAGCGCGTCCGCAAGGCGTTCACCTGGAATTGCACCTGCGCATCCGTCCCGCTTTTGAACAGCGTGAGGACGGCGGCGGCGTCCTTCTGGGTGAAGACACCCGCGGCGAGAATCTGCGCGAGCAGTTTCGGGCAGGTTTTTTGATCCGGTTCCTCCGGCTCGAATGGTGTGCCTTTACGATACTTCGCGAAGGCTTTCAGGATTTGCTTCGCGTTGTTGGTGAAATCCACGACCACCACATCCTTCTTGCCGTGGTGACAGCGGTTCAGCCGCGAGACTGTCTGTACCGCGTTGCGATCCATCACCGGCTTGTCGAGGAACATGCCGGCGAGCAACGGCTGGTCGAAGCCGGTCTGAAACTTGTTCGCCACCACCATGATCCGGTAGTCGTCGCCCTCGAAGCGGTCTTCGATCAACTCACCCGTCTGCAACGCATTCACGGCGTGTTCGCTGATGGCTGCGTTCGTCTCCGGGTGAACGAAATCCGAGAAGGCATAGAGCACCTTGTAGTCGGCCCCGCGTTCCTTGAGCTTCTCCTTGATGATGTTGAAATACCGCAGCCCTGCCACGCGCGACGAGGTCACGATCATCGCCTTGGCGCGACCGCCGATGAGCGGCTTCACGTCTTTCTCGAAGATACGCAGCATTACCTCGGCCTTGTATTGGATCAGCCCATCATCCTGAAACGCCACGTTCTGGAGCGCCTTGGACACGACGCCCTTGGGGTAAAGCTTCTCCTCGTCCGGCTGCGGGACGATGGGGCAATGCAGGTTGTAGAGCGTCTTGTAGGAAATGATGCTCGCCGCCACGTCCACGATGTAGCCCTCGGCGATGGCCTCCGCTTCGGTGTAGCTGTCGAACGGCTTGCCGAACATCGACACGGTGGCCGGTGCCGGTGTGGCGGTGAAGGCGACGAATAACTGATTCAGGTCATGCTCGCGAATGACTTTGGCGATCTGCTCTTCGAGATCCTCCTCGGGTGCTTCTTCGTCCGGCTCGCCCGCTGTGCGGAACGGCAGGCGGATGGCCGCTCCCATCTGACCTTCCTGCGAGCGGTGGGCTTCATCAATCAGGAACGCCACCCGCAGCTTCTTCAATTCCGGGTTCTCCTGAATCTTTTTCAGTACCTCAGCGAACTTCTGCTGCGTGGTGACGATGATGGATTTCCTCTCCTTGAGGAAGCGCGGCAGGGCGTCGGCCTTCTTCGCGATACCCACCACGTCCTTGAGATGGGTGAACTTGTCGATGTCCTCCCGGATATTCGTGTCGAGCGATTTGCGGTCCGTGAGGATGAAGGTGATGTCCACCAGCTTCTCGTTCGTGCCGGGCTTGAAGAGGCTGTGCAGCCGGTCGGCCAGCCAGCAGATGGACAGCGTCTTGCCGCTGCCGGCGGAATGGTCGGCCAGATACTTTTTGCCGATGTCGCCCGCTGTGGCGAAGTGGGCCGTGATGTCCTCCGCCACCCGACGCACCAGACGGCTTTGGTGATAGCGCGGAAAGATCGTGGAGGCCGGACGCTCAGGCTTGTCGTCCTCGGCTTCCCGCTCGGGCACGCGGACGAGGAAGAACGACAGCGCCTCCAGCAATTGCTCCTGCGATAGCACCTCGCGGTAAAGGAACTCAACCGGATACTCGTCGGCACTCGTGGGCGTGTTGGTCAGCCCCATGTTATGCCAGCGGAAGTTCTCCTCCCGGCGCGGGTCGGTAGCGGCCATCGCGTCGCTGGTATCTGCGGCGAGGTAGAGGAAGGGATGCTGGAAAATCTTCTGCGTGTGGTCGCGCTTGGTGAACTGCGACACCGCGACATGCACGTTCTGATTGGCCTCGTGCTTCAGCTCCAGCGCCACGATGGGCAGGCCGTTGAGGTAGAAGACAAAATCAATCTCGTGATTCGTGTCGCCGAAGTAGAAGTGCGGGCGGAAGGTGATGCGGTTCTCGGCATACTTGGCGGCAGCAGCACTCGCGGCAGAGCGCGGCTTAGGATAGAAGAGCCGGAACTCCAGCCCGCGTACTTTGAGGCCCTGCCGGAACAGCATCCACAGCGGCGTGTGCTCCAGCTCCTTGCGCAGCGCCTTGAAGACTTCCTCCCGCGCGTCCGTACCGTAATCGCCCACCAGCTTCTTCAGCGTCTCGGCCTGACTGGCTTTCAGGAAGGCCCAGAGCTGGTCTTCCGCGATGAAATGCTCGGTGTCCGTGATGTCGGACTGTTCCAGCACGGCATACTTGTGCTCGCGGACGAGGTAATCCGCGATGTGCTGCTGAAACGTCAGCTCCGGGGCTTTTTTCTTTTTAGCCATGTGCTTTGACTCGGTTGATGTCCGCCTCCACGATCCGCCGCTGGCCGGTGACGCATTCGTGAATCAGCGACTTGCGATAGGCAATGAGGGTGGCAATTTGGGCTTCGATGCCATTCACGATCTGAGTAACGTCATCGAGCTTATTCGCGAGATATCTGCAGATCGCGCGTTGCTCCTCAATTGATGGTCGCGGGATTGGGAACAGGCCAACCTTTGTCGAATTGGTGCTCGCCAAGTTGGTTGTTCGCTTTCCAGTGGCCTCGAAATAATCACGACCGTATCGTGATGCAGTCAGGTAGGCAAGAAAAGCAGACAGCAGCTTGTGCTTGAAACAGCGGATTGCGAAGATGTGGTTTTGGTGCAGGCAGTTGGGGATCTCCCCGCTCCAAATTGTTCCCCTGCCAAGCTTGTCGAGATCACCACCTTCGGTCATCAGAACGTCCCCAGGGCGTAGCTCTACACGATGCGCCACTTTCACCGGCACCTCAATGGTTGTTACATCTTGCAGGTTGAGGTGCCCGTCTTGGACATTGGCAACTCGTAAATATGGCCGCTCGATGAGTGAGCCTTCGTATACCTTGCCGAGCGTTAGGCCTCCCTGAATTTCCGACACTCGTTTGAGGCTCACCAATTCCCAAGTAAAGGGCACCTCGTTCATCCACACATTGCCGGTCTTTTTCAGTGTGGGACGCTCTTGGAGGCCGCGTGTAACAGCCTTCTGGATAATGTCCTTTCTCACACCATCCAGCGTTTCGATCTGTCGCTGTTTGGCTGCCACCGCCGCGTCAATCGCCGCGCAACTCGCGTCCAGATACGCCGCGATGCGCTGTTGCTCTGCCGAGGACGGAAACCCTATCGGCTCCAGTTTGGCTTTGCCTCGGCTGATCTCCTTGAAGGTAGTTCCCGGAGCGATTTCGGCAAAATAGTTCCCTAGAAGGCCAGAGAGCACATAGTAAAGAAATCTTCCGTGGAGTTTTCTTTCGTCGCAAATGAAGGAGATAAAGCCTTGGTTGGTGGTCAGTTCGCATCCTGCCAGGCGCACGGTTCCAATGGTTGCTCGGCTTGCCATGATCACCGTGCCCGCCGGCAATAGCGTAGCTGCGGATGACTGTAGCCCCGTGCGTGTAATCTTTCGCTCGGAGTCAGAAATCTCCGACGCATTCTCGGACCGAGAAAAGTCCGACGGTGTCACCCACACAATGTCACCATCGTCCCAGCAATCAGAGTCCAAACTTGCTGGTGTGCCCCCGCCGAGTATTCGCGGAACAATGTCCTTCAACCGATCTGAAAACCAATCAGTTGGCGTTGTAGTTAGCCAAGGCGCATTGGCGTTCTGGGAGGTTAATGTCATCTCAGTTCAGTCCCTCCAGCATCTTCTCCGCGTCCTTCTCCAGCTGCCAGAACTCCGCCAGCAAGTCCTTCGCAGGCGTGGGCGGCTGGTAGCGGTAGAAGTATTTGTTCGGCAGGATTTCGTAGCCGAGGATCGTCTTGCCGTCCTTCTTGGTCTCTTCCCAGCGGATGATCGGCTTGGCGATTTCACGTTTCAGGAAGGCCTCGATGTCTTCGCCGTGCGGGATGTATTCATCGTCCTGCACGTAGTGCCGGTGCGTCCATTCGGCCGAGATCGTTTCGTCCGCCTCGGCCAGGGCTTCCTTGAACTTCTTCGCGGCGTTGTTCTTCGCTGTGACGGTGAACTCGACGGTCTTCTCCTTGCCCTTCGCTTTCACCCGCACGCGGAAGCTCAGGTCGCTCTCGTGGAAGCCCTGCTCCTTCGTCACGTTCGCGGCGGTGAAAGCCTTCTCGTAAGGCTCGGTGACGATGGCGGGCTGGTCGTGCTCATCCGTCTGCCAGAAGACGACGCTGACCTTGTGGTAGGCGAAGTCTTCGCGCGGGAAGATTTTGACCTGCTCGTCGGCATAGTCCTTGGCCCAGCCTTTGTTGTAGCGCTCCTCGATCCAAGCGCGGTGGGTATCGGTGATGCGGTGGCGTTTGTTGCCGAAGGATTTCGGCTCCTTCTCGAACTGCTGGCGGGCGTCGATGAGCATCACGCGGCCCTTGTGGCTGGCGGGCTTGTCGTTTCGCAGCAGCCAGACGTAGGTGAAGATGCCGGTGTTGTAGAAAAGCTGGTCGGGCAGTATGACGATGGCGTCGAGCCAGTCGCTCTCCAGAATCCAGCGGCGGATCTCGCTCTCGCCGGAGCCGCAGTCGCCATTGGAGAGGGGCGAGCCATTGAAGATGATGGCGATGCGGCTGCCGCCTTCCTCGGGCGGGGCCATCTTGGCGAGCATGGTTTCCAGAAAGAGCAGCGCTCCGTCATTCACGCGAGGCATCCCGGCTTTGTAACGGGTTTGCTCCAACTTGCGGGCTTCCTTTTCGTAGCCGTCCTTGCCGCCCCAGGTGACGCCGAAGGGCGGATTGCTGAGCATCCGGTTGAAGCGCCATTTGGGCTCCGGCCACTGGTCGCCCGGCTCCTTGCTGTGCGGGTCGTGCGGGATGAGTGAGTTGCCGAGATGGACGGTGGCCTGCCGATCGTTCTTGATGAGGAGGTCGGCCTGACAGACGGCGTAGTTCGTGGGGGAAAGCTCCTGCCCGTGAACGGTGACGTATTTCTCCACCCGCGCCTTTTCCTCCGGCGTGTCGGCGCGCTCCAGCAAGTGCTCCTTCGCCACGGACAACATGCCACCCGTGCCACTGGCGGGATCGTAGATGGAGAGATGCTTGTCCGGGATGGGAATATCCAGCAACTCAACCATGAGGCGGACGACTTCGCGCGGGGTGAAGTGCTCCCCGGCCTCGTCACCGCTTTGTTCTGAGAAGCGCCTGAGCAACTCCTCGTAGATGTAGCCCATTTCCAACCCGGAGAGCTGGTCGGGGCCAAGCGCGAGTTCCTTGTATTGGTTCAGAATCGGGGCCAGCCGGTTGTTCTTCACCATCAGGCCGATGGTGGCGCGGTAGTTGAAGTGCTCGATGATGTCGTCAACGTTCTTCGAGAAACCGTTGATGTAATCGCGGAAGTTGTCCTCCAGCAGCGCGTGGTCTTCTTCATAGACCGAGCGGAGCGTCCAGTCCGTGGTGTTGGAAAACGGGCACTGCTTGGGATTCAGCTCCAGTTCCTTGACCAGCTTGGCGAGTTCCCTCTCGGTGAGCTTGGGCCGGTTCTTCAGCACCTCGGCGGCCTTCTTCGCCCGCCAGTCAATCAGCACACATTCCAGACGGCGGATGACAATGATCGGCAGGATGACGCTCTGGTATTCATAGGACTTGAACTTGCCGCGCAGGCGCTCGGCAGATTTCCAGATGTCGGACGCGAGGTTGTCGAGCTTGGGTTTGTTGAGCGAGAGAGCCATTAAGAGTTCTACCTATTATTGAAGTCCAAGCGCGAGGGGTTCGTGCTCTCAGCACGGGCTGCCGCGGTAATCTCAGCTATCAGGGTGGTGCGCCTAACGCCATCGCGATGAGCCGCGGCGCGCGGATGTCTCGCGCCGTCGGCTCCATCGCGTGTTAGCCTGCCTGCGGTCGTTCATTCGTCCGGGCGTGCATCTCCGTTTGGAGTCTTGCCAATTCGGTGCGGCGCGCTACGAACTCGGCGATCATCGGTCCCTTCACGATGCCGATTGATTTATAAAACCACGTGTAAAATGCTGTAACCGCCTCTTGATATTTCTGAGCGGCCCCTGCGACGTCAACATATTTCCGGTCATTGTAGTAGCCCTCTTGGGCTTCATCAATATATCGCCGAGCCTCCTGCGACCAGTCGTGCATTGCTCGAAGTTCAATCACCGACAGCGTGAGCTGACGACGCATTCCCTTGCCGTCGGGGAAAGTAGTCGTCAGCGCCACTCTGGGCAGATGCGAATGCAGCACAGGATTTCGAAACTCTTGGAGGAATTTCACGACCGGATCGTCTCGTAGGCGCGACAGCTGCACCTCGCAGTCTTGATCAAACACTTCATCTCGTACGTGTCGAGATCGGAAGGTTCGGGTATGATCAACCAATGTCTTAACGGATGCCAAGTAATTGTGCAGCCTTCGGATAAACTCGACGTGAAGCGCATCCTGCTCGGGTCTGTTTGCCAGATTCAGAAGGCGTCGATCTGTGTCAAATCGTTCAGGAATGGCTTTGAGCTCCTGATAATTTGCATTGAGGGTGTAGTGAGATGTCTGCAGCCACTCGAACGCGTAGGTGAACTCTGTGGCCTCTGAGCGTTGGTCCTCTTGCACCAACTCAAGCCACAGTTTTGTACTTTCAGAGATGCTCATTCCAACCGCGCCCGTTCTGCTCTGGTCTGGCTAACTATTGAGTATACTGACCGGCATAGTACTCGAAACCAGCCCACAAATTTCTCTGTGATGGTCCTGTCGGTTCAAAGACTTCTCCACGATATCCACATAGCCGGATAGGCGCGCTATACTGACGGCATGGTTCCATTATTGCTGCGAGCGGTTTAGCCCTTGGACCAGCGCATCTGCTGGATTCCGTAACCTTTTCCGCCCCGATTCAGAACGTGCGTATAGATCATGGTCGTCCTCACCTCGGTGTGAAAAGAACACAATAGGGACATGTTGAATTCCCGCGGACAGCTGGTCTCATCACGTATCAGGAAAACCAGAACGTCCATCTACAATAAGTCAATACTCAAGTCTGACCCATTTCTTCGACCCCATGTTGACCTGAGTGTTAGATTCCTCAGTCATTGACATACTCTTCCATGCAGTTAAATGCATGGAAATTGATATCTCCTCCACCCCTGGCGCTAGTATAGTTTTTGAATGATTGTCGCAAAAGCGTTAGAAATGATGCAGGGCTCTGCTGGTTCAGTTTCCTGAGTTCTTCTTTTGTGTTCTGAATATTGAATAAGCCACCAAGAGCCAATCCCGCGGCACCCAGTACAACAGTCGATGCAGCGGGTATTGCAAAGAGTTGTCCGAAAACCACTGGTGCTGGAAACCCCATCAGCGAAACACCGAACCATCCCTTAACTTTCAGTAGGTCTGCGCTGGCCTTGTACTGCTCTTGTGCTCTGGCAAAGTCCTGCGTCTTTTTTCGAATTGTGTCCAGCCTGATCTCTTGCGAGTCAAGCGTTGACAACTCAGTACGCAAACTCTGTATGGATGAGCGGAAGTTTTTTATCTCATCGCGTCTTTTCTCTCGAAACTCCAGAATTTTTTCGGCAGAAATTTCGGAGATATTAATTGGCACCAGCTCGCTTATGACTAGGCCAAATAAACCGAAAGCCTCCGCATTGTCCTCGTCCGTCTTGCCAATATTGGTGATGAATTCATCAATCTGGCCATCAACACCAAAGTAACTTGTTCCTGTCCATGCCCCCCAATCGCTTGTGACAAGTGAGAGTCGATTCTTGGTCGCAATGTGAGTGGCCAGATAAAGCATAAAGTTGGACGCAATCGCTGTCGGAACATACATCCAGTTGTTCTTTTCCTTAAATCCAGCCTCACGAAAAAGCTCACGGACTCGCTCGTCCGTCTTATCAGAGTGCAATCTTGTTAGAAGTTGCTCTTCGTCGTCACTGCAAGATAGAGCGGCGGCACCCCAACCACCGAGCTTTCCAAGGAAATCCTCGGACGCTTGCTTCGAATATTTCGATGGGTCAACCATTCTTCCAATTGACCCTTCTTCCAACAATGGCTGCAATTCCTCGGCGTCTTCCGGGACGACGTTGTCTGGAACGATCCGATAGACGGAGTCGTAGAATAAAGCCATCGCTTTGACCCATGATGGATTTTGTAAGCCAATGTGCGGATAGTACAGAGCGTTTTCGTACATACGTTCCCGAAGAATCTAACGCGTGCGCTTCTGCTGCAGCCGCGCCTCACGGAACCCGCGGCCGCACACCTCGATTCTGCCGCCGCGCCGGCGGCGGAGCCAGCGTGGGTTAGGTTGCAGCCATTGCACTAAACCATAGGGGTCTTCGCCGAACGACCTAGGACGGCTTCAAGTCTCTTGCTGAGTCTCCCAGCCAGATCGGTTACATTCATATACTCCGGCACATTGTGTACCGACAGGTCGAAGTGGAGGCGGGTGCCTGCCTTCCGATACAGAATTGGGCGCTTCCCAATAGCGTGCGCGAAGCCAATCTCATAATACACGTTCGGCCGCTCCCCAGAGAGATCGACGATTAGCAGCTCAGCAGCACGAATCATTTCGAGGACTCGGTCGGTGATTCTGTCTTGGTGCTCTACCTCATCAATTCGGAAGGCTCTTACCCCAAAGCAGGCACACACCCTCTTGATCGTGCTCAGAACATCGATCAGAGAGGGGTCAGCAGGGTCCATGTTCATCAGTACGAAGGCTGTATCTCGCTCCACTTCCACGGGCAGGGAGGAGGCTTGAATTGCGGATTGCGCTGCCCGCTTGGGAACCGGGGAATCGGAGGCTTGCTTAAGCAGCTTTTCGACACCATCGAATCCAAGAAATTCCGCCAGCACATCTTCACCTGACAGGTTCACCTGGGTAGAGCCAAACTCGTTTCCCGGCAATCCGGCGGAACCCGCAGAAAAGTGTCCCAAGGTACACATGAGCTGCAGCAGACGTTGCGCGCGTTGAAGCGGAAGGCCGAGAGCCCCCGCTATTTCTTGGTCTGTAATCCCAGTGCGACTGGGGTCGCTGACCATTGCATCACGGATGTGCGTGATTGTGCGCTCCAGGTCATGGAGGATCTGGCTCTCAGATCCAAGCTCAAATAGACCCCGCGCCGATGGGCCCGTTCCATAGAGCAAGCGAGAATCCACGTCACTAGGTCTAAACCGGGCTGGTAGTTCGGCGCGGAGCTTGATCATCATCTGGCGACGATCGATCTGAAGCCCGGCTTCGATTCGCCGGTTGAGTTCCCGGAGCCATACCAGTTCGTAATCCTTTAGCATGTTCGGCCTAGTCCCTGTGGGTGCAATCTAATTATTGAGTATACTGACCGGCATATTACGCGAAACCGGCCCGCAAATTCCTCTGTGATTGTCATGTCGGTTCTAACCCGCATTATTCATGAACACTTCTGCTGCAATCGCCGATCCCTGACTCAAGCGAGACGGGCGAGACTGGCGGGAAAAGCGGGACGGGTGAGGCGGTCTGAAGGCGGAAGTGTTCGGAAC
>Ga0315287_10007515_pt1 | contig 10931 bp, 15 predicted proteins | sample YL17G11_0_MG_FD_205037 | JGI IMG/M metagenome (GOLD analysis project Ga0315287, IMG submission 205037) | Sediment microbial communities from Yellowstone Lake, YNP, Wyoming, USA - YL17G11_0 | ecosystem: Environmental > Aquatic > Freshwater > Lake > Sediment | place: USA: Wyoming | collected...
AGATCATACAGTTTTATCTCCTTTGTTTCTTTATTGGCATGAGCGTTTCTTAGAAGGGACTTTTTTTTAGGATAGCGGGGCTTATATCAGGGATGGGTTGAAAGTTTTGCAAGAAATGGGTACTTGTCCAGAAGTGGATGATCCTTATGATATTTCTCGTTTTACGGAGACTCCAACTCCTGAAATGGTGCAGAAGGCTTTACCTTATAAAATTGGTTCTTATGAGCGAGTTGACACAACTTCTTTAGCATTGCGTACTGCTTTAGCACAGGGTGATCCGGTAGTGATGGGTATGCTGGTGTATAGTTCGTTTGAAACGCAGGAAGTAGCCACTACAGGAAAAGTACCCATGCCTAGCCGTTGTCCGATGACGGATAAAGTTTTGGGGGGTCATGCTGTATTTGTGGTTGGGTATCAGAATGATCCAGCCTGGAATGGTGGTGGTTACTTTATTGTCAAAAATTCATGGTCTGATGCTTGGGGTGATTCTGGTTATTTTTATTTACCTTTTGGTTTTATCAGTTCTTATCGTACATCAGATTTATGGGTAGTTCATTAAAATGGTTTTAAAAGGACTGGCACAATGTTCAAAAGGACAGGAAGATAGGGATTTGCTGAAACCTGATTGGTGGTATAATTGGGGAGTAGGAGATTTATCTGACCCGACTTTTGTACCTATGTTGTACAATGGGTATGCTGAATCGGGCTTACCTTTTGGATATAGTGGCTATGTTCTAGTTTTCAATGAGCCGAATAATCCTTCTCCGTTTGGTTGTGACGTTCCCTATTATCCAGAATCGGTTACTCGCTATGCTGTTTTAGCAAATTTATATCCTCACGCTAAATTTATTGTGGGCGGGGTAAGCGCGTGGGATTGGAGTTGGATTGTAAGTTTTCATAAAATGGCTGTACGTTGTCATCTACGTTTGCCTGTAGGGTATGCGATTCATGGATATGCAAATGATTATGGTACGCTTACACAAATGTTTTCTTGGTGGAAATATGCACACGATAAAATTAAAACTATAACTTCAGCATCGGAATTTTGGGTAACTGAGACGAGTGATATGCATGGAAATCCGAGTGTATTAGAAACTATATATAATAAGATAGTAAGCTATAATTTTGAAAGAATGGCGGTATATACTAATCAACAGCCAGAAGGAGCAAATTATGCTATTGATAAGCGAGTTGATTTAGTCAAAGATAATAATCTTACTCCTTTAGGAATCAAATATACTGAATTATAGCATAAAAAGAATATTTTATTAGAAATAAAGGAGAATTTTTATGGGAATGGTTTACAAAATAAAATTTTGGGATATAAAGCAAGAGGTAGTAGGAGATTTTCATATCATCGGAGATAATTTTTGGAATGCTATAGAAATTGTCAACAATCATCTTGATGAGAAAATTGGTGAAGATGGTTATGAAATTTTGATGGTTAAGGCAAAGCCTAGTTTAAATGTTGTCAATTATAATAACGAAGAAGAACAACCCCTATTTATCGGAACGGGGTCATGTCCGTATTGTACTTTTAATGATGCAATTCCAGAAATGCGAATTATTATCACCTGTCCTAAATGTGGTGAAGAATTAAAGTTAGCTGATAATTCATGGGAATCTGTTTTCTGTCGGCAATGCTTTGTTAAAATTGATCGAATTAATGTTTATAAAAATGAAATTGGAGAATGGTTAATAAAAAATAAGGATAATATAAAAAAGGAGATATGACATGGGTTGCTCGGATTGTATGCTTAAAATGGTGTGCAATCCAGATGAAAAATTATTAAGGTTCGATGGAGAAATATGCGAAGATTATATCCAGGCAGAATTGGATGATGATTATCTGGAAGAAGAAGTTTGGAATGAAATGTCTTATAGGTTCTTTGGGAATGATTATTATGATGATCTGACCGAAGAACATAATTACGATTTTAGAAATAATGACGGGAGCGATAATATTTGGGAAAACTCCTACAGCAATATCACATCTTTAAATTTTCTAGTCAACGATTAAAGAAGAGTAATTATAACATCAATATATCAATTTCACAGGCTCGCTTAAATGGCGAGATTGTGGCGTTGGGTGACAGTCAGATGTTGCGCTCCCTTCGCCAAATAAAAGGACACTTGGAGGATCATCAGGAACTCATTTGTAATCTTATTCTAGAACGTAAAAAAATAAAAAATAGTTATTCTTCTTATGGAAATATTGAAAAACTTTCTGAAATAGAAGAGAAAATTGATCAAGAACTTTTTGTGCCAGAAATTATTAGTGTTTATTTTGAGAACAATAGTCATTACCGCAATATAGGAGAGAATGGTTTTATTATAAACGGAATAAAATATGTCCGGTTATTATGCTCTGCTGGTAACGCTAGAAGAAATATTGCTATGTTTGTTTCGGATGAATATGAGAAACCTTTGAAGAAAATATTGAATAACGGGCGCAATGAAAATTTAGAACTTATCCCGAATAAATTTTCTGCTTATTTTAGTTTAGCTTCTTCTTCTAGCCATGCGGTTTCTACTCCTTATTTTTGTGTTGTTCCTGATTGTGAAGTTACACGCAAAGAAAAAGTAGACTTTATTGAGGAGCATCCATCGGGTGATGATAATATCCAAGAAGTAGAAAAAGAGATTATATTTAATTTGTGGGATGGGCAGGGTTTGATTTCTCCGACTATGGCTGAGAGGTGGGCGGGGGAATTGGAACTAGATTACATTCCATCTACATTTGTCATTCGTAGCAATTTTCTTAAAGGTATGGTTTGTACTTTTGATTTTCATGCTTTTTCTGATGAATGCGGTAAACACGTTATAACTGATGTTTGGGGGAATGAATATAATATTCGAGATGCTGACATTATTATTACAAAGAGTATGTTTAAATTATGGGATGGCTGGAATTCAATTGACGAGTATATTAAATGCTCTAAAGAAAATGGGATTACTTGGAATATAAGTAAATGGAGTCCCAAGCACGAAAAGACACATGCTAATTTAAATTATCAGTTTTTGCAAGTTCTCGATCTTAATCGTTCTCAAATTCATAGTCTTTGTAAACCTACTGTTGATTATCTCAATGGGATTATTAATTCTAAATATTATTATACTTTATTATATTTGATGGGTGAGATTAGTAATCGGGAATATGATCCTTTAATTTATAGTAAATTACAAGATAATGTTTGTAAAGCTGTTTTATTGAATAATAATTTATTGAATGATCCTTATATTAAAAGTTATCTTATTCGTAGTTTAAATAAAAAAATAAAAGAATCTTATTTGGGAAATTTGATTGTGGATGGGTTTTATACAACCATGATTAACGATCCGTATGCTTTTTGTGAATATATTTTTGGTTTGCCAATTAAAGGTTTGCTAGAAAAAGATGAGCAATATAGTCAATATTGGTCGGAGAAAGGTTGTCGGAAACTAGCCGCAATGCGCGCTCCTTTGACTTGGCGCTCTGAAGTAAATATTCTAAATTTAAAATCAAATCCAGAAATAGAAAAATGGTATCGTTATATTTATAGTGGCGTTGTTTATAATATTCATGGAATGGATCACATGCTTCACGGCGGCAGTGACGTAGACGGAGACTTAGTATGTGTAACCAATCAAAAAGAAATTATTTCTGGCGCAACAGGCGGTAATCCAATTTATTACGAAACTAAAAAGGCAGAAAAAAAACGCATTGTAGAAGACGAATTATATTTATACGATATTAAAGGATTTAATACTAAAGTAGGATTTTTAACGAATATATCCACCACAATGTATGCTATGCTTCCAGAATTTAAAAAAGATACACTGGAATACGAGATGCTGATAAATCGTTTGAAACAGTGTCGGAAAGAACAAGGAGGGATTATTGATTCTCAAAAAGGTTTGGAAATTCGTCCAATCCCTAAACATTGGACAAATTGGAGTAAAACTACAGAAGATATGGCTAAAGTTGAAAAAGAAAACGCCGCCTTTAATAATTCTATTTTAATTGATAAGCGTCCTTATTTCTTTAGATATTTGTATTCTCAATATGCTAAAAAACATAATAATTATAATTCTGCTTATGAGAATTATTGTATTACTACTTTTGGGAAATCATTGCGGGAAGTTTTAAATTCGTCAGAAAGTGAAGAGGAAATAAAAACAAAAGATAAATATCATAAATATTCTCCTCTTTTAGATTCAGATTGCATTATGAACCGCATTTGCCACTTCATGGAAGAAAATGTACAAGAGATAAAAGCTGAATCAAAAAGTTTGAAACCTGCCGATAATACATTTATTTCAATTTTGAAGAATAGCAATATTCCTATTGATAAGAACAAGTTGAAGCTGGTTTATAATATCTATAAGAAGTATCGTTCTGAGAAGAGAAATTTTAATAAGATAAAGAATTCTTCTGGTGAAGAGATGTACAGGACGCTTGAGCAGTATGATAAGTATATTAGGCAGGAATGTTTTAAGATTTCTTCTTCTATTCAGGAATTAGCGCAACTTGCTGTTATTATATGTTATGAACTGCATCCGTCTGATTCTAAGAGTTTTGCCTGGAGCGTATTTGGGGATGGGATCATAGAAAATATAGAACTGAACAGGCAGGAAGTTTCTTTAGTTCCGTTTTTAGATGAGAAAGGAAATATAAGATATTTAGGAAAAAATTATAGTTTATATCCAGTAGAGATTGTCATACAAGAATTAGAAGAAGATAACGATGGGGGTAATATATATGATGATCTTTGATGAAGAACGCTATGCTATTAATTTATTAATTAATGGTACTCATGGATATTATATAAAGTGGCATGATTTGCTTATTCTTTCTAAGTATTTTCGTTTTAAGAATAAGAAAGAATCTGAAATTAGGGAAGAGTTAATTAATTTTTGTATACGTAATAATTCGGAATTTAATGAAGTCGTTTTTGAAGATTCTATAAGTAGCGCCATTGCTAAAAGTAAAAAACAATATTTAAAATTGGCTCATTCAGTAATTGTAAATAAATCAGAAATTGAATCAATAAGAACTTTGAATAACTATATATATGAAAAGATTTTATTTACGATGTTGGTTATATCTAGATTTAATAAAACCGCTAATCATTCTTGTAGTTCTAATTATTATATAAATTATAATTTTGCAACAATTTTACCAGTGGCTAAAGTTTATGTTTCCAAAACTGAGAGAAATTATATAAAGCATTATTTTTTTGAACAAAAGATGATTGAAGCTGTTACTCCTAATACACGTTATTATATAAATGGAAGAGATAATTTTAAAATATTATATGCGAATGATAATTCAGGTAGCTATGTTTCTGTTCCAGACCCATATGAGAGTGCTTATTTTTATCCTATTTTTTGTGAGGTTTGTGGAAAAGAAATAGAGAAGAAATATCGTCAAAAGCATAATATGTGTAATAATTGTTATCTAGATCATAAAAACAGAGGAAAAAATTATTAAATGCGTATAGCTTAGTAATTTGACTATATCTGCTTTGTTAATGGTAAAGGACTATGCGAAATAAATTAAATTGTGGAATATATCAAATTAAAAATATAATTACTGGAGACTTGTATATCGGTCAATCTATAAATCTAAATAGAAGAAAAAGTCAGCATTTTTATGAGTTAAAAAAGAATGCTCATCATAGTCCCTATATGCAAAATTCTTTTAATAAATATGGGGAATCTAAATTTAAGTTTGAAATTCTTTTATATTGTGAAGAAAATGAATTAACTTTTTATGAGCAAATTTTAGTTAATAGATGGAATCCTGCCTATAATACTTGCAAAGAAATAGTTACTAGCCCAAAAGGAGTGAAACGTAGTGAGGAACATAAACAGAAAATGAGAGAATGGTGGAAAGGTCGCATTATTATGCCTTGGAATAGAAATAAAGAAATGGATTTTAATTGGGGATATGAGAATTATTGTGTAACGACTTTTGGAAAATCTTTATATAAAATTTTATCTTCTCCCGAAACCGAAGAAGAACAAAAAACAAAAGAAGAATATCATAAGTTTTTCCTTTTGCTGGTATCGGATTGATCTGTTTTTGCTATGTAAAACAACTAGAGATATAGAAGAATTAAAAAAGAAAAGAGATAAGAGGTAAAATATGAGTGGAAGAGGATTACCGAAAGGTGAAGCCGATTATGGAAAAGATTATTTAGTTGAAGAGATCGCTAAAAGAGCGAAATTTACGAGAGGCGATGTTCGTATAATTTTAAAAACTTTTGAAGATATACTTGTTGAAATGATAAAAAATAAAAAGTCTTTTGTGTATATGCATATGTTTAGGATAACTATTCGTGAAATAAAAAGTTTTATAATCTATGATCATAAGAGAAAAAAATATTGGAAAAAACCTGTTACTTGGCGCTTATTTATGAGTCCTTCTCCTTGGCTAGCTGAACAATTTCACAAAGCTATAGGACAGAATAAGATGCAAGATGGTTTAACCGATGCAGATTTTAAGGATCATAAAGAGGATTTTTTATAATTCTTTTATTATTTCAAATATAATAAGGATAAAATAATGGCTATATATTATATTGCAACAATTGGTAATGACACATCTGATGGCTCAATAACTGCTCCTTGGAAAACCATAGCCAAAGTTAATTCATTCGCATTTCAAGCAGGGGATAGTGTCCTTTTCAGATGTGGAGACGTTTGGACAGGGACTCAATTACGAATCGCAAGAAATGGAACTGCATCCACATTATTCGACTGGTATGAGGAAGGTGCATGATGGATGCGTCTAAAAAATTGCTTCAAGTCATGGGAGGTGCAAAGTACTACAATAAAATATTGAGTACGTTTGGATCATCCATAATTGCCTACTGGCCCCTGTGGGAATCGTCCGGCTCAGTCGCCGCCGACAAAAGCGGAAACGCCCGCAACGGTGCCTACACCGGCGTTGACCTTGGACAATCTGGGATTGGTGACGGTAATACCAGCCCTTACTTTGATGGTGCGAATGACTGCGTTAACATTTATTCCGCCAGCCTTGCCGCCGCCTTCAGTGGCGCTGAGGGTACTATGATGATCTGGCGCAAGATCAACGCCGCCGCCCTGGTCGATGGACTCGAGCACGATTTTTTTTGCCTGACCGGAGTAGACGCCGATAACTCGTTCCTGTTTTTCAAAAACTACATTGACAATGACCTGGTCTTTTACTTCAAAGCCGGAGCCGCCGTCGCTCAAGTCGTTAACGGCGCCTACGCAGAAACAAGCTGGGTACATACCGCCCTCACCTGGTCACACTCTAATGATCGTGTCATCGCCTACAATAAAGGCGTTCAATTCGGAGCAACAAAAACCGGTATAGGCATCTGGGCAGGTGCGCTCAGTGCGACCGAATGCGTAATCGGCGCCTACGATACTACACCCTCTTACGTTTGGCCTGGTACGCTCGCTCATGCCCTCATTCTCAATCGTGAAGCCACGGCCGCTGAAGTCGCCATCGCCGCTAAGGTGCCCTAATGAGTGACGTAAACCTGTATTTTTACATCGAAAGTTTGAACCTGACGGCGGGTCAAATTAATACCCTGATTGACCAATTACAACACTTGGGCCAACGAAATCAGGACGGTAACCCGCGCATGAGAAACCACTGGCGCATCAGACCGGATAATAAGGCGGTGATCTTCGAGGCAGTATGGGATGATGCCGACCTTACGGCGATAAACGTCAGAAATAGACTTGCAAGCATTTTCGGAGTGGCGCAGGCGTCTATAACTTATTCGACCAATTCAACCGCTTATGGGCCACTGGTAACGTTTACCTATGGCGGGGTTGACCGTTTGCGCATGGGTGTATTCGGCGGTGTGAACGCAACCTATCAAGACAGTCAAAATCAAGCGCGGCATTTCCTTTCAGACTTTGCCGCCAAATGGGAGGTCGAACAATAATGCCAACTTACAACTATTACGCATTTTACACAGCCGGAGGGACGGCTTACCCCGGCGGGACGGTGACGGTGGATATGTACAACGGCCGGCGGGTTTGACGCGGCAGACTGCGAACAGACGGAGATCGGCAGCATTAACCTGACGGCGAGCGAGGGTGCAGGTACAATCCAGATTCCGCTGGACGCGCTGAAGATTGAGGAAATGATCAACGGCACTTTTACGAACAACGGTTTTCTTATCCGCTGCGATACCGAAGTGAATGACTGCTATGGATTCAGTTCAAGCGAAGGCGCTAACACGCCGACGCTAATGGTTTACGAAGTGTGAGGAGCGACTATGAATTATTACATTTCCCCAATCGGCAAAAACACCAATCCAGGGACGGAAGCAAGCCCCTGGCTGACCATTCAGAACGCAGTTAGCAAGGTTGCGCCCGGGGATACCGTTTTCATCCGAGGGGGAACGTATAATGAGCAGGTATTATGTTACTACGAGGGCGGCGGGCGCGGCGGTATTGATGTACGAACAGGTAAAGCAGAAAGTTTATGAAGCACTTCAATTGTTAGGAGGATAGAATGACAACCTGGAAAACTAACGCAGTTGTACTTGACATCTCTCACCACAATAACACGCTGGACCTTTCGCTTTGCAAAGGTAGCGCTGATCTTGTGGCTTAAAAGAAACTAAATAATATAAAAGATAGTTTTTATTGTAAAATATAATAGTTTTATTATCCTTAGATAATGAGGATGAAAAGGAGAAATAATTATGAGTCTTACATTCATCCCTGGTACAAAACCGACTTATCAATGCTTAAGTACGGATATTGTTTCTAATAAGGTATCTGGAGCAAGTTATGTTGGGGCTGATTTGTATGTAACAAATACAGGGCAATGGTATCGCATATTAGATGATTTAACATTAACCCCATTAACTAATCAGGGCGCTACTAGTGGGCAAATGAATAGAGTTGATTTAGAATTTATAAATAGTTCTGGAAGCGCTACTGCGTATTCTATTGGGGATGTTGTGAGTGCTGGATCAACTGTAGTCACTCCATATGAACTTCCTAATGCTTTTGATATTGTTGGTGGCTCTGGATTTGTCATGGGTCTTTCTGTATCTTGTAATAAATCTTCTCTTGTCCCTGCATTTAGAGTTCATTTTTTTAACAGTAATGCCGCAACTATAGCCATAGATAATGCTCCTTATATGGATAATTATACTGATCAATCTTATAAACTAAGTTATTTTGATCTTCCAGCTATGACTTCCAGTACAAACACATCTGGTTCTGTTAGTAGAACTTTTGATACAAGCACAATACGTCATCCGGTTGTTGCGGGAGCTAGTTCAACTTCATTATTCTTTGCGTTAGAAACACTTACTGCTTTTATTTCTGCTTCTGCGAGTCTTAAATATACGGTTAGTGCAACAATTTTACCAGCCTAATAAAATTATGTTTTTATAAAAAATCGGAGTAAAATGGCAACTTATTATGTGAGTACGCTAGGGAATGATAGCCAAATAGGTTCTATACTTTCTCCTTGGAAAACTATACAATATGGTGTAGATATGATGATGCCAGGAGATACTATATATATTCGCGGGGGAAGATATAATAATTACAATTTAAGGAATTTAAAATGGCGATTAAAAAGAAAACAAAATTTCCAACAATCGATCCAATTAAAGATATAATAATTTATAAATAATATAAAATGAAAATTTTATGATGAGGAGTAAAGAGGAAAATTATGCTGAGTGTTGTAATACCTAGCAGAAATGAAAAGTATTTAAATAATACAATTGATGATATTCTTTCTAAGGCTATTGGAGAGATTGAGGTAATCGCAATTTTGGATGGCTATTGGCCCGAAGTTATGCCTATAGATGATAAAAGAGTTATTATTATTCATCGTGGTTTAGCGCGGGGTATGCGTAGTGCAATTAATTCAGGTGTAGGAATTGCTAAGAGCGAATATATTTTAAAATGTGATGCTCACTGTATGTTTGATGAAGGATTTGATATTAAATTAATTGAGAATTGTGAAGCCAATTGGATTGTTGTTCCAACTCGTAAGAGATTGGATGCAGAAAATTGGATGATACAAGATGTTGGTAAACCTGATGTTAATTATATGTATTTATCTTATCCGTATACTTTGGATCGGAATGGAAGACAAATTGGTTTACATGGTGTAAATTGGGATGAACTGAATAAACGAAAAGATTTAAACGAGAAAAAGATAGATGATTTGATGTCAGCCCAAGGCTCTTGTTGGTTTATGCATAAAGAATATTATAAACAATTAGAACTTTTAGATGAGGAGCATTACGGCGCTTTTTGGAGTGAATTTCAAGAAGTCGGTTTGAAATGTTGGTTATCGGGTGGAAGGGTAGTTGTAAACAAAAATACTTGGTATGCACATTTGCATAAAAAATCAAGAGGTTATAATCTAGAAGTGAGTTCTGATGAAGCAGAAAAATATGTTATGAAATGGATGAATATTGGTGAGGCATGGGGAGATAACCAAAAATATCCGATTGAGTGGCTTATTGATAAATTTAAACCTGTTCCTGGGTGGATATCATGACAATTTATTCTGGAGTAAATACGAGAGTTGATATTGCTAAATTATGTGGAGTATTAGGTTTTAAAGAAGGTGCAGAAATTGGTGTTTGCAAAGGTAAATTTTCTAGAGTATTTTGTTGGAATGTTCCCAATATTCATCTTTATTGTATAGACACTTGGGAATCCAATCCTAATGATCCTGGGGATGAAGGTTTATTGAATGAAAGTAATTATGCTCATGCTAAAAAAATATTAGAGCCTTTTAATATTACTTTTATACAATCCACTAGTATGAGTGCGGTAACTAAATTTAAAGATGAAAGTTTGGATTTTGTTTATATTGATGCTAACCATACTTTTGATTACGTTATGGAAGATATGATTAATTGGAGTAAGAAAGTAAAGATTGGCGGAATTATATCGGGGCA
>Ga0315287_10007516_pt1 | contig 10930 bp, 10 predicted proteins | sample YL17G11_0_MG_FD_205037 | JGI IMG/M metagenome (GOLD analysis project Ga0315287, IMG submission 205037) | Sediment microbial communities from Yellowstone Lake, YNP, Wyoming, USA - YL17G11_0 | ecosystem: Environmental > Aquatic > Freshwater > Lake > Sediment | place: USA: Wyoming | collected...
TCACCCTCTTGATCTTCGTCCCCTTCTCTGTCATGGTCATGAAGGAACCTATAAAGACGGACTATATCTGGGCCGGCCTTTGCATCATGGGGGCGGTGTTCTTCGTATTCCGCAGCAAGATCGCGGGAGGGTGACTAAGCCCCAACGGTCCGATATAGCGACCAACCCTATAATACCACGCCAGAAAGCCGATCTGTCCCACCTGATTTAGCCCATACTGCACCGCCACGCTCCTACCGATTAAGTGTCACTACCAGGCGGTCGATGAAGCATTGTTAGGAGACAGTATGTTCTGATAACGGATAGGGTTGGGTGTTTATGGGCAAGCTCGTTTGGATGATCAAGTGGGTCTTGGTCTTGATCCTGGTCTGGACAATCGGCTGGGCGGTGTCGGTCTCTAGACAGGCTGGTCCTGTTCTGGGACCGGCAACAGCCATGGCCTTGGACGATCGTGGCGCAGAGATAAAGGCATCGACCATCCCAGCCCAACCCCCAGTCCAGGAGGGCAACTGTACGGCCATCCTCCAGCACGATCTGTTCGGAGGCATGGAGGCCACTGCACCGCAGCGATCCGAGATCAACGAGCATGCGTCTCCATCCATCGGCGAGGCATTGGGTATTGCCTTGGCAGGGACCGTCAGCGGTAATCCACATGTCGCCCGAGCGGTCATCCGGGATACTAGGACAAAAATTTTTACGGTCTACAAGATTGGGGACCGGTTGGGCGACGCCACCCTGGAAGGCATATCCAGAGACGCCGTGGTGTTCCGCCATCAAGGCCAGCTCAAGGTACTAAGACGCTCCGAGGCCAAGACCGCCCAGTCGCAGGACCAGGCGTCAATATCGCCAGCCAACCCGGCCGGCCCTGTTGCCTCCGTTGCTGCGCAACACCAGACGGCAGCCCAGGCCCAGCCTGATACTGGCTACGTCCGACAGCTTCTTGAAAAGGCGACAATCACACCGGTGTCGGCCGACGGGCAGATGCAGGGCCTTAAAATCACCGGTCTCGACCAGATCCCGGCGGCCAGGCAATTGGGCCTGGAGGAGGGCGACGTGATATGTGCGGTCAATGGTCAGGGCCTTACTGATCCCAGAAAGGCCTTCCAGATCTTCAAGAAGGCCAGGTCCCAGGAAACGCTCCAGGTAGAACTGTTGCGCAAGGGCCAGGCCAAGACGCTGTCATTTGATCTTCGATAAACAATTAGACTATTACGCTCTTGATGAGGATGGGTATATCGATGCCTCTAAACAGATCATCAATGGACCAGCCCAATCGGCAGAAGAGTACTGGCAGACGTGTGGCTGGTGTGGTCGTGGCATTGCTCCTATTCATCGGTTTGGCCGCTTGCGTCGGATACGAACCGAATGAGACGAATTCGCCCATGCAGGGTGCTGCCCTAGGCCTGCCTAAGGGCGAGGTCGGGTCCCGGGTGTCTATGAACTTCGACCAGGTCGACGTCCGCATGGTGGTCAAGACCATCGGCGAGATCACGGGTATCAACTTCGTGCTGGATGACAAGGTCACCGGAAACGTCACTGTCATGTCCCCAACGGACATTCCGCTGGCTGACGCCTACACCGTACTGGAGTCCATCCTGGAGGTCCATGGATTCACAGCCGTACCTTCCGGCAACGTGGTGAAGATCATCCCAAAACCCGATGCGATCCGACAGAACCTTCCGGTCCGCGTGGGCAGCGATCCAATGCAGATCCCGGTGGATGACCGGCTGGTCACGCAGATCATGCCTTTGCGTTACGCCCGCGCCACCGAAGTGGGCCAGGTCGTGCAGTCGCTGCTGACCAGCGACGGAAAGGTCGCCTCGTATGGCAGGACCAACGCGATCGTAATAACCGATACCTCCGCCAAGATCCACTACATCGCCACCGTTATTGCCCAGCTAGACGTGGAGCAGTCCAGAGAGCAGGTGAAGGGCTTTATGCTGAGCTACGCCTCGGCCCAGGTCCTGTCTGACCAGATCTCGAGGATACTTCAGAAGGCCGGCCCATCCCCCGGGCTGGGGACCGGTCGGACGACTGCGCCTCTGGATGCGGACCTGCGGATACTGCCGGATGTCAGGACCAACAGCCTGGTGGCCATTGGCGGAGGCGGCGACCTGGCGACCGTGGCGGACCTGGTCCGCCAACTGGATGTCCCCAGACCTGCGGGCAGCGGTGACATCCACGTGGTCTACCTTAAAAACGCAACAGCCAAGGAGGTGGCACAATCGCTGACTTCAGCCATTGCCACTTTGCGGATCTCCGGCACCGTGGACAACTCCCGACCCATCCAGGTGACTGCCGACGAGGGGACCAACGCCGTGATCGTAGCAGCGGCCAGCCAAGACTTCGACGCTGTCTCACAGATCATCGACAAGCTGGACATCGTGCGCGAACAGGTCCTGGTGGAGATGCTGATTGTGGAGGTAAGCCAGGAGAAACTTACAGCCCTGGGCGTGGATTGGGCGACCATGGATGAGGCCGTTACGGACGGCGTGCGGGGCTTTGCGATCACGAACCTTGGTCCCCGCGTGGATTTCCTGAATGGGGACCTGGAGGGCTTGGCCGTAGGGGCCTGGAAAAAGAGTGGCTCCGGCGTAGCCATCGGCGCGATCCTGAACGCCCTGGCCAAGACTTCCGGCGTTAACATCCTGTCCACGCCGCACATCACTGCCTCCAATCATAGAAAGTCCCAGATCATCGTGGGCGAGAACCGGCCCTTTGTCAAGGATTCCAGGATCACAGAAACCGCCACGCCGACTACCCCCACTGTCATCAAGACCTATGAATACAAGGACGTGGGCATCACCCTGGACATCACGCCCCACGTCAGCCAAGGGGGCATGGTACGCCTGGAGATCCAGAGCCAATTTACCAAGCTGATCGCCGATGTCACCAATACCTCTACCGACACGCCGACCACGGCTAAGCGTCAGGCCGATACCGTGGTCTCCATGCGGAGCGGATCGACCATGGTGATCGGAGGCCTGATCCGCGACGACAAGGTCACGGTCGAGAAGAAGGTCCCGCTGGCCGGGGACCTTCCGTTGCTGGGCGGTCTGTTTAAATACAAGGCCGACCGGATGCAGAAGACCAACCTCTTGATCTTCATCACACCACACGTCATGGAGACCCAGGAGCAATTAGACGAGATGACCCAGCAGAAACAGCAGCAAATGACGACCTTGTCCGTCCAGAGCGTGACGAACGACCGGCCGTCGCAGGACAAATCCAGGTAGGAACCTATGGCCCTTGAGACCCGGACAACCGAACAGACGCAGACCTTGGACAAGATCGGTGCCCACCAACTTAAGCCGGAGTTGGTGCGGGGGATGCCGCTGGAGTTCCTCAAGAGCCAGCACGTCATACCCATCGTCATCGAGGACGGCCAGGTGGCCATCGCAACGTCCGATCCTACGAACATCGAGGCCTATGATGCAATTGTGACCCGTCTCAGCACCCTGCCGGCCCATCTGGACCAAGGTTGGGTCTTGAATGGGCCGTGTCCGCAGGTCGTCTGTCCTGCCCAGGAGATTGACAACGCCATCAGCCACTGCTACTACACCGAGTCCGACCTACAGTTGGAAAACCTCGTTGTAGACGCGCAAGAGCTGGAGGTGACAGCACCTCAGCCCGGCGACCCAACGCGGCCGGAGGACTTACTTGAGATCGCCCACCTTGGGCCGGTCATCAAACTGGTTAACACCCTCCTGTACCGGGCCGTGCAGGGCCGAGCCAGTGACATCCACATCGAGCCGTACGACGGGCAGGCCCGCGTGCGATTCCGGGTCGACGGGGTCATGCACGAGGTGATGGCGATCCCCAAGGGCCAGGTGGCCGCGCTACTGTCGAGGATCAAGATCATGGCCAACCTCAACATCGCCGAACGGCGTCTGCCGCAAGACGGGCAGATGCGGATCAAGATCGGCCAGGAACTGGTCGACATCCGCGCGTCCACCCTTCCGACCTTGGGGGGGGAGCGGATTGTCCTGCGTCTGCTCGACAAAGGCAGGGGCCAACTGGGCCTGTCTGATATCGGATTCAATCCACAGATCCTCGATACATTCCATAACCTCATCCGAATACCGCATGGGATCATCCTGCTGGCCGGTCCCACGGGCAGCGGCAAGACCACCACGCTCTATGGCGCCCTCAACGAGCTTAACGACAAGCAGCGCAACATCCTAACGGTCGAGGACCCGGTGGAGTACCAACTGCCGGGCATCGGCCAGATGCAGGTCAAGCCCAAGATCGGTCTGACATTTGCCAACGGTCTCCGCCACATCCTCAGGCAGGATCCCGACATCCTTATGATTGGTGAGATCCGCGACGCCGAGACCGCCCAGATCGCGATCCAGGCCTCCATGACCGGTCATCTGGTGTTCAGCACCTTGCACACCAACGACGCGGCCTCTTCGGTCACTCGCCTGATCGACATGGGCATCGAGCCTTATCTGATCTCGTCGTCGCTCCTGGCGGTAATGGCCCAAAGACTGGTGCGGGTAATCTGTCCCAACTGCAAGGTCCCGGACCACGACGGTAGGCTGGCAGCGTGCCTCCGCGACTATCCCAGGCTTTGCGCAGGCGGCGCGACGCTCCACAAAGGCCAGGGCTGCGACAAATGCCTGCAGACCGGGTTCCTCGGCAGGACCGGAATCTTCGAGCTTTTGCTGGTCGATGACCAGATCCGCAATCTAATCACCGGCCGCAGTCCCTCACACGTCCTTAGGCGAGTGGCGATCGACAACGAGATGGTCACGCTGCGGGAAGACGGCCTGGCCAAGGCCCTGGAAGGCAAGACCACCGTTGAAGAGGTCATCAGGGTCACGCAGGATACCCTCATGATGACCTCAGGAGGCGAACCGCGATGCCAGTGATGGAGTCCATCCGCGATGAGGTCAAGATCGGCAGGCCCGTCATCCGGGCCGAGGGGCGCAACGCAGTGCCCGCAAGTCCCTCTGCGGTCCTGGTCCGGACCAGGGACCTGTGCCTGGTGACCCGCCAACTGGCCTCGCTCCTGAAGGCAGGGATGCCCCTGGTACCGGCCCTGTCGGCGATGGTCGAGCAGTTGCAGTCCACAGGGTCAAAAAAGAACAGGTGGCGACAAGGCGGAGACCTTTCTCTCGCGGACCTCGTCCGGAAGATCCGAGACAAGGTCAATACTGGGACCTCTCTATCAAGGGCATTGTCGGATTACCCGGATATCTTTGGGCCCCTCTTCACGCACATGGTCTCAGCCGGCGAGGCAGCAGGTACGCTGGAGGAGGTCCTCTCGCGTCTTGCCGACACCCTGGAGCGACGGTCGAGACTGCTGTCGCAACTTAAGGCCGCCTTGGTCTACCCGACCTTGATGGCAATCGTGGCCGTGGCAGTGGTGGTGTTCCTGCTGGCCTACGTGGTACCGGGATTGACGGCGGTTTTCCTGGAGATGAACCGGTCTCTGCCCTGGCCCACAAGAGGGCTGATCTCAATCAGCGAGTTCGTCAAGCAGTACTGGATGGCGCTATGGGTAGTGGGTTTCGTGGTGGTACTGGGCCTGTCTGCCGCGGTCAGGACCAGGAGAGGCAAGGCCCTCTACGACGATCTGCAATTGTCTCTGCCGTGGATTGGCCCCTTGATCCTAAAGGCCGAGATAGGGCGGGTGGCTCGGACATTGGGTACGCTTCTGGGATCTGGCGTTCCCGTGCTTCGTGCCTTGGACATCACGGGCCGGCTCCTCCGCAACGGCCGGATGGAACGGGCCTGGGTCGACGTCGCCGACGCAGTGCGGACCGGAGATACGCTCTCCCACGCAGTCCGAAGAACGGGCATGTTTCCGCCGCTGGTCTATCACCTTGTGGCTACGGGTGAGACCTCCGGGTCCGTGGAGCAAGGCCTGGTGCAGGTCGCAGATATGTACGACAACGACGTACAGACTACTGTTAAGACCCTGGCCTCCCTGGTTGAGCCGATCGTGCTCCTGGTGATGGGCCTGGTGGTAGGATTTATCGTGCTGGCCATTTTATTGCCGATCTTTGATATAAATCAGGCGATGTAGCCGCCTAGGAGATAGAGATGGATATAAAACGTTCTCATCATTTACCTTATGCTGTGCGAGATGTAGGTCACAGGGGTTTCACCCTCATTGAACTGATGATCGTGGTGGTGATCCTGGGCCTTTTGGCCACGGTGATCATGCCCAGGGTACTCAATCGACCTGAACAGGCCCGACGGGCCAAGGCGAAGATCGACATCCGGGCGATCGAATCGGCGCTGGCCCTTTTCAAGACCGACACGGGCCGGTTTCCTACCACCTCGGAGGGCCTGGAGGCCATGGCGACCAATCCGGGCATCAAGGGCTATAACGCCGACGGCTACCTGGACAAGCTCCCCGTGGATCCCTGGGGCAGGCCCTACCTCTACGTCTCCCCAGGCCTGCACGGCAAGGATTATGACCTGGAGTCCTTTGGCAAGGACGGAGAAGAGGGCGGCACAGGTGATGACGCAGACATCGAGAGTTGGAACCTTGAGAACTAGGCATTCAGAATTCAGAACTCAAAACTCAGAATCGGGCTTCACCCTAGTGGAGGTCATGGTTGCCTTGGCGATTGCGGCGATTGGCGTGATGGGACTGATGCGACTGCTTTCGCTGAATCTGGCCGCAGTGGACAAGGCCGACACGATGGCCCTGGCCATCGCCATCGCCCAAAACCAGATCGCCGAACTGGAGGCCAAGGGACCTCCTCCAGTTGGTACAAAGGCGGGTGCCATAGAGAGAAACCGGACGGACTTCTATTGGCAGACCCAGGTCAGCGACCTGCAACTGCCACTTGCGCCTTGCGGCAAACTCGGGCAGACGACATCTGCGGATCAAGGCCGTATTCACAAGGTCGTGGTGACCGTCCGGTGGGACCGCGGACTGGGCAGGAAGAACGTGTCGCTCTCGACGATACTGTGCGATAGGAGGATTCCATGAGATCGCGGCCGGCCCATCTGGGCTTCACCCTCATCGAGATCCTAGTGGCAGTGACGCTGATGGGGATCGTGGTCTCCATCGTGTACGCCAGCATGGCGGCCACTACCCGATCGGTCCGGGCATACCGTGAAAGACTCTCTGTATCCACCCGGGGCCACCTGGCCCTGCAGCAGATCACGGCTACGCTTCGCTGCTGTTACAAGGAACTCAGGACTCAGGACTCAGGACTCAGAATTCGCAGCACCAAGCCCATCGTTGATGACCACAGCGGCCAGAAAGGGGCGTTCGAAGTGGCACTGCGATTTGACCGGACGAGCGGCACGATCATGGTCAGCCAGGAACCATGGCAACCGGGCATATCTAAGGATAGGGTCCTTCAAGCCTGGCATCCTCTGATAGACCATGTCACGGACGTACAATGGTCCTTCTGGGATGGTACTACGTGGAAGCAGGACTGGGACCTTGAGATGCACAAGGACCTGCCGCTCCTTGTGCGGATGGACCTGAGACTTCATGATGCCCATTCCAGACAATACGACCTCCAGACCCAGGTGTCGCCATCGTGCGGCACCAAGGCAGTAACAGCCACTATGGATGCGAATGGGCCAGCCAAGTTATGAGCAGTAGACTCCTCCCATCTCGGAGCCAGGGATTCATCTTGATCGTCGTGATCTGTATAGTCATGGCGATGACCGGCTTGGTCCTGTCCTTTAGTCGCTTGGCCCGTGCCAGCGTGCAGACCGCAGACGGCCTTCGCAAGTCGGCCCAGGCCCTGTGCTGTGCCCGCGCAGGTCTCGCGATGGCCATGGCGGCCATACGCTCCGGAGAAGGCGTCACCTATGAGCCAACACAGGCCAAATCCATTGAAGGCAAGACCCTGGTCGACATCGGTGACGGCTCATGTAGGATGGAGCTGTCCGACGAACAAGGAAGGCTCAACCTCAATCGGCTGACGGAACCCAGCGGCCGCCTTGACCGGACCAGGATAGACCAATTCCTGCGGCTTATCGACCTGGCCAACCGTGACGCCGATGGAGAGCCCATTGGGTACGGGATCGTGCCGGCCATCATCGATTGGGTCGACTCGGACGATCAAACGACCTGTCTGGACTTCATTGAGCGACAAAACACCGGCGCAGAGTCAGACTACTACCAGGGCCTTATACCGCCCTACCGCTGCGCCAATAAATCCCTGGAGGCGCCGGAGGAGTTATTGCTGGTCAAGGGCGTCACGGCAGAGGCATATCGGCGGCTCTCGCCGTATGTCACCGTCTACGGAGACGGCTTGATCAATATCAACGCCGCCCCCAAACAGGTGATCGAATCGCTCTGTGAGCAGATGGACCCTGCCCTGGCACAGGTGATCGTGGATAGACGCCGGCTTAAATCCTTCAGGGGCCTGGACGAACTCCGCCAGGTCCCCGGCATGACAGAGGCCATCTACCAGAGGATTCGGCAGATGGTGACTGTCCAAACTACCGGTGACTATTATCGGCTCCATGCCACTGGACAGGTCGATAACGTGATCCGGACCGTATCGGCAATTCTGCGAAGAAATACAGGAGATGGAACGGTCGATATAGTGGAGTACAGAGAAGAACCAAGACCGAAGACCGAAGTCAGTAGAAATTGAAGATCCTTATGGGTAAACGGGCTATTGGTATTGATATAGGGCCGCATCACATCCGGGCCGTACAGATGACTCAGGATGGGGATCGACTGATTGCAGAGAGGGTCTTCGCCGCCCCCATGCGGAGGAGCACGGATCAGCCCTCCGATATCATGCATTCCCTTGCCAGCCGTCACGGCTTTGATTGGCGGGCAGACGTGGCCGTGGCCATGCCGGCCGGCTCGGTCTTTTATCGTGACCTGGCAGTCCAGACCCAGGTCTTGGAACAGATCCGGCACGGCGACGTGACACCTCTGGCAGAGAGCATGCCCATCCCCACAGACCAGATGATCGCCCAGATTTGTAGCCAGCGGCCCCTGGCAGACGATCGGCATTCCATACTCGTGGCCGCCACCACCAGGACCGACCTTGAGGACCAACTGAACCTATTGGCCCACGTTCACCCCAAGCTGGTAGACGCAGAGGCCTTTGCCATCTGGAATGCCGTACTGGGGAACTATGCCCAGGCCCAAGCAGGACGCGTCGTTGCCGCCTGCGTCGAGGCATCGCATCTGACATTGGTCTTTACCCAAGACGGCCAGGTTACATTTGTGCGGAGCATACCGTGGAACGCAGGTGCGGACCAAGACACAACGGATATTCTGGCAGACTCCATCCAGGTCACCTTCCAGAAGGTCTTTGGCGGCCCAATAGATGGCGCAAGTACAGTGTATCTGGTTGCAGGCGAGGCTGCTCCGGAGGCAGCATGCCAGATGCTCCGACAGTCGCTGGGTTGTCCTGTGACGGCGGTGGACCCATTTGCCAAGGTCGTTGTGCCGGCGGATCAGTCCGGACCTGCGGAGATCGCCATTGCTATGGGTCTGGCGATCAGGGCCCTGGCCCCCAGACAGACCCATGGCGTCGATTTCCTGGCAGTGGGCACCGGTGTCAAACGCTCCAAGGCCACCCTGCGGAGGGAGATGGCCTTGTGCGGAACCCTGATCTGCGCAATTGGAATGGTCTGGCTGATCGGGCTGTGGACCCAGTTCTCATGCCTGGAGTCGCACTACAGCCGGATCAAGGGACAGATGACCGACCTCTTCCGCAAGACCTTGCCGGAAGAAAGGCACATCGTCAGCCCCCTGGCCCAGGTGCAGCAGAGACTTGATCGGTTCCAGCGGGACTACCGATCCCTGACCGAGCTGCAACGCACAGAGGCAAGTCCCATGGTCATCATGGATCGCCTTGGCGCCACCAGGCAGGACCTTGCGGACGTGCTTATCCACGACCTGCTAATCACGGCGGATCAGGTCCGCCTAAAAGGGTCTTGCCGCTCCTTTGAACAGGTCTATCAGTGGCAACGTCGTCTTGAGGCTATCCAGGGCTTCACCAAGGTCCAGGTGGAACAGCCCACACGTGATGGGCAGACCGGGCAGGTGAGCTTCACGATCCTGATCGGCTTGACCAAGGAACAGGAGCAGGACCATGACAGGACTTAGACCCAGAGAGAGGGTACTAGCCATCGGCCTGACCGCCTTGGCAGCGGGCCTGGGCGTGTATGGATGGGTGATCAGGCCCGCGATCGCCCGTGTGCATACGCTTCAGCGGATCATCCCGGAAAAGCAGCACGAGCTGCGCGAGCTGGCGGACAAGACCAGACAGGTCGCGATCCTCGCCAGCCGGTTGGCTGTGGTCCGGCAGGCCTTAGACTCGCAGCCTGCCGTAGAGATCCTGCCTGCCGTGGAATCCGTGCTGGGCAAGCTAGGGCTCCAGACGCACCTCACGTCTCTCAAGGAGCAGACCGCTGAGTTGGATGTCCGTGAAGGTCAGGCTGTGGTAGAGGTGACTTTGCAGAAGCTCAGCCTCAAGCAGGTACTCGACTTCCTCCAGGCGGTCCAGACCGCGATCCCCTCAGTTCGGGTCAGCAGCATCCATCTGTCCCGCCATCCTCAAGATCCAGGCCTGTTGAATGTGACGGCCACCCTCAGAAAGCCCACGGTCGTCGACCAGACACCGGCATCATGAAGCCGCTACGGCTGTACTGCGAAGGTCGCCACGTTCGCACTGACGCCCCTACCACCTTGATTGGAGATGACGGCCCAAAGTTGGTAGGTCCCAGGCTGCAAGTCCACGATCTGTTCCAACACGATATCGCCTATCCGGCCTGGATATGTGGCAGGTGTCAGCTTCCAGAACCGAGAATCCTCTGAACGGTAGACAAACCAGTAATGACATGCCTGGCCCTTGTCATCAACTACCTGGGCCCAGAGGGTGGCTGTACTCTTGAGGGTCGATCCAGCAAGGACGGCGATCACCGGGGCATCTGGACCTCCAAACTGGTCCAGTTCCGGGTCGGTCACAACCTGACC
>Ga0315287_10007517_pt1 | contig 10929 bp, 12 predicted proteins | sample YL17G11_0_MG_FD_205037 | JGI IMG/M metagenome (GOLD analysis project Ga0315287, IMG submission 205037) | Sediment microbial communities from Yellowstone Lake, YNP, Wyoming, USA - YL17G11_0 | ecosystem: Environmental > Aquatic > Freshwater > Lake > Sediment | place: USA: Wyoming | collected...
TTGTTGTCGTGGATGATATTGTCCGCCGTGATGGTGTTGTTCACGTTGAAGAGGTAGAAGCCGTAGGTGTTGTCGTAGACAGTGTTGCCCATGAGGTTGTTGTTGTTCGAGTCGCCTTCGAGCTTGAAGCCCTCCGGATTGTTGAATACTACGTTGCCGGTGAATGCGTTGTTGGAGCTGTTGTATAGATAGAAACCGGGGTGGCTGAAGTAAGTCGGATCGTGGGCCGAGTTGCCGATGAAGGTATTGTTGCTCGATGAATTGAGATAGAAGCCATGGTATTGATTGTTGTATTCGGTGTTGTTGATGACAGAAAAGTAACTGTCCAGATATAACCTATACGCGAGCCCGCTCGAATATACGGTGTTGTTCGCAATGGTGTGGGTCTGCGCGTTCTCCACCTGGATGCCGGACCCATATGAGGCAACGTCGATGGTGTTGTTGATATAATTGTTGCGCGCCGTGCCCCCATCGGTGTCTTGGATGGCAGTGTACATATCCCCGATGATGCGGCAGTTCTTTACAGTGACATCGCTGGCAGAGACGACGACGGCCGTCTGGATGCTTGCGCCCGAGATCGTGAAGCCGGCGCAATCCAGCACCACGTTGCCCGAGGTTATGGTGAAACAGGTGGCACTGGTGGTAGTGACATCGGAAGTCAGGGTGTATGTACCCGGAGAGGACAGGGTCCCGCAGGTGATGCTCGGAACAGCGAACGAAAAGCCTGCCAGTGAAAGCAGGGCAGCCAACAGAACGAATACGCGCATGGAGTTCATGTTAGAATTGTGATTGGAAAACTTTAAAAAGAAACTGCATACACACCGAAATACGAGTTAACACCACATTATCAGCCGGAAGAAAAGGCATTTTAATTGCGCATAACAGATTGTTCCGATGGTTTTCTCACTGCGGCTGCCAGAAGAGGACAGGGCGCTGCTCATCCTGCTTGCGCTGGCGTTCCTTGCGACGCGCCTTCCGGTGCTGGGATACCTCCCGTTCGTGCAGGACGAGGGGATTTACGCCATCATGATAGACGAGCAGGCGCAGCACCCGACGCTCGTGCCGACGTTCCTGGGCCACGAGGTCAGCTGGAAGCCGGCGCCGTTCTTCTGGGCCTATGCCGCGCTTTCACGCCTTCCGCTTCCGCTGGAAATTGCCTACCGCTTCCCGTCCCTCCTGTTCGGCCTCCTCACGATTTTCCCGCTCTACCACCTCATGCGGAACGCCACCGGGGCAGGGCCGAAAACCGCCTTCGCCGCCACGCTCGCGTTCCTGCTGTCCTCGGTCTCCATCTATCCGGACACCTCGCTGCTCACGGACACCCTCTCATTCCTTTTCATATGCTCCTCGCTTTACCTGTACACGGAAAAAAAGTTCGACGACAAACGCTTCATCGCCGCGGGCGCCCTCGCAGCCGCCGCATTTTCCATCAAGCTCGTGGTGGCCGGGATAGTTCCGGTCCTCGCGGTGGCATACTTCTGGTTCCGCGGCGAGAAGGACGTCCTCTCAAGGCCGCTTTTCCTCGCGTCCCTCCTAGGAGTTCCGCTCGCGGCTGCCGTTGTGTTCGTGAGCCTGCAGGGCGGAAGCATGGCGCACCAGCTTTTCTTCTCGGACATAATCGGCCACCTCATCGGCGCGCAGAGCCCGAGCGGCCCGCGCGACCTGCCGAACATCGTGGCGAGCATAGCATTCGCATCGCCCGGCCCGTGGCTGCTGCTGTCGCTTATCGGCGTCGCGAAATTCTGGCGGACGGAAAGGTTCATGGCGCTGTGGTGGCTCATCCTCATTTTCCCGATGTCCGCGTCCGTGTTCCAGCCGTGGTATTACCTGCCGGTGATGCCCGCGATAGCGTACTTCGCGGTGCGCGCCGTGGAGAGACGCGGAATCACGGGCGCTGCAATCTTTGCCATGTGCGCCATGCTCGCACTCGCGCTTCTGCTCTTCACCGACGGCCTGTCCTACCAGCAGTACATGCCACAGAAGGAGGCCGGAATGCTCCTTGCGGGAAAGGAGAACGCCCTGGTGATAGGCAACTACGCGCCCGGCATTGCCGCATACAAGATGGCCACCGAGCAGCGAACGCTCGGGAGAACGCTTGACTTCGGCTGGGTATTGACTCCGCCGGGATTCCGCGACCTGGGAGAATTCAGCAGGGACTACTGGACGGCGAAATACCCGGTCCAGGACGGCTCTTTCGGAGGCATGTTCACCACCGGCGACATATTCCGGAAAGAGACGAACATAACGAAATTCCAGTATATCGCAATCTCGAGCCAGGGGGATTACAGCGTGACCGGCGCTGAAAAGCTCATGGACTCGCCTTCCATTAAGGTCTACAGGGTCGGAGGATGAATGCCCGTACGGGGATGCGGCGTGGCATATGTTTAAATACTTTCACTGAATTAAAACGACGACCAGAAAATGCCGATATCCCGTCGGCGGAGTAGATTCCCATGACAAATGAAATCGTGCTGGGGTGTCCCGAGTGCTACATGGCGTTCGGGATGAATGCGTGCGTTTCCAAGAACACCGAAGGTTTCCAATGCACGGCGAACCCCGCCCACAAATTCAAGATGGGCACCGATGGCTTCCTGAAAACACTCTGAAAGCTCGCCTGCCCTTTGCTTTTTTCCTTATTTATTTTATTGTTGTAAATCTAATTTTCGAAAATTTATCTGCATTTATATGTCGTCCACGCCGTCGCACCTGAAGAAGTATTCCGCCATCGCATCGCCCTGCGCGTTTGTGTAATGCTCCTTTGAGAAGATGTGGCAGCCCCAGATCTCCTTCTTTATCGGGTAGGGCGCGTAGGCGATGTAGAAGTTGCGCTCTTCGGAATAGCCGTCGAGGATGGTGTTTCCTTTCGCTATTGCAAGGCCGTAGACTTCGGTTCCGCCCTCCTGCTCGAAGGTGATGAATCCCGATGCCATTATGCCCTGGATGGTTTCGCCGTCGAACTCCAGGTCTGTGGCCGGCGCCGAGACGCCCACCGGGAGGTCGTCGCTGGTCGAGTTCGCGGGCACGCGCTCCCAGGTGTAGCTTTTTTCACGGACGAGGCCGCTGCTGTTCGCGTAGTAGTCGCTCTTCAGCTTCGCCAGCCCTTCAGTGAGGAGCTGGTTCGCGGTCTTGTTGATTTGGATTATGGGCTGGGCGGGGGGCTTCGGCTCCGCGGGCGGGGTTTCGTTGGCCCCGTTCACCGGCGGCGTTTGAACTTCGCAGACGAAGGCGCAGTTGCAAAGCGGGTATGTGCCGGAGATGTTCCACTCGCCGACGCATTCGATGTGCGGCTGCGAAAGGCAGTGTTCGCCGCAGGTTGGCGTCGCATTCCCGGTTATGTTTGCGGGCGGCTGCTGGGCCGGCTGCGGCGATGCTGGCTGAGGGGAATATGGAGTCGTGGCCAGGCAGCCCATGAGAGCCAATAATCCGAAAGCGGCGATGATGAAAAGGCGCATGGGACTAAATCAACAAGAACTTTTTAAAATGCGAGCGGAGTAATAGGCTGGACCAGTAATATAGGTGATTGCCCATGCCAGCATGCCCGACATGCCATATATACGAGGGACTTTGGTCCCCATTGAACCAGAAGGATGGAATGTTTGTCTGCAAGGTAAACAGCCTGCACAAGTTCACCCAGGACAAGGACGGGTATTTCCACTCGCACGCCTGAACGAAGGAGGTATGTTTCAGGGTTCTTCTCCGGCACGGACTAGGCTATCCGTAGTTTCTCTTTTCCGGCTCGGGCACTTTCGGGGTGCCGGGCCCGACCCGCGGCATGTTTATCTGCACGAAATTGAAGAAGGCGTTGAACAACACGTTCAAGTCCAGGAATGAATCCGTCTCCTGGCTGGTGTTGGTCACCCACCACGAGGAGGTTTCGAAATTAAACTGCCCGCCGGGGCCCTTTTCCTTATTTCCCAAACTGACAATTGCGCATAGGTATTTGCCCTTCAGCTCCTTGTTCAGGTAATCCTTGAACTTCAGTTCTAGTTTTTTCCTTGCTGTTTCATCCATACGCTCACCACGCCAGCATACCCAATTCGTGTTCACCGCGAACGGTGCGTGTTTCCCACGAGGCCGCCATGCGGCCGATGTCGTGTTCGGCGAACCGAACACGAGCATGCTCGCGAACGATGTGTCGTTCGCGACAGTGCAGGAAACAAAAAAGCCCTCGCCGAGATTTGAACTCGGGGCCTCGTCCTTTTTAGGTAGTTTTTAGGAACCCGTTTTTGATGAAACTTTTTCCTAAAAAGTTTCTACCAAGGACGCGCGCTGCCGAAACGCGTTTCCCGTTTCCTGTTGCAGGTTCAGGGAGACACTGCGCTACGAGGGCATCTGAAGCTAGTCTGATTTTTTATGTTGTTAACCAAATGGGTTTTTATTGTTGTCCTCCACATATCGCACTGCTTCATACGGGAGGAAGAGCATGACTGGAAACGACGAGATAATATTCACCGGGGAGTACAAGGGCTTCAGGCTGGGCGTCCATTTCGACCTTACGGGAAAGGAACCGAAGGACGTGGCCGCAGTGCTCGCATACATCAGCGAAACCATCGAGCCGTTTGCTTTCAAATTTTCCGGAATAGACGCCGCCGCCATCGACAAACTGGCTTGCGTGAGCGGGAAGGGAATACCTGCGATCCTCAAATTGCTTGAGGGCAAGACGCCGACGGAACTGCGCGGGGCGCTCCTGAATGCGGTCCCGGACCCCAAACTCTATTCCGCTGCGGAAGCATGCTTCGTCAACAGGCTGCTTTACAATGCCGGGATCCAGTTCAAGGCATCTGCGCCGCTCACCCTGAAGCCTTCGGAAGAGGAGATCTCTGATTTCATCGGCTTCGTGGGGAAATACGGAAACTGGGTCGCGGTAAAGAAGCTCGGCCTGGAGAAGGTGCAGGAATATGGGGTGTCCGCCATACTCGCAGGCATAAACCACACGGTGGTGAACAAGGCTTTCGATTTCGCAGGGATGGCCAAAAGCGTGGACGCGGCTGTGAAGCGGAAATCCTTCGGCAATCTGGCCGAATGCCTGCGCGGGCTCGAAGGAAAGGACGCGTACACCATCTGCAAATCGCTCGAGGCCATAGGGTATAAGCCCTATGCGAGCCCGGAGATGCTCACGGACGCTCATCCGGACATAAAGCCGCCGAAAGTGAAGGGGCGGAAGCCCAAGGCGTAGGAATCGAGACGCAAAACCCGAAGGGGATTGGAGGGGGTGTTCATATGGGAAAAGGAACGGGCAAGGGGAAGATAATCATTTTCGGCGAGCATTTCGTGGTTCACGGCGCTCCGGCCATAGCGGGCGGCATATCCAACTGCTCCAAGGTCGAGGTGAAGCGGTCGGACAGGAACGGAATTATCACAACGCAGAAAGTGGTCGAGGCGGACAGCATAAGGGCCATCGAGGCGATTCTCGCCAGCATGGGAATAACGGAGAAATATGTTGTGACGCTCGAGGGCGACCTGCCCACCTATGGCGGGCTGGGCTCGTCCGCCGCGTTCTGTGTGGGCATGGTGCGCGCCATATGCGAAGACCATGGCACCCACATGACCAATGCGGAAGTGAACTCCCACGCGTACAACGGCGAGAGGGCGTTCCACGGGGACCCCAGCGGCCTGGACAACACCATGGCGACGCACGGCGGCGTGGTCGCATTCAAACGCGGAAAAACGCCGAGCGAGAGCAAATTCGAATTCCTGGAGCTCGGCAAGCCGCTCGACCTGGTGGTCTCGTTCACCGGAAAATACAGCCCCACCGCGAAGATGGTGGCATCGGTCGCGAAGTTCAAGATAGATGATGAGGCGGAATTCGCGCAGCTCATGGACGAATACATGAAGATAGAGATCGAGGGGAGGAAGGCCATCGAGAAGGGGAAGCTGGACGTCATCGGGCAACTGATGAACGAGAACCAGGCGCTCCTCTCCGAGCTCGGCGTATCGGACGAGAACAACGACAGGATATGCAACCTCGCCATGAAGGCGGGCGCGCTGGGCGCGAAGGTCACCGGCGGAGGGGGAGGCGGGTGCTGCATCGCGCTCGCCAAGGATGAGAAACACGCGACGGATATTGCCGACGCGCTGAGCAAGGCGGGCTTCGGCTCATTTGCGACCCGGATAACGAAATAGCGCTTATTTTACCCCGATTCTCGGACATACGCTCCGCACGGGGCATTCCGCACAGCGCGGGTTCCGCGGAAGGCAGACGGTCTGGCCGAACGCCACGAAATCACGGTTCAGCGTGCGGATGTAACGTTGCGGAATGATGCGCACGAGTGCGCTTTCGGTTTCTTCGGGCTTTTTTGTTTTCACCAGGCCAAGACGATTGCTCATCCTGTGGACATGGACGTCCACGCCGAGCGTGTTCCTGTTGAAAGCGCGGGCGAGGACGATGTTCGCAGTCTTGCGCCCCACGCCCGGAAGCAGGAGGAGCGATTCGATGGTGCTTGGGACGCGGTTTCCGTTCTTCTGCAGGATTGCGCAGATGCGGAGGAGATTTTTCGCCTTCACACGGTAGAAGCCGACGCCATAAAGGATTTTTTCAAGGCGCTTTTGCCCCAGAGCGGTGATTTGCTTCGGGGTCTCGGCGATGCGGAATAGCCGGCCCACGGCCTTCATGGTGGTTTCGTCCTTGGTGCGGGCGGAAAGCATGGTGAAGACGAGGATTGAGAATGGAGTTGCGGCAGTGGCCTTTTCGGCCGTGAGGACCGGTGCGTGCCGTTTCGCGGCTTCGCGGCGCATGCGGCCGAGAATCCACCCGATGCGGGAGACGGCTTTGGAATTCATGAGAACCAGGGCTATAGGACGGGATAGTAACGGCCCACGTAATTGGCGTAGGAGATGTTGACCTCCATCGCACGGAGGCCGGGGGTTGCGCCGATCTTGCGGAGCACGTCGAGCATGTGCGCCTTGTCCCTGAAGCTCATCACGAGCCAGAAATCATACTTCCCGGAAGAGGAGCAGAAGGTGAAGACCTCCGGGAATTCGAGGATTTTAGCCACGAGGGCGTCCTCCTTCGCGAAATATTCGGGCGCCAGCTGAAGGCCGATGAGCACGTACTCGGAATAACCGAGCGCGGCGTAGTTCAGCCGGGTGGTGAAGCCGCGTATCACGCCGGCATCCACCATCTTTTCTATGCGCCGCTTGGCCACACCAACCGAAACGCCCAGTTCGGATGCGATGGCGTTCATGGATTTTTTCGCATCGCCCTGGAGGATTTTGAGTATCTTCAGGTCCTCCGCCTCCAATGCGAACGGAGCTTCTTTTTTGGGAAAGTGGTGAACCTGGCTTTCAAACGGGTTGAACTGCGCCGGGACCTTGTATTTTGTCATGAGGCGCGTGACGCAGGAGTCAAGCACCTGGGGGCGGCCGCATATCTTGCCGATTGCAGTTCGCCCTTCCAGGTAGCCCTTGGTGCGGAGCATCACCACGAACTGGAATTCTCCGGTGATTAGACCGGCACCCTCCACTTCCGGCATCGCAAATATGTCCTCCATGTCCTTGCGGGTGACGTCCGCACGGAGCCTTAGGAGAAGGAGCAGCGTATGCTCGTAACCAAGTTTCTCGTAGTCTATGTCTGCGGTATAGCCCAGGATTATATTCCTCTTTTCCAGCTTGGCTATCCTGAGTGGAATCGTATTGACGTGCAGCTTCAGCTTCTCGGCCATCTTCTTCTGCTCGATGCGGCAGTCCCTGCACAGCAACCGGATTATGGAAAGGTCTGTTTCATCAACGGAATCCATGGATTATACTGCTATCCATCGTTTTTATTGGTTATGCTGCCGGCTTCCGTATGAGGCCGTTCTTCTCATATGCGGCGATAAGGGCAGCGATGTTCCAGTCCGTCTTCAAAATCCATCCGAACATACCGGTCACCTGACTTTCTCACGCTCCTGCGTGTCATGGGGCATTTGCCTACGAAAAAAGAATTTATAAAAGTTTGTTCCGGAAAAGACGCTGGAAGTGTCAGATTTATAATTTATGTGGTACTATAATTAGGCATGCAACTTCATGATAACAGCCGGAGCGCTGGTTGGGGATGTGACCGGATTCCAAAGAAGACTGAGGCTTCCCCGACCGGATGGGACCGCGGAACCGCGCCGCTCGCACCGGACAGGCTCGCGAATGGGGTTCCGATGACGGAGAGGAAGAACCGCATGGTGCTCGTCGTAGACTGTTCCGGGGATGCCCGTGAAATCACTGGGGAACTGCTGGCTAGTGCGGGCTATCCGGTAAAAACCGCCGCCAGCCTGAAAGAAGCGCGGAACATCTGTTCGGAGACGAAGATAGACCTCATGCTTATCGAATACGAAATGCCCGGCATGGATGGCCTGGACTTCGCAAAGGAAATGAAAGGAATACAGCCGGACATGACGGTTGTGGTCATAAGCGCCTGGGGAGACGATAGACTTAACGACGCCGTCGGAAGGCACGAGGTTGCGAACCTGCAAAAGCCGTTTACGTCGACTGCCCTGGAAGCCACCGTTGACAGCATGCTTTCGGCAAAGAGTATATAATCCTGCAGTGGATAAGAGGATTATGCGCATTTTTGTGGCCATCACCGGAGCCTCAGGGCTGGAGTACGGTCGCAGACTCGTAGAGGCCCTCAGGAAAACGAAGGGCGCGGATACTGCAGTGGTTGTCAGTTCCGGAGCCCGGAAGGTGGCTGAAGCCGAAGGCGCTTCGCTGCCGAACGCGGATTATGAGGAAAACGACTTCTTCTGCCCGTATGCTTCTGGCTCGAACCCTCCGGATGCGATGGTGGTGGCGCCGTGCTCGCTGAAGACCCTGGGCGAGATAGCGAACGGAGTGGGGAACTCCCTCATCACACGGGCCGCGGAAGTCGCGCTCAAGGAAAGGAAGAAGCTCATTCTCGTGGTGCGCGAGACGCCCTATTCGCTGATAACCATAAAAAATATGGAAATGGTCACGCTTGCGGGCGCGGTCGTGCTGCCTGCGACGCCCGGATTCTACGGAAAGCCGAAAAAGGTGGACGACCTCATAGATTTCATAGTTGCGAGGGTGCTGGACCAGATTGGAGTGAAGCATTCGCTCGGAAAAAGGTGGAAGGAATGAAAACGTTCCGCGATTTTATCGAAAAACTGAGGAAGGAAAAGAAGATGGTGGAGCTGAAGAAGCCAATATCGAAGCATCTGGGCCTCGCCGGAGTGCTGAAGGCGCTGGACGGGAAACCGGTTTATACCGAACACGTGGCCGAGAACCCGGGCGCACGCGTTGCCGGAAACATATTCTCCACCCGCGGGCTCATCTGTGAATACCTCGGAATAAATGAAGCCGGGCTGATTCCACACATCACGAATGCCGTGAACAACCCCACCAAGCCGGCGCTCGTGGATGCAGCGAAGGCTCCGGTGCTGGAAGTTACGGAGAAAGAGATCGACCTCGGAAAAATCCCGATACCGTTCCACGCCGAGAAGGACGGCGGCCCATATTTCGCATCCGCAGTCGTCATAGCCCACGACAAGGAGCTGGGAAGGAACTGCTCGTTCCACAGGATGATGGTGCTCGACAAAAATCGCGTCGCCATGCGCATACTGCCCAGGCACCTGGCCGAGTTCATAAAGCGCGCCGGGGGGGAGCTCGACGTCGCGTTCGTGGTCGGCGCACCCATAAACGTCCTGCTCGCGGGCGCAACATCTGTGGAACTTGGAAGGGACGAGCTTGAAATCGCGAATACCATAATGCCGCTGAACACCGTGCGGCTCCCGAACGGCATAGAGGTGCCGGCGGACGCGGAATACGCGTTCGAAGGCAGGATAACGAAGGAGATGGTGGACGAGGGGCCGTTCATAGACCTGACGGAGACATACGATATCGTACGGAAGCAGCCGGTGATGAGGATAACCGCGGTCCACCACCGGAAGGACCCCATATTCCACGCCCTGCTCCCGGGCGCGCTGGAGCACAAGATACTCATGGGAATGCCCCGCGAGCCCACGATTTTCAATGAAGTGAACAAGGTTGCGGAATGCGTCGGGGTGAACCTCACTCCGGGCGGATGCTCATGGCTGCACGCCGTTGTTGCCATACGGAAAAAGAGCGAGGATGACGGCAGGAAGGCGGTTGAAGCCGCGTTCCGGGGCCACAAGTCGCTCAAGCACGTGGTCGTGGTTGACGACGACATAGACATCTACGACCCTGCTTCGGTGGAATGGGCGATTGCCACCCGCGTGCAGGCTGACAAGTCACTTGTGATTAAGACCAACGAGAAGGGTTCCTCCCTCGACCCGTCCGCGGACCCGCACACCTATGCGACTGCGAAGCTGGGAGTGGATGCGACCAAGCCGTTGGTGGCGCACGGGAAGAACTTCACAAAGGCGGAATGGAAAAAAATAGAACCCGGGGACTACCTGTAGTTTACCTGCATTTCGCAGCCATGGTGCCAAGCTTGTTCGAATACTCTATCAGGTCGGTGACCGTCCAGTTGAGCTTGTTCTTGTCGGTCAGATTCTGCCCGATGTAGAGGCATTCCGAGCAGGAGGTCTTGACCTTTATCCACGGGCCGTCCTCCGCATCCCCCGCGATTGTCTCCGTCGGAAGGATGTCGTCTCCGATGAGTTCGTACTCCTCTCCGTCAGGACCGAGGAATATCAGCTCTTCCATGCAGCTGAGCTTTGCGCCCTTCACGCAGTGCTTGTTCACGTGCTTCCAGGCCTTCCGGTACTCCTGAATCTTCTTGCTGGCCTTTGTTTCGGCTTCGCCCTTGTTGAAGTGCTTCAACGCGTGCTCTATGTCCTTCTGGGAAACGTTCCTTGAAGGCGCCTCCGCGATTGAGATGTTGGCTACCCGCCCGTCTATGCCGACAAGGATTTGGATTACCCTGTCGGTCTGTTCCCTGTAGACCGGGTCCTTGATTTTCTCCAGCTCCTTCACGGCCTTCCGCTCGTTGGAGAACATCTTGTGCCCGTCCTTGCA
>Ga0315287_10007518_pt1 | contig 10928 bp, 4 predicted proteins | sample YL17G11_0_MG_FD_205037 | JGI IMG/M metagenome (GOLD analysis project Ga0315287, IMG submission 205037) | Sediment microbial communities from Yellowstone Lake, YNP, Wyoming, USA - YL17G11_0 | ecosystem: Environmental > Aquatic > Freshwater > Lake > Sediment | place: USA: Wyoming | collected...
TGAGCCGAAAGCTGCTGGCCCGTATCGATGCCGTATCCGCCACCACGCGTACCATCATGGGGGGCGATCTCACGGGGCGCCTGCCGGTCAATGGTTCGGGCGATGAGCTGGACCGGCTCTCGGAGAGCCTCAATCTCATGCTCGCGCGCATCGAGCAGCTGATGGCGGGCATGCGTGAGGTCTCGGACAATATCGCTCACGACCTGAAGACGCCCCTCAGCCGCCTGCGCAATCGCGTCGAGGCGGCGTTACGCGAGCCTTACGGTGAGCCGGTCTATCGCGAGGCGCTGGAGCGGACCATCGAGGAGGCCGACGGGCTGATCAAGACGTTCAATGCGCTGCTCTCGATTGCGCGGCTCGAGGCCGGCGCCGGCGGCGAGAACCGCGAGACGCTCGATGTGTCGGCCCTGTTGCGCGACGTGGCCGAGCTTTACGAGCCGGTCGCTGAGGAACGCGGGATCGAGCTGAAGGCCGAGGCTGAAGTCCCGATCTTCATCCGCGCCGACCGCCAGTTGCTCGGCCAGGCCATCGCCAATCTTATCGACAATGCGATCAAATATGGGACGGCCGAGGCGGCGGAGCGCGGCAGCGGCGTGAAGCCCGAGGTGGAGGTGAGCGCCAAGGCCAAGGGATCGATCGCCGAGATCATGGTGACCGATCGGGGGCCCGGCGTGCCGGTTTCCGACCGCGAGCGGGTGCTCGACCGCTTCGTCCGGCTGGAAGCGAGCCGGTCCGAGCCAGGCAGCGGACTAGGTTTGAGTCTTGTCGCGGCCGTGGCGCGGTTGCATGGTGGCAGTCTGAGACTCGAGGACAACGAGCCCGGGCTCAGGGTCATTCTCGCCTTGCCGATGGACGGCGAGGCGCTTGTCAACGGGGCGCCGCACCAAGCGTCCTTAGGAGCAGAGATCAGGCCGGCGTGACGGCGTTCTTCGAGCGCATCACCGAGTGCCCGCGCGTCTACGACGCGGCGCGGGGCGACGATGCGCTGGAAAGCCTCACCAAGTCTCTCGGCGAGGCTCCCGATCTTGCTGCTGCCAGGAAGCTCCTCGGCGAGGCGCCAAAGCTCCGCGAGCTGCTTACGGCGATCTTCTCCTGCTCCCCCTATCTCACCTCGCTTGCGCTCAGGGACCCGGCAACTCTCGCCGAATGCCTGTTGCGCGATCCTGACGCGCATCTGACAGAGGCGCGGGCAGCGCTCGCCGCCGCGGTCGCTGAGGCGCCTGGCGCGAAGGAGGCCATGGCGCTGTTGCGCCACTTCAAGCGCCGCATGGCTCTGCTTACGGGTCTCGCCGATCTTGGCGGGGTCTGGCCGACCGAGGCGACGCTTGACGCCATGAGCGCCGCCGCCGATGCGGCGCTCGAGCAGGCGACGGCGTTTCTGTTCCGCAAGGCGCGCGAAGCCGGCCAGATCGCGCCGCAAACAGATGTGCTCTCGCCCGCGCCCGGCTATTTCATCATCGCCATGGGCAAGCTCGGCGCGTTCGAGCTGAATTATTCGAGCGACATCGACATCATCGTCTTTTACGACGCCGATCGCGCGGGGCTTAAGCCCGAGATCGAGCCGTCGACTTTCTTCGTGCGGCTGACCCGCGAACTGGTGCGGCTCCTGCAAGAGCATACGGCCGACGGCTATGTGTTCCGCACCGATCTCAGGCTCAGGCCCGATCCGGGCGCGACCCAGATCGCGCTCTCGACCGACGCCGGCCTCATCTATTACGAAGGCTTCGGGCAGAACTGGGAGCGCGCCGCCCTGATCAAGGCGCGGATCGCCGCCGGCGATATCGAGGCCGGCGAGGAGTTCCTGGGCCAGCTCGCTCCCTTCGTCTGGCGCAAATATCTCGACTTCGCGGCGGTCGCCGACATCCACGCCATGAAGCGGCGCGTGCATGAATTCAAAGGCCACGGCGCCATCGCGGTCGAGGGGCACGACATCAAGCTCGGCCGCGGAGGCATTCGCGACATCGAGTTCTTCGCCCAAACCCAGCAGCTCATCGCCGGAGGCCGTCACCCGGAACTCAGAACCCGCGGCACCATCGAGACGCTTAAGCGGCTGGCCGCGGGGGGCTGGATCGCGGAGGAGGCTGCGAGCGATCTCACGGCCGCCTATCTTTTCCTGCGCCGCATCGAGAACCGGCTGCAAATGGTAGGCGACCAGCAGACGCATATCATTCCGGCCGAGCAGGAGGAGCTCGACCGCGTGGCGAGGCTTTCGGGCTTTGCCGATACGAATGCATTCGGCGACGCGCTGCTGGCGAAGTTCAAGCGCGTCGAAGCCCATTACGGCGCCCTGTTCGAGAAGCTGCCCGAGCCGCCCGCATCCGCGCCGAGGATTGTCGTGGCGGCCGATGAAGCCGATCCCGCCGCACTTGCCGCCCTGGAGCGGCTTGGCTTCGGCAATCCTCAAGCCGCGATCGCCGCTATCCGCGCCTGGCAGTCCGGCCGCTATGTGGCAACGCGAAGCGCGCGGGCGCGGGAGCGGCTGACCGAGTTCCTTCCCTCGCTGCTCGATGCCTTCGGCCGCACCGCCGAGCCCGATCTCGCGCTCGCCACCTTCGACAGGGTGATCGCCGAGATGCCGGCGGGCGTGCAGCTCTTCTCGCTGCTTGCCGCCAATCCGAGCCTCTTGCGGCTGATCGCCGACATCATGGGGACGGCGCCCAGGCTCGCCCGCATCATCGGCCGGAGACCGCGGCTGCTCGATGCCGTGCTCGATCCAGGCTTCTTCGGCGCGGTGCCGACCCCCGCCAAGCTGAAAGAGCTGGTCGCGGCGGCGCTCGCCGAGGCAAGCGACTATCAGGACGCGCTCGACCGTGCCCGCATCATCGGCCGCGAGCAGGCCTTCCTCGTCGGCGTCAGGGTGATCTCGGGCACGCTCTCGGCGCGGCAGGCGGGAGCCGCTTACGCCGGTCTTGCCGAGACGTTGATCGAGGCGCTTGCCGAGCAGGTCGAGGCCGAGCTTGTGCGCACCCATGGCCGCATGCCGGGCGGGCAGGCCGCGGTGATTGCCATGGGCAAGCTCGGCGGGCGCGAGATGACGGCGGGCTCGGATCTCGATCTGATCATCGTCTACGATTATGCGGGGGAGGGCGCCCACTCCGACGGGCCCCGCAGCCTGCCTGGACCGCAATATTACTCGCGCTTCACCCAGCGCCTGATCGCGGCGCTCTCGGCGGAGACCGCGGAGGGCTCGCTCTACCAAGTGGACATGCGGCTTAGGCCCTCCGGCAGTCAGGGCCCGGTGGCGACCAGGCTGTCGAGCTTCACCACCTATCAGCGGAGCTCAGCCTGGACCTGGGAGCATCTTGCGCTCGCCCGCGCGCGCGTCGTCACGGGCCCGGCCTCGCTCAGGCGGCAGATCAGCGAGACGATCAGGGAGGTGCTGTCGCGCCCGCGCGATCGCGCCTCAGTGGCGGAAGATGTCAGGGCCATGCGGGCGAAGATCGCCGACGACAAAGGCAGCTCCGGCATCTGGGACCTGAAGCAGGCGCGGGGCGGGCTGATCGATCTCGAATTCATCGCCCAGTTCCTTGCGATCGTCAGCGCCGCGAAGCACCCCGAAATTCTCGATCAGAACACCGAGCTGGCGCTGACCAAGCTGTCGGCGGCCGGGGTGCTTAGCCCCGGCGACGCCGAGATCCTGGTGCCTGCGGCGCGGCTCTATCACACGCTGACCCAGGTGCTCAGGCTCTGTCTCGACAAGCCTTTCGTGGCGGAAGAGGCGCCGCGTGCGCTGAAGGATTTGCTGGCGCGGGCTTCCGACATGCCCGACTTCGCCACGCTCGAAGCCACGCTGAAAGATACGCTCGAAGCGGTGCACGAGGCCTTCGACCGTATCGTCGTGTGAATTGCTTCAGGAAAATCAGGCGGAGGCGGCGAGCTTGTGCACCTCTTCGGCCATCGCCGGCCGCATCGGCAGCATGCAGGTGACCGTGGTGCCCTGACCTTCGCGGCTCGTGATCCGCAAGGACCCGCCATGCAGCTCGATCAGCGCGCGGGAGATGGCGAGCCCGAGCCCGCTCCCCTGATGGCTCTTGGAGAACTGGTTCTCGACCTGCTCGAAGGGCTTGCCGAGCTTGGCGATGTCGACCTCGGGAATGCCGATGCCGGTATCCTTGATGGCGATCTTCACGTGCCCGCGCGAGCGCGACAGATGCACGTCCACGCTGCCGCCGTCGCGGGTGAACTTGACGGCGTTGGAGAGGAGGTTGAGGAACACCTGCTTGAGCGCGCGGCGGTCGGCCTCGAGCAGCAAATGCTGCGGGCCATGGCGGTCGAGGGTGATGTTGCGCTCGGCGGCGGCCTGGCTCACCACCTTCATGCTGTCCGCGAGGATATCGGCTAGGTCGACGCTGCCGGCGTCGAGCGACATGCGGCCGGCCTCGATCTTGGACATGTCGAGGATGTCGTTGATTACCTCGAGCAGATAAGCGCCGCTCGCGTAGATGTCGCGCGCATATTCCTGATATTTGGGATGGCCGAGCGGGCCGAACAGAGCCTGCTGCATCACCTCGGAGAAGCCGATCACGGCATTCAGCGGCGTGCGCAGCTCGTGGCTGATATTGGCGAGGAACTCCGACTTGGCGCGGTTGGCGGCCTCGGCGCGGTTCTTTTCCACCACATATTTCTCGGCGAGATCGACGAGCTGCTGCTTCTGCTGTTCGAGCTCGCGGCGCGAGAGCCTGAGCTCGGCGACGCTGGCCTTCAGCTGCTGCTCGCTGTCGGCAAAGCGCTGCTGGCTCTCCTTCAGCACGGTGATATCGGTGCCGACGCTGACATAGCCGCCGTCGCGCGTGCGGCGCTCATTGATGTGCAACCAGCGGCCGTCCTCGATCTGCGCCTCATAGGTGCGGCTGTTGTCGTCGTTGGTGCCGGCGACGGCCACGCGCTTGGAGACGATCGGCTCCGACGCCGCGGCGATGACCTCGTCATAGGGGCTGCCGGGACGGACCATGTCGTCAGGCAAGCCATGGAACTGCTGGTATTTGCTGTTGCACATCACCAGCCGGTTGTCCCGATCCCACAGCACGAAGGCCTCGGAGATCGTCTCCACCGCGTCGCGAAGTCGCGCATTCTCGTCGGCCGAACCCGGGGAGACGTCGTGGTCGGCGATCACGGCGATGCCGGTGAGGCACGGCTCCCGATCCTGCAAGCTCCGCGTGATGTGCCCGCGCAGCCTGAAGCCCACCCAATGTCCATCGGCATGGCGCAGCCGGAAGCAGCCGTCGAAGAGCGAATTGCCATCGCGGAGATGCCGGTCGATCTCGCCGCGGAGATCGTCCTCTGGATGCAGCGCCTGGGAAATAGCCCGGAAGGCCATCGCCTTGCCGTTCGGCTCCTGGCCGAGCAGCCGGTACATGGGCGCCGACCAATGCACATGACCGCGAGCGAGATTCCACCGCCAGACGCCGCAGCCGGGCAAGGCCTCGGTCAGCTCCTTGGCGAGTGCGCCGTCATCCGCGCGTGTCGCCGTGGGGGCGAGATACCAGAGGCCGCCCGCCAGCAGCGTGAGCACGAGGCCGGTCAAAATAAGGAGAGTGATCTCGAGGCTCGCCGCGTGCCGCCAATCGACAAGTGCCGCGTCGGCCGGCTGGATGAAAGCGAGTTGCGCGTCGGTCTGCGGCACGTTGCGGACCGTGACGATGGCGTCGGTGCCGTCGAGCAGCGTCAGGCGCAGCACGCCTGCCTCGGCGCCGAAGGTGGTGAGAGGCTGTTGCGGCCCCAGAATCGTGAGCAAATTGCCGGCACGCGAGCCGCCGAGCGGCGCGCGGGCTTGGATGGTGCCTTCGGCATCGGCGAGGAGGACCGTCCGGCCATCGGCGGTCGCACCCTTAGGCAGACTGTCGGCGAGCGCGCTCTGCCAATCCGTGCTCGAGCCGAGCGCCTTGACCTTGAGGTTCAACGAGGCGCTGTCGGCGATCAACGCAAGCTGGCGGCTCGCCGCATCGAGTGCCGTGTCCCTGCCGTGGATCAATTGAAAGGTGAAGCCGATCAAAGCGATGGCGGCAAAGGCCGCGAGCAGCAGCGGCACGAGGCGGCGCAGCAGCTCGGCATTAGGAAGATGGCGGTCGACGATCGCGCGGAGGTCCTGCCAGTGCGGCCCCGCAAAAGCGAATCCCTCACGCGCCGAACGCGCCCGCGCCATTCGGTCCCCCTCCGACGTTCTCCTGCTTCGAACCGGAGAAGTGCCGCATCTCCGAATCGCCTTCGATCATTGGAATCGATGACGACTCCGTCTGTCTAGGGAAAAACTGTGGAAAAGCGGTTAATGACCGGTTGACGGGAGCGACGACTCTAGGTGGCGCCCAGGGTTTTGGTGACGATCTCGTAGCTGTCGGTGGAGAGCGGCTTGGCGGCGAGATCCTCTAGAATCGCCTTGGCGCGGGCCTGTCGCTTGGGCTCCAGGATGCGCCAACTCTCGAAGGCGCCAAGCAGGCGCGCGGCCACGTGCGGGTTGAAGCGGTCGATCTCGAGCGCCTGGCCGGCGAGGAGTTGATAACCCGCGCCGTCGCCCCGGTTGAAGCCGGTGGGGTTGGAATTGGCGAAGCTTCCGATCAGCGCGCGGATGCGGTTCGGGTTCTTCAGCGAGAATTTGGGGTGGGAGAGCAGCGCGCCCACCGTCTCGACCGAATCCGGCCTTGCCGCCCGAGCCTGCACGGCGAACCATTTGTCGAGGACCAGGGGCTCGTCCTGCCAGCGGGTGTAGAAATCCTCGAGCGTCGCGTCGCGTGCCGGTCCTGGCAGATGCGAGAGGATGGAGAGCGCCGCGATCGCGTCGGTCATGTTAGAGGCCTCGCGGTAGTGCCGTTCGGCGCGGGCGATCTCGGACGCGGCGCCGGTTGCCACCAGCAGGTCCAGCGCCGCGTTGCGCAGCGCTCTTTGGCCGGCGCTCGCGGGGTCCGGCGAATAAGGTCCGCTCGGCACGCTCAGCTCATAGAGTTCGGCCAAGGGTCCCCGAATCTCGTTCCCGATCGAAGCGGCCAAGCTTACGCGCGCCTTGCGCACGGCGTCGGTATCGACGTCGCCGCCGAGCTCCCGCGCGATGTCCGATTCGCTCGGCAGCTTGAGGAACTCGGCGCGATAGGCCGGCAGCAGCGCGGTATCCTGCGCAGTGACGCTAATCGCCTGTGCCAGCCGCGCGGCCTCCTTTCCCGTCACGCGCTCTGAATCGCCGCGCGCAGCCTTGGTGAGGAGGCCGGTGGCGAAGGTCTGCGCGGCCTGCCAGCGATTGAAGGGGTCGCTGTCATGCATCATCAGGAACTCGATCTTTTCAGGATCGATGCTGACGGTGAGGCGGACCGGCGCCGAGAAGCCGCGCAGCAGCGATGGCGTCGGCGGCGAGGGGATGTCGGCAAACTCGAAGACCTGCTCGCGCATCGTCACTTCAAGCAATCCGTCGGCCAAGGCGGCGCCGCTCTTCAGCTTCAAGGGAAGCTCGTCGCCGTTCGCTCCGATCAGACCCATCCTGAGCGGGATCAGCATCGGCTCCTTCTTGGTCTGGCCGGGGGTAGGGGGCACGACCTGGCTGACGGAGAGCCGCGCCGTCTTGGCGTGCGGATCGTAGTCGAGCGAGCAGGCAAGCTCGGGCGTACCGCTTTGGGTGTACCAGAGCATGAATTGCGAGAGATCGCGGCCCGAGACGTCGGCCATCGCCTCGACGAAGTCCTCGACGGTTACCGCCTCTCCGTCGTGGCGCTCGAAATAGAGATCGAGGCCTTTGCGGAAGCCGTCGCGGCCGAGCAGGGTCTGCAACATGCGGCAGACCTCGGCGCCCTTCTCGTAGACGGTCGAGGTGTAGAAGTTGTTGATCTCGATATAGGAGGCGGGCCGCACGGGATGGGCGAGCGGCCCCGCATCCTCGGGGAACTGATTGGTCTTCAACGTCCGCGTATCGACGATACGCTCGACAGGCCCTGAGCGCGTGTCGCCGGTGAACTCCTGGTCGCGAAAGACGGTCAAGCCCTCCTTCAGGCAGAGCTGGAACCAGTCGCGGCAGGTGACGCGGTCGCCGGTCCAGTTGTGGAAATATTCATGCGCGATGACGCCTTCGATCGAGGCGTAGTCGGCGTCGCTGGCGGTGTCGGGCCTCGCCAGCACGAGCTTGTCGTTGAAGATGTTGAGGCCCTTGTTCTCCATCGCCCCCATATTGAAGTCGCTGACCGCCACGATGTTGAACACATCGAGATCGTATTCGCGGCCGAAGCGCTCCTCGTCCCAGCGCATGGCGCGCTTCAGCGACTCCATGGCCCAGGCGCAGCGGTCGTCCTTGCCGGGCTCGACATAGATGGCGAGCGCGACGTCGCGGCCGGAGCCGGTGACGAAGCTGTCGGGCACGCAAGCGAGATCGCCGCCGACCAGCGCGAAGAGATAAGAGGGCTTGGGGAAGGGATCGTGCCAGATGGCGAAGTGGCGGCCGGTGCCGGGGATGTCGCCTTGCTCTACGGGATTGCCGTTCGACAGAAGCACCGGCGTCGTGGCGCGGTCGGCTTCGACGCGCACCGTGTAGACGGCGAGCACGTCAGGCCGGTCGAGAAAGAAGGTGATGCGGCGGAAGCCCTCCGGCTCGCATTGGGTGCAATAGGTGCCGCGCGAGCGGTAGAGGCCGGAAAGCGCGGTGTTAGCTTCAGGATCGCACAAGGTGACGGTTTCGAGCGTGAAGGGGTGCGCGGGAGGGGACGCGATGCTGAGCGAGGTCTCGGTGAGCTCGTAGTCCTTGGCCGAGAGGGGCTTGCCGTCCAGCGCCAGGCTTTGCAGCGAGAGGCCCTCGCCGTCGAGCACGAGCGGCCGCCCGCCGGTCGCCACTTTCGGGTTTGGCCGCAAGCGGAGCTTGGCGGCGATGCGCGTCGCCTTCGGATCGAGCGCCACGTCGAGCTCGACCTCCTCGATGAGATAGTCGGGGGCTGTGTAGTCTTTGAGGAGTTTGGCTTTGCGGCCGGAGTGTTGCATGGAGGTGGACCCATCCCTTTCGCCGTCGCTCTTAGAGGCCTGAGCGCGCGCTGCCAAGCGCGGATATTTTTCTGACGTACATGCAACGTGGATGGCCGGGACAAGCCCGGCCATGACAGCTTGCATTTTAGGAGACTACTGGGAGACTTCGCTGAGAACGCGGCGGGCGATCTGGGCCAGCTTGGTCAAATCGTCGCTCAGATTCTCCGCTCCGTCATTCCGGCGCAAGCCGGACTCCAGCGAAGAATCATTGACTTATTTTTGCTGGATACCGGCTTTCGCCGGTATGACGAGAAGACTGCGCGGGCGTCCCTAATCCAAACTAGCGTTGCGCAAGCGAAGCGCGTTGCCGACGACCGAGACCGAGGACAGGCTCATGGCGGCGGCGGCGACGATCGGCGACAGCGTGACGCCGAACACGGGATAGAGCACGCCCGCCGCGATCGGCACGCCCACCGCGTTATAGACGAAGGCGAAGAATAGATTCTGCTTGATGTTGCGCATGGTGGCGCGGGCGAGGTTGACGGCGCGCACCACGCCGCGGAGATCGCCTTTGAGCAGCGTAAGCCCCGCGCTCTCCATGGCCACGTCGGCGCCGGTGCCCATGGCGATGCCCACATCGGCTTTGGCGAGAGCCGGCGCGTCGTTGATGCCGTCGCCGGCCATGGCCACGACATGGCCCTTAGACTGTAAGCCCTCGATGAGCTTGAGCTTGTCCTCGGGCCGCAAGCCAGCATGAACCTCGTCGATGCCGAGCTTCGCCGCCACGGCCTTGGCCGTAATCTCGTTGTCGCCGGTCGCCATCACGATCCGGAGACCCAGACGATGCAGCCTGGCGATGGCCTCGGCGGCGGTCGGCTTGATGGGATCGGCCACGGCGATGAGGCCGGCCAGCTTGCCGCCGATGCTTAGGAACATCACCGTCTCGCCGTCCTTGCGCATCGCGTCGGCGCGGGGAGCGAGCGGCGAGGCGTCGATGCCCGCGCCCTGCATGAGACGCTGATTGCCGAACAACACCTCTCTTCCTTCGACGCGTCCTTTGACGCCTTCGCCGGTGACCGAGGCGAAGCTCTCCGCCTTCACGAGCTTGAGCCCGCGCTTCTCGGCGCCGAGCAGGATCGCTTCGGCAAGCGGATGCTCGCTGCCGGCCTCGATGGCGGCGGCAAGCCGAAGCACATCGTCGTCGCCGAAGCCTTGAACCGCCTCGACCAGAGTGAGGGTGGGCTTGCCCAGGGTCAGCGTGCCGGTCTTGTCGATGACGGCAGTGTCGACAGCGGCGAGGCGCTCCAGCGAAGCGGCATTGCGCACGAGCACGCCTGCTTGAGCGCCGCGTCCGGTGGCGACCATGATGGAGATGGGCGTGGCGAGCCCGAGCGCGCACGGGCAGGCGATGATGAGCACGCTCACCGCCGCCACCAGCGCGTAGGCAAGCTGCGGTGAGGGTCCAAAGAAGAGCCAAGCGAGGAAGGCGAGCACGGAAATGGCGATCACCGCCGGCACGAAATAGCCCGAGACGGTATCGGCCAGCCGCTGAATGGGCGCGCGCGAGCGCTGCGCGTCGGCGACCATGGCGACCACTTGGGCGAGCGTGGTCTCGGCGCCGGTGCGGTCGACGCTTATGTCGAAGCTGCCGGTGCCGTTCAGCGTGCCGCCGGTCACGCGGTCGCCGTTGACCTTCTCCACGGGGACGGGCTCGCCGGTGAGGAGCGACTCATCGACCGCGCTTCTCCCCTCGATGACCGTGCCGTCGATGGGGACCTTGTCGCCGGGCCTGACCCGCAGCACGTCGCCCACTTTGACCGAGGCGAGCTCAACCGTCTCGGTCTTGCCGTCCTTCAGCACGCGGAGCGCGGTCTTGGGTGCTAGGTCGAGCAGCGCGCGGATGGCGCCGCCGGTCTTCTCGCGGGCCCTGAGCTCGAGCACTTGGCCGAGCAGCACGAGCACCACGATGACGGCTGCCGCCTCGAAATAGACGGGGACTAGGC
>Ga0315287_10007519_pt1 | contig 10928 bp, 10 predicted proteins | sample YL17G11_0_MG_FD_205037 | JGI IMG/M metagenome (GOLD analysis project Ga0315287, IMG submission 205037) | Sediment microbial communities from Yellowstone Lake, YNP, Wyoming, USA - YL17G11_0 | ecosystem: Environmental > Aquatic > Freshwater > Lake > Sediment | place: USA: Wyoming | collected...
CTCCGCCGCGGCGACCTGTTCCAGTTCGTGTCGCTGTTGATCCAACACACAACGAAGAACATTTCGATCAACGAGTCGTGAGGAATTCAATCCCTGCGGCAAATTCAGGTTAGGAGATTGAAACGTCAAGTTTTTGTTATGCTCACGGCCTCGATCAAAATGAAATTCGTATTCCGGATAGGCTCCATAGGATTTGGAGTTGAACGGTGACGCTTCGACAAACCAAGGGTCTCGATGAGATCCCATCAGCCCACCAAACTGACCGGGTAGGGTTCGTCCTGAGTGGTGAATGATACGCTCAGGAAGGACAATCGCCGGTGGTAGATTATTATTACGTCTTGGAAGAGCATTTCCGACAACAGAAGCAATGGATGGCCAATCACTGGACTGTGGTTTACTCGGACTATACCCCGGAGGCATCGAGGTCCGACCGGTGAGCATGCATGTGTGTCCGGCCGAATGTCCGTTATGAGGTGTCGTTAGAGAGCGAATCAGGCTCCACATCGAACTCCGACTTGCCAGCATTGGCAGGTGCTCACAAATTTGGACACCCGGAGTCATTGTCGAAATTGGAGAGAAATCTCCACGAATTCCGGCAGGGGCATGCGGCTTCGGATCAAAGCTATCCAGCTGAGGCAGTCCACCGGATAAGAAGACAAAAATTACTGATTTTGCCGAGGCGTTGCTGGCTGGCGAGACCAATTCCCCGGCGCGCAACGCTGAAACATGGTTCATCCCCAGCCCCAGTAACCCCAACGAACCAGCCTGTAATATGGTACGACGACTCATCGGCTGATGTGTGGGTGTTGCTGGCATCATGGGAGATTCACTAGCTTCAGTGGGACGCGATATTTTAAAACCGGTAATTAGGGATTTAGCCCAGTACTCATATTAGCCTGATCTTCATTAGTTCTATTCCGCATTCCGAAACGGTTATCAAATTATCATCGATTGTTTATGACTGAGTCAAGCCCCTGTTCAACAAATCACCTGATGTCACCCGAGTTTACCCAATGCCACCGATCTCCGGCATTATTTTTTTATTTGGGAGTTGGAAACTAAGGCCATTCCGCACATTTCTGTCCGGCGGACCGAAGCACCCCAGGGACGACGGCCAAAAGAGCGATTTGCGGGTCGGTTTCGATCGTTCTTTGAAGTCAGCCTTCCTCGCTGACTTCAGGTCGCTACGGATGCCGGGCTGGTCGCAGACTTCCTGCAAGACTTTCGCCTCGGCCGGAACAAGCGGCATGGTCTGTTGCCCCTTCCGCGGCAGTCGATACTACAGCCACTTGGCAAGATCCGAGGACGTCAAAAACGCGGAGTGGTGATGCGTCGGTCGGCGAGCGGCGTGGTCAGATGAACCTGCGGCTTCCGTGAGCGATGTCGGCCGCTTCCAAATCGAGACGCTCAGCATCAAGTGTAATTTCGCGGCGTTGATGAAGCTCTCCCGCCGGTGGATCGGCACGGTCCACCGACGGAAGCCGTTAGAAACACCCGATTCTCAACATGGACAGCTCGGTCAGCGAGACACCTACGGCCGACAACGGCAACTGGAGTGCCTGTGTTACCACCCGCTGTCCCTCTTCAATCGATTTGGCAAACGTCATGACTACGATGTCGCGGCACCAATCCTCGTTCCATATCCTTGCGGCGATTTCCGTTGCCGGTGAACAAATGCTATCGCCACTTGAGGATTCCCCTGTTCTTTTGGGGCGACGCGGCGTTTGCCGTCTCCGAGTTGCACGGCTTCTTGGAAGGGGAGACGTTTTCGTGCGCGTTCCGGCTGCAATCCCACACCGTGTTGGAGCGGAACCTAACAGCCCTGCTCAAGCGTCCGATCAGACGAACTTCTCTCCACCCTCGATTATTTTATCACCGCGTTTGCACTATCAGTCCGGTTCTTGGGATCAACTGCATCGCATGGTGGCTCGGTCCCGAGTGTCCCGCGGGCGAGTTGTTCCCGCCCGTGAGACTCCTCTTCACCAAGTCTCTCCTAGCGATCCCAGAAGATGGTCGCGTTCTACGACGGTCGTGGGTCTGCCGGTCCGTGGATCAAAGCCGGCAGCCACGCGGTGAAGTGAACGACGCTCTCCTGCCATACGTTCCGGGACAACCAAGCTCGCGTTCATCTCTTTGCGTTGGCCGAAAACCTGAGCAACTTCCTGCGGCGACCGGCCTTGCCGAAACTGGTCCGGTATTGGTCGCTGACGACGCTGCGAGAAAAGCGGATCAAGATCGGGGCCAAGGTTCCGCGGCACACCAAGTCCGTGTTCTTTCAACGGGCATAGGTGGCCGTGACACGAAACTTGTTTGCCACGATCCTCGACCCCATCACACTGTTGGCAATCCCGCGGCCGGTGCTCGTAAACGGGAGGGTATGGTAGATGACGGACATGGGCGGACACAGGGGAGATTCGAGGTGGTGTCAGCGTGAAGGGCCGGCAAAGCAGCGGATCCTAACCGAAATCCGGTCGCGGGAGCCCAAGAATGAGAATCGTGGCAGCGCAACTGGTGACGATCCACGACGCGAGAGACGACGCGGGGGCGGCAATATTGTTAAAGTATCGACCCATTCGAGATTGGATGGGCTCTAGGATCAGGCACTAAGGCAATTGTCGAGTGAATCTCTCCACCTGTTAAAAGATCGGCGGCTGATCATGAAGGATCTCCACGCACCTGCTCAAGGACTCAAATCCATGGTCTCATGCCAGTGGTTTCCATCAGTCCTCCTCACTGCCGTTCTTCTGCTTGTTGCTGCGGTCTACGCCCAACTCCTCTCTTATGAATTTCTGCCGTTCTGGGACGATAGCATCAATATTCACCGTAACCCGCTCTATTTCCCGCTCTCGTGGAAAAGCCTCCTTCTGTTTTGGACTCGGCCATACGAGCAGCTTTATATTCCGGTTACCTACTCGGTCTGGGCGGCCTTGGTAGCACTCTCCCGTGTCATGGCGGGAACCGGAGTCAGCTTCGGAACTATCAATCCGATGCTCTTTCATGGGGCGAATATTCTGGTTCACCTGCTCGCCACGGGAATAGTTTTCCTGATCCTCCGGCGGCTCCTGGATGCACAGTTTTCCGATTTCAGAATCGCTCCTTCGCGTCACCGGATCCTCTCCGCTGCAGCGATGGGTTCGCTCACCTTTGCCCTCCACCCCCTTCAAGTTGAGGCTGTGGCTTGGGTGTCGGGGTTGCGTGATCTGCTGGGGGGAGCCTTTTCACTGGCAGCGATCGCACTCTTTCTCTCTTGGCTTGATGACCGTCCAACTCGGATAGACCGCTGGATCCGCTATGCCGGGGCTAGTACGATGCTGCTGTTGGCCCTCGGTTCTAAGCCCAGTAGCGTGGTAACTCCGGCGTTGGCGTTGCTCTGCGGAGGATGGATTCTTCACTCACGGCATCGTTCAAGGAAGCCGCTTCTCTGGCTGCTTCCTTGGTTTGCGCTCGCACTAGTCGACGTGGTGTTCACTTCTCAGTCGCAGACCACTGCGGAGCTTGCCCGCACTCTTGTTCCTTTTTGGGTCAGGCCGCTGGTGGCGGCGGATGCCCTGTCCTTCTACCTCTGGAAGCTGCTCTGGCCCTTTGATCCGTGGGGACTTTGCGCGGATTATGGCCGCTCTCCAAATTCACTCTACGATCAGGGAACCCTGTTCTGGAGCTGGTTGATCCCGTCGGCTCTGACTTTGGCCCTTTTTTTCTTTCAAAAAACGCGTCCCTACTGGATTCCCTGCCTTCTTTTCGTGATCGGGGTGCTGCCAACACTGGGACTGATCCCCTTCAGTTTTCAGATCGTCTCCACTGTGAGCGACCGGTATGTCTACCTCGCTATGCTCGGACCAGCTGTGGCGTCGGGGCTTGTCATCTGCCGCTCATCGCTCAGGATTGCGTTCGCCTTCTCCATAATTTTGATTCCGGTCTGGACGATCGCGACACTGTCCCAACTTCCGAAATGGGGCAACGGCGACCTGTTCTTCCGAGCCACGCTCGAGCAAAATCCCACGAGCGGGAAATCGCGGCATAACTACGCCTGCTGTCTGGAATTGCAGGGCAAGCTTCCTGAGGCACTTGTTGAGTTTCAGGAGGCGATTCGTCTCAGACCCTCTGACGCCGAGACGTACCACGACATGGCACTCACCTTGATGAAGCTCGGCAGGCATTAGGAGGCATTCCAAGGCTTCCGGCGGTCGATGCAGTTGTCTGCAACCAGCCGGGCGGCACGAAATCTCGCGAGCATTCACCTGATGTACGGAGAACCCGTTTTGGCGGAGAAACTCTACCGCTTCGCGATGCGGATCGATCCCGGCGACCTCCAGAACCAGCGAGCGTTGGCGTGGCTGCTGGCGACCCACCCCAACGTCGCGGCACGAAACGGGAGGGAGGCTGTTGCTCTCTCAGAGCAGATCGTGGCTGCCACAAATGCGCAAGTGCCACTTTTTCTTGTGACCTTGAGCGCGGCCCGGGCGGAGATCGGTGATTTTGAAGGAGCCACCGCTGCCGGGATGCAGGCTGCCTCTGCGTTCCAACGTTCCGGTGATTCCAACATGGCCAAAGGGGTCGAGTCGAACCTCCTCCCCGCACTGCACGCCCGCACGCCCATCAGGGACAACCCGTCACTGCCGCAGTAATCGAAGGAGAAAGTCGAAGGTCGCAGATCATCTGACGACTTTTGAAAAACCAGAGTGCTGCCGAACTGCAACACGTTCGCAATCGGCTCGGATCGCAGGCAGTCCGACACAGCACCTTGAAAACTCGCAGCCTCAGGGATGATTGTCCTTAGAATCATGCCCGAACAGGAATCGTCTAATATCACAAGTCCTGAAGACTTTCTTTTTAGAGAAGCGGCTGAGTGCCGACAAGTGCTTTGCTCGTGAATCGATGCGGAAGCAAGGCTTGCCATTGTCGGAGGAATTCGCCGAAAAATCCTCCGCGGTCAAGGCGGCAGAAGACCCCGCTCCATTCAAAAAAACGTTTCGAGCGAATACGATCTGTGCATGATTGCACAATTTTGTCTGTTGCTGGTCTTGGGAATGAGTCTGATGTGGGGCTTGATGCCCCGCAAGCAGGTCACGGCGGGATTCTTTCGGGTCCAGATGTTGGTCGTTCTGGGACTGAGTGTTCTGGCGTTCCTGACGCTTGGTCGTCTGCGAGTTCTGCCGGGGGAGCCTTTGTCCGATCAATCGATGTTTGTGTCGCAATGTTCCGCCGGGGCCATCGCGTTCGTGGCCTATGTGGGTTCGGTGTTGTGGACTCTCAATCGCCGACCGGCGGGAACCGTGTGTAATTTTGCGGTTTTAGCCCTTGCGTTTGTCAATCTCGTTCTGTCTCGAGGTCATGGAGTGTGGCTCGCCACACCGTCGGGCGCGTTCTTGTTTCTCTCCAATATTTCCACCTCAGCGGTTCTTGGTGGATCGGTGACGTCCATGCTGCTTGGCCACTGGTATCTGACAGCACCAACGATGTCGATCGAACCGTTGAAGCATCTTTGCCGCTTGTTCGGGGCAGCGGTCTGCCTCCGGTTGCTTGTTTCGGTGGTCGGCTGGTTTATTGGCGGACATTCCCTGCACGACGGAACCCATTACACTTGGTTTGCCATGCGTTGGTTGGCGGGTCTCCTCGGCCCGTTGGTCATCGCCTGCATGGCCGATAGGATTCTTCGTTATCGAAATACACAAGCAGCGACAGGTGTGCTGTTTGCCGGAGTGATCTTGACTTTCATCGGAGAAATGTCAGCCGCTCTGCTTTACACGGAATTGCACGTTTCGCTGTAATACGCGAGAGTTCCGATCCTCATCTGCATCCTCACACGGGGACTCGCTCGATTCACCTCCACAGATGGCGTCGCACAATCCATGCTCATCACTTTCGATTGCCCCAAATGCTTGAAACCCAACCGCGGCCAAGTCACCGATGCCAGTCGCGGGGTAGTCTGCGTTCAATGCGGTTGGTCGAAATCCTCGACAGAGGGTGGTATTCCCGATCAAATACCGACGTGTTGTCTCGTCTGCGGCTGTCATGATCTGTGGCGACAAAAAGATTTTTCACCGAAACTCGGTATCGCGATCGTTGTCGTTGGCATTGCGATCAGCACATGGTTCATGCTTCTTATGCAACCGGAATGGTCCATCGGAACATTGATGTTTTTTTCCCTGATGGACATGATTCTTTATTCGTTCATGAAAGATCGCCTCGCCTGTTACCGTTGTCACGCACAGTATCGTCAGATCCCACAAGGCGGTTCAACGTTCGACTTGGAGATCCATGAACGTTATCGTCAGGAGAAGATTCGATTGAAACAGGCAGATCGGGAATCCCCGTCGTTGCTGCCAACAGAATCACTTCCGTTTAAGGATACCCCCTGAGGGAGAGGCCGGCACAGCGAGAAGTGACTCAAATACCATCGGATCCTTTCTGAGTCTTCCACTCGATGACGTCGTGTTTCTGCGTTCCACGACTCCTGCGGATCGTGACGTCTTCCTTACCCAACACCGATCGCACCGTCATGAACACACGTCAGCCGCGACTTGTCGAAGACATGGCCGGATTGTTCCGAGGCGAGCTTCGGTGCGATGCCCTAACTACGTCTTTGTACGCCACAGACGGTAGTCTGCACCAGATCACGCCCCTCGCTGTAGCCTGTCCACGTGACCGCGAGGACCTGCTGACACTCGTCAAGTATGCGGCAGAGGAACGTATACCGCTTGTGGCGCGTGGGGCGGGAACAAGTGTCGGCGGCGAGGCACTCGGGTCAGGGATCATCATTGATTTTTCTCGTCACATGCAGGCGATCGAAGAAATTGACGACACGACAATTCGTGTTCAACCCGGAGTCGTTCACAGTCGACTCAATCGCCTGCTGGCTCAGACAGGGCGTTGTTTCGCACCGGATCCGTCAAATACCGCAACGACAACGATCGGGAGCATGATCGCCATTGATGCTGCCGGGTCGCACTCGCCGCATGTTGGATCCACACGCGATCATGTCGTTTCGATTGATACAATGCTTTCCAATGGGTCCAGCTTTTGCGCCAAATTGGAATTGCTCGAACAGTTCAGGCCAGACCCTAACCGTTCGCACAACGAGGAATCGTCAGAGTCTGACCTGATCCTCAAACGGACTGTTGTTCATCGAATCGCTTCGTTATTGGCGAATCACTCCGAACTGATCAAAACGCGGCAACCCGCCAATTTGCCGCGCAATCGCGCCGGCTACTTTCTACGCGGAGTCCTCACATCGATGCATCTGGATCTGCCGCGACTGCTGGTCGGATCAGAGGGAACTCTGGCGTTGTTTACATCAGCGGTCCTTAAAACATCGCCCCTGCCGGCACATCGAGGCGCCATGCTGATTTCCTTCGGATCGCTCGAAGGAGCGGTACGCGCCGTCCGACAGATCGCCGAAGATCTGCCCAGCGCCTGTGATCTCTTGGACCGACGACTACTGACGCTTGCGCGGGAAACCGATTCTCGATTCGAGCGGCTCCTTCCAGCAACGGCCGAAGCGGCCTTGTTGGTCGAGCATGTTGGCGACAGCGAAAATGAAGTTTCAGGCAAGTTGATCGTATTAGCGGAGCGAGTCAGGAGGTTGTCGGATTCCGGGGCCACAGCTTTTGTGGCGAGGACTCCTGAAGAATTGGAGTTTCTTTGGTCCCTTTCCCATCACGTCGTTCCGAGGCTCAATGGGGTCCGCGGCCAAACCAGCGGTCCAGTACCGTTTGTGGAGGACATCTCCGTTCCCCCCGCGGCCTTGGAGGAGTTCGTGGTGCGGATGAGGCATATTCTGCAGCGTCATGAGTTGACGGCATCACTGTATTGTCACGCAGCCACAGGCCAACTTCACATTCGTCCTTTCTTGCCGGCATTGACACCGAGGGACGGCCCACGCATGGAAGCCTTGGCGCGGGATCTCTACCATGCGACTCTCTCCCTCGGCGGATCGATCAGTGGCGAGCATGGACTTGGCCTTTCTCGTACGGCCTTTCTGCGGTCGCAATACGGTGAGCTCTATCGCGTCTTCCAAGAGGTTAAGGACATCTTTGATCCTGATCACTTGCTCAATCCGCAGAAGGTTCTCTCCGACGATCCGCATTTAACCGTACGGCATCTGCGCCCGCCGATTGAGGTACCGTCAGACTTGTACGACCTGCAGTTGAACTGGACAACGCATGAGTTTTCGGCCACAGCGGTCGCCTGTCACGGATGTGGTGCTTGCCGAACACAAGAGCCGTCACAGCGGATGTGCCCGTTTTTTCGAGTCGAGTCGTCGGAGGATCGCACACCGCGGGCAAAGGCCAATGCCGTTCGGGCGATCTTCGATGGCCGTATTCCCGTTCACGAACTTGCTTCTTCCGAAATGCAGCAACTCACTCGCAAGTGTTTTAACTGCAAACAATGCGAGCTCGAATGTGTGAACCACGTCAACGTTCCGCATTTGATGATCGAGGCCAAGGCCCAATACTTGGCGACACAGGGACCGGTTACATCTGACTGGTTTCTGTCGCGGGTGCATCTCTGGGGAGAATGGTTTTGTCAGCTGTCGTGGCTGGTCAATCCGCTGCTCGGTGCGCGCAGTTCACGCTGGTTGCTCGACAGGGTGTTGGGTGTTGCCGCAGAACGGCGGCTGCCGGCATTCGCGCGGCGTTCGTTTCTCCGCAGCATTCCCAAGCAATGGACCGCACCTCCGCTGAAGATTCAGGGCGGGCAACCGATCGTCTACTTCGTGGATCACTTTACCAATTTTCACGACCCCGAATTGGGACAAGCCTTCGCTCAAATTCTAGAGCACAATGGGAAGACACTTCATGTCCCCCTCAAACAGGTTCCTTCCGGCATGGCGATGATCTCGATGGGAGATCTCTCCGCCGCACGCCTGTTGGCTGAACAGAACGTCCGGGTCTTGGCCGAATTTGCTCGGGAAGGTTGCCCCATCGTCTGCACCGAGCCGGCTGCCGCCGTGTGCCTCAAGTACGAATACCCCAGGCTACTCGATCATCCCGACACACAAATCGTCGCGGATTGTGTGATCGAGGCGGGGGCGTATCTCGCGGGCTTGCAGCGTTCGGGAGACTTGAGAACCGATTTCCTCGAACTGCCCCTCACCGCGACCTATCACACACCGTGCCACTTGAAAGCGTTGGGCAAAACAACGTCGCTGGCAGACCTTTGTGGATTGATTCCAAAGTTTAAGACAGATCACGCGACGAACGGTTGCTCAGGGATGGCCGGGACATTCGGCTTGACGCGAGAAAACTTTGCTGAATCGATGCTGATCGGCCAAGACTTGATCGAAACAATGTGCTCTTCTGAACACCAACTAGGCATGACCGAATGCAGCGGTTGTCGGCAGCAAATGGAACAGCGTTCCGCCATCCCTACGCTTCATCCTCTGAAAATTCTGGCACTGGCCTACGGCCTGATGCCTCAGGTCCGACGTCGTTTGAAACCGAATACGCGCAGCCGATTGACGTTGCCATAACTCGGCATCCCTTCGACGTACGGCGGAGCACGTTTGCAACGTTTAAGCGTCAGGAAGTCGCCTTGTGCTTTTTCGACGGTGCTCTTGCCCGGATCAGCAAATTACCCGCCAATGTCGATTTCATCGGTCCCGACGCGTTGCATCGGTGCTCAAGACCGATGAGATTCCTAAAGTCCAGTTCATCAGCCACGTCCACTCAAGACGTCACTCGCCAGGAACGGACGGGGCAGCCATGGGGGGACGTCCCTGCAAGAGGTCTGGCAACTCACCGAGGAGCAACTCGAGCCACGTGTTGCTCGGCATCGAAGACGCCGGACCAGCATCCCATTCAGAGAACATCCTCCGGCCACATCAAACGAGAACCCGATTTTGTCTCTCGATCGGCCCAAGGAATCCGTTTTTTGTCGGTACCTGAGATCAACGATAGATCCACTCGGATTCGGGTTTGCTGGGATCTGGAATGATCTCTGGTTCCGCTTGTTCGAAGCGGTCTCCTCGCCGCAAATACTTTTGCATAATCGTTTTTGTCTGAATAATCGTCACATCGTCGGGGCCATTGAGTTTGCGAATCCCATTCGAAAACCCCGCCAGAAAGACGGTGTACTTATCCGCATCAGGATCAATCCCACGCCACATCATAACGCCCCAGACACCCTTTCGATCGCTCGCTTTCGCCTCTGATTCGTCCACCAGAGGACCGACAACATCAACTGCAGTTTTGTAGTTTGCTTTTTCACGCTTATTGATCGCGGCCAAAGCTTCAGGAATGACCTGATCATGAAATATTGCATGACGATCATTGTCCGTGACCACCAGTGTCGCCTCGGGAATGAACAATGGCGGACTGACGGGTGGATCGAATTCATTTCTGGGACTCGTATCATCGATTGGCTCGCTGGCCCTTTGATGAAAGGCGCGATAGACGATGTACCAGACATATTCCAGCTTTTTTTCTCCCGTCTGCGCATTCGTCAATTCGACGGGAATCATACGTATCGGCTTACAATAGACGTCAAGAATCCAAAAATCGTATTGCGAAAACCGCTCTTCCACACTCACCACTGCTGGAATATGAATCTCACCACCACGCAGGTTCTGAGCGTGGACATCGGCACTCAAACAAGTCAACCAAGCGGTCAAACCAAGAAGAGTTGATGTCCGCAAGCAAGGCGATTGGTTCATAGCGTACTCATTTCCGAAGGTTGCGTGTGTCAGTTCAACAGACTTCCGACTCATTCGTAACGAATCTGAGTTTAACGATATTGATTGTGAATGGGCGTGGTCAAGTTTTGACGATTTATTATCGTGAGGATACCAACGTTAAAATCTGCCCGTCTCTGCGGTTTTACTGAGATCGATTGCTGATTTTTAGCAGTTTCCGTTTAGGTTCGAGATTCTCTTGAAACACCTGTGATTCGCGGCAGTCGCAAGTCTGCCCCATGAATCGTTTCTCGAT
>Ga0315287_10007520_pt1 | contig 10926 bp, 8 predicted proteins | sample YL17G11_0_MG_FD_205037 | JGI IMG/M metagenome (GOLD analysis project Ga0315287, IMG submission 205037) | Sediment microbial communities from Yellowstone Lake, YNP, Wyoming, USA - YL17G11_0 | ecosystem: Environmental > Aquatic > Freshwater > Lake > Sediment | place: USA: Wyoming | collected...
CGGCCGCCTTCGGGCGGGGGCTGGTGCCGACGCTGGTGGGCCTGGTGCCGTACGCGGGCGTCGACATTTGCGCCTTCGAGCTGCTGCGGGACGCGCTCACGCCGGAGAGTCCCGCCGGCGGCCCGCACGCGCCGCCGCCCGCGGCGGCCCTGCTGGCGGCGGGCGTCGCGTCCTCCACGGCCGCCCAGATTGCGGCGTATCCGCTGGGCTTCGTCCGGGTCCGCCTCCAAATGGATGGCCAGGGCGGGGCACCCCGCAGGTAAAGGAAGAGGAAGAGAGAGAGAACAAAAAAAAGGGCGGGGGAGGGGGGGGGGGGGGGGGAGGCCGCGCGCGGGTGCTGGTGGCCACCTCTCGCCGAATTCCATTTCCTCTCACCCTCTCTCCTCCCGCCCGCCACGCACACGCACCACACAGGTACACGGGAATGATGCACTGCATCGCCTCCGTCGTGAAAGCGGAGTCCGTGCGGGGCCTATATAAGGGCTTCGGGCCCAACCTGGCCAAGACCGCGCCGTGTGCCGCGCTCTCTTGGTGGGTCTACGAGGCGAGCAAGGCGCGCATGGGCTGCCCGGACATCGTCCACGCGCACGCTTGCAGCGCGAACAACAGCAGCAACAGCAAGAGCGGGCGAGGTTGATGCGTGCGGGTGCTTTTTTGGGGGTGTGTGGGGGGGGGGGGCGTGCGTGCTTTGGGGGAAGTGTGCCTGTCCCCTCTTTTTCGCGTGGTCTTTTTGTTCCTCCACGCGCGCGCGCCTCCTCCCTTTTCCCCTCTGCCCTTCCACCTACGAATGCCAAGAGAGGTACAGAGAACAACAAATGACAGCGATGTGTTTGTGTGTGTGTGCGTGTGCTTGGGGCGCGCGGAGAGTTTTCTTTTAGAGAGATGGAAAGGAGAGTTTTTTTTTTCTTTATGTATCGATTTCCATCCTTCTCTTTCGGCCCTTGTTTTACAGGCTTTCCATCAGCCCCACGCCGCGCGCAGGCTTCAAATGAGGGAGAAGGGGAGGGCGGGCAACATGAACGCCCCCCTCTCTTGCCTGGGGGAAAGGCACACGCCAACACACACACCAAAAAAAACACTTACCACCCCATTTTCTCATTTTTTGCACCCGTCCTTGATGGTCGGCCCGTAGGTGGCGGTATTGCAGGTCGTGAAGGGCACCGACCGGGACAGCAGGCCCATCGTCTTCTTGGTGACGCCGGACCGGCCGACCATGTACAGGACGTCCTCGTCGCACGCGCAGCCCGAGTCAATGAACGGCCGCACCTTGACGCAGCATTCGGCGGAGGGCTTGGGGGCGATCTTGAGGTAGCCCTGGATCTGCTCGTCCGTCGGATTCTCCCCGATCTTGTCTTTCTGTGTGTTAAGGGTGGGGGGGAAAGGGCGCGCGCGTTTTTTTGTGAGAAGCAGAGGACCGCCGAGGGGGTTGGAGAAGAGAAGAGTCTCTTTGCTTTTTCTCTTTTGCTTTTTCTCCCTCCTCTTTCAATTCGTACGTTCTCGGAGAACCAGTCGACAAAGTTGTCGCACATGCCGGATCGGATGACCTCCTGAGAGAGGAAAGAGAGAGAGAGAGAGAGAGAAGAATGAAAGGCGGAGAGTGTGAGAGGATAAAGATGAGGTTCGCGTTTTCCGGGCTGTCGTTTCTCCTTTTTTTTTTTTTTTTCATCCAACCCTCCTCTCACCTTGCCGGACGACACGCAGTTGATGGCGGACGCGCCGGAGGCGGCCGCCGCGACCAGGATGGCCATGAAGACGGAGCGCATGGTGAGTGTTGTGGGGAGTCGAGGAGAGACGGAGAAAGAGGGGGTGCTGGAGAGTGGAGGCAAGAAGAGAAGGAAGGGTGAGAGCTGTTGGGTCTCCACCTGTGGGACGCAGGGGACAAACAAAGACCCACACACTCCCTCTCACGGGCGGTTTGCCAGGCTGCCTGGCCCCATTTGCCGCGTGCTGGGAAAGGGGAGAGGCGTGGGTGCGGGCGGGCCCCCCCTCGAAAAGAGAGGGCGCGCACATTGGACAGCGAGAACGGCCGCGCTCAATGCGCAGCCTCGCTGTTTAAAAAAATTCGCTTTGTCCGGCGGCGCGGGGGACGGCCTTCCAGGCCCACGAAACCCCCTTCCCGCCCCGGCTCCGTGAGGAAGGGGGTTGTATACGGCTTGGGTGGGTGTGGGAGGGGGTGGACGGGACGCGGAAGGGGTTCGAAACAACGAAACAGGTGCCCCCCACGCGCCACCACCTCGCGTTTTCTCTCGACCCTGGTGGCTCACCGAAAGTATTAGCGAAAGTGATACCCTTCTCTCCCACCCTTTTTTCTTCGAGGCACGTCGCGCGTCGCGTTTCCTTACATTTTTTTTTACAAACGCACTCTCCCTTTCACATACACACGCACACAACACACCACGGATCACAGATCACAGGGACTGTTTCCTGTCTCTAGAAAGAAAAAGAAAACACGCTCCAGGCACAGACCCGCGCGCGTTTTCGTTTTGTTCCTTTCATTTTCAAGGGGGGAAGGGGGGGGGGTCGTTTTCATCCGTGCATTCGCTCAACTCCCCACGCACACAACACGCCAAGAGGGTTTCGCAAGAAGGAGGAGAAAGGAAGGCGGAGACAGGGGACGGGAAAAAAGGCGTGTCAGGCAGGGGGGGGGGGGGGGAAGGTGAGAGGGTTTGTCCTCTCACTCTCCTCCCTCTGCGTGTGTGCCCACCACACGACCCTCTCGTCACGACCCACCATCCCCGCCGCCGGGAAGCAAAAAAAGAGGGCAGAGCAGGGCACACACGCACACACACACACACCAGGGTCGCCAAAAAGGTGGCTTTCCTCTGATTTGGAAAACGGAAAAAAGCTCCCGCGCCGCAGCCGGTGGTTTTTTTTTTGTGGTTGGTCGCCCCCCCCCCCCCCCCCTATCCTCAATTTGAATTTTGGTTCTTCCCCCGACTCGCCTCTCAGCTCCTCTTCAAACGCGCTTCTCCTCGGCGGACTCGACGGCGGACTCCACGGAGGCGTCCTCGGCTTCCTGCTGGGCGGGCTCGGCCGCCTCGGCGTCCGCGGTCGCCTTCTCGGCCTCGGCCACGGCCTTGAGGGTCGCGGCAAAGTAGGCCGCCTCGGCCGCCTCCTCGGCCGCCTCCTCCGCCACCTGGGCGGAGATCTGCGCGAACGCGGACGCGGAGCAGTGGTCCTTCACGTTGGCGCCGTACTCGGGGGCGGCGCAGGCGGACACGGGCACGGCCTTGGAGAGCGTGCGCAGGGTGGAGGCCTTGATGTTGGCGCGCGAGGCCAGGGAGAGCACGTCCTTGTCGCACGGGCAGCCCGCCTCGATGAAGGGCCTGATCGCCTTGCAGCAGTCCGCGCCCGGGATGGGCGCCTTGCCCAGGGCGGCCTTGATGGCGTCCATGGACGGGTTCTCGCCCAGCTCGTCGATGTGCTCGCGGAAGTAGTTGATGAAGGCCTTGCAGACGCCGGACTGTGTGTTGTGTACAGAGAATAATGGCAGGTGAGGTAAGTGAGACAACGAGGCGGGAGTTTTTTTTCTTGTATCTTCGTCTTCCTCGGCGTCCTCGCGGGCGCGCCCTTTTTTTGTAGCGCCCTCTTCTTTTTTCTTCTCCTTCCCTTTTTTCTGACTCACCCGGACCAGGGAGCGCGCGTCCCCCTTGCAGGACGCGTCCGCGCCGGAGGCGACAAAGGCCAGGGCGGCGACGAGGGCAATGCCGGCAGTGCGCATGGTGTGTTGGTTTGGGGAGAGTCGGGAAGAGGAGAGAGGGAAGGCTGCATGCGGAGAGCGGGAGTTTGTTGGGGGTCAGTGAAAAGGAGTCCCGGAGAGGAAGGCGCGCCCCATGCCAGGCCCTAACCAGTACACGCCCCGATATTCCGTCACCCGCTATCCGCACCCTGAGGGTGTTGGACCGGCGGCGGGTGGGAGGAGGTGGTGAGGGCTGGCAACGGGAAAAAAGAGAGACAGAGCGCATCTTGCGAGAAGGCGCACGGGCCGTTTTGAATGAATTGGCCTCCACGAGAGGCGTGGGCACCGACAGCGTCGCCCCGACACGCCAGTCTCACCCCCGGTAAGTCTGGCTAGGCATCCGCACTAGACAACCATGGCGGTTGAAGAGGGGCAGGAGAGGCGCTTTCAAGGTTGCCGAGGCGGGGCACAATCTCCTTTCCCATTTTTTATCCCTTTGGGCAAGCGCGCGCGTCCCCCTCTTCGCGCCCCCCCGCGCCGCCCGGGCCCGCCCACCCGCCACCTTGCGTCACCACGAGCGGGACATGGCACGAGTGCGGTCCTTGCCAGCTCGTGGGGAGGGTCGGGTGGGGTGGATGGCGGGCGGGAGGGCCTCCGAATGACATACACAACGTACCGAGAGTGAATGAGAACAGTGAGGCAGAGCGCTTCAAACCCTGCACAGCAGCGGGCATCTCTCCTCATACCAGAAGGAAGTGGGGAACCTCACACACACACATCTCCCATGGTGGCTACCGCCCGCCCCGCCCGCCGGCCCTTGGCCCTGGCCTGCCTGCTGGCCGCCCTAGCCGTCGTGGTGCGTGTGTGTGTGTGTGTGTGTGTGTGTGCGTGTTGTTGAGAGAAGAGGAGACAAAGGCTGTCCTCGACGCGTTTTTCTCTCTCCGTCGCCAAAGTCAGCACACAGCCGCCCCTTTCCCAGCCCGTGCCGACAGTTTTCCTGCCCGCCGGCACCTTGTGCATGTAGCCTATCGCCTTGCGCCTACCATGGCGGCTTGAAGAGCCCGTCCCTAGGGGGAAGAAATCACGCGCACTCGGAGTTTTTTTATCGCGCGCGTCTTTTTGTCGCATGCGGCGCTCCTGCTGCACGCCGCGCCCTCTCCCTCTCTCCCTACCCTCACCCTCCTTTTCTCCCTCCAGGCCGCCGCCACCGAGGCCGCCGTGCCCACCACCCCGTCCGACCTCGCCAACCTGGGCCCCACCGAAGCCTTCGCTGCCTGGGCGGCCGCCCGCACCGCCGCCCGGGCGGCCGCCCGGGGTCCGACCTGGGCAGCGCAGCGGGGGGCGCCCCGCCCGCCCGTGGCCACGCCGGCCGACGCTGTCCGGGCCGCCATCTCCATCGCCCCGCCCACCGCGTCCTTCCACCCGGACGGCACCTGGCACACCGTCACCTGGGGCGTGGACCCGGAGGGCGTGGTGGACAGCGACCGCATCGCGGTGCTGTGGGAGCCTCCGCCGGGCGAGGAGGAGGAGGGCGGCGGCGGCGGCGAGGCCACGGGAGGGAGCGCCGACGCCGACGCCGGGCTCGAGGCGGCCGCCGGGCCCTCGCCTGAGGCCGCCCGCGCGCCGGCCATCACGCCCGGCGGCGACCCGGCCGTCACCAGGCGGGACCCGATCAAGTACGTGTTCGTGTCCGCGGCGGCCCCCGCGACCTGGCGGGCCGGGCGCGGGAGCGCGCGCGTGTGGCTGCCCCCCCTGCGCGGGGCGGTGCGGGCCTCGTACGTCCGGGCCGGCCCCACGGCCGCCACGGACGGCATCTGGTTTGAGGCGGGCGAGGTCGTGCACACGGTGCTGACGCCGACGGAACCCAACGCGCCGGCGGGCGTGAAACTGACTGGCGGGGTGGGCGGGGGTGGGAAGGCGGATGGGGGGTCGCTCGCCGCCGCGCCCACCGCCGTCGCCGTCACCTGGCAGACGCGCGACCTGATGGCCGGCGGGGGCGTGCGATGGGGGCTGGCTGGGAGCGCCCTGTCCGCGTGGGCGCCCGCGGTGTGTGGGGATGGGACGGCCGCCGGGGCGGGGGCCCTCTTCTCCGCGCCCGACGGGTACTGCTCCCGCCCCGCCAACAAAAAGGGGGGCCCCTGGGGCGGGGCCGCCCTGGGCGCCATCTCCCGGGCGGTCCTGGCCGGCCTGGCCCCAGGCACGACGTACGCTTACGAGGTCGTGGCGGGCAGGGCGGCGGCCGGCGGCGGCGCCGGCGACGGCTCCGCCCGCACCGTGCGTGGGACCTTCTCCACCCCGCCCGCCGCGCGCGACGGACGCGCCAAGACGCGCCTCCTCTTCCTGGCCGACGGCGGCCTCGACCTGCCGGACGGGTGGGACCAGCCGGACGGCAACGTGTGGCCCTTTGCGTCCGTGGCCCTGCCGGCCGTCCAGCAGACGCCCGGGACCGCGGCGTACGCGGCCGCCCAGGCCACGCTGGCGCTGCTTGGCGGGGCGAGCGTGCAGCCCGCGGCCGGGCGGGCGGCCGAGCGCGCGGCGGCCCTGGCGGCGCCCGAAACGCGCGCCGCCGCCGCCGCCAACGCCGCCACCACCCCGCCGCCGCTGTCCCGCCCCATCCACGGGGTCCTGTTCACGGGCGACATCTCGTACGCCCGAGGGGAGGCCGCCCAGTGGGATGCCTGGTCGGTGGCGTGGGGCCCGGCCCTGCGGGCGGCGCCCCTCCTGCCGGCGCCCGGCAACCACGAGGCGGCGGGCGCGCCCATTTTCGAGTCCCTGCTCGAGACCGCGCCCGACGATGGCGGCGAGTGCGGCCAGGCCTACGACCGCCTGTTTGGCGCGCCCACGCCGGCCGGGGCGGGCAGGTGGTGGTACGCCTCCCGGGCCGGCCCGCTGACCATCCTCCACCTCAACTCCGACCAGTCCCTCGCGGCCGGGTCGGCCCAGGCCGCCTGGCTAGCGGCCGCGGCGGCGGCCGTCGACCGGGGCGCCACCCCCTGGCTGGCCGTCGCCATCCACCGCCCGCTCTACTCGGACAACCCCGTCAAGGAGGAGGCCCGCATCGCGGCCGAGCTCCGGGGCGGCATCGAGCGGGTGCTGGTCGCGTCGGCCGTCGACATTGTCTTTTCCGGCCACCTCCACGCCTACCAGCGCACGTGCGCGGCGGCCAAGGGGCGGTGCTACGGCGGCGGGGGGAGCACGGCCGCCTCCCGCCCAGCCCCCCCCGCGGGCGTCACCCCGCCCATCCACATCATGGCGGGCGGCGGCGGCTTCCGGTCGCCCCTGACGGCCTGGGCGAGCGCGCCCGCCTGGGTCGCGGCCGAGGCGCGGTCGTACGGCCTGGGCGAGCTGGAGGTCACCCGCACGCGCCTGGCCCTGTCCGTCGTCTCCCCCGTCACCGGCGAGGTCCTGGACGCGGCGGTGCTGACCAAGGCGGCGGGCTGGGTGGCGCCGGATGCGGGGCTGGCGGGGGCGTGGTGCGTTTTCTATTTTATATGAGACCTGGAGAGAGAGAGAGGGGGCAGGGGGGCGCCGCACCTCTCCCTGCGCGACCTCGGGCGCCCCCCTTCTCCTCTCACCCTCCTTCTCCCTCTCCCTCCCTCCTGTGTTTCTCTCTCTCTCTTTCTCAGGTACGACGCCCTGCCCGCCGAGGAGGACGTCCCCACCCCCATCGAGGCAGGCTACTTTAAGATCCTGGACGCCATCATGGCGGCGATCGAGACGCACGACCCCCGGATCGACGAGTGCGTTTTTTTAGAGAGCAGAAACGCCCCCCCCCCTCCACGAAAAACCACTCTGACCCTTTTTTTCTCTCTCTTTCCAGATTCTACGGCCCCTCCACCAAGGCCTACGCCCTCACCCACGCCCCGCCCTCCGGCCCGCTCGCCCCGACCTGGCCACCCGCCGACGTGTGGACCGTGTCCGCGCCCGCCATGGGCATCGCGACGGGCGGCGGCACAAAGGGCAGCGCCGGCGCGCGCTTCCTCTACCGCCTGCTCGCGGGGCCGGGGGCCGCCCAGGGGCTGGCCGGGGCCAACGGGACGGCCGCCCTGCCGACCGCGCCCGCGGGGCGCCTGTACTATGGCAATGGCAGCACCGTGGGCGTGGCGGGGTCGCTGGGGCTGCCGGTCGCGTGAAAATGATGTGAAAAAGGAGAGAGAGAAGATTTGAGAAGAAATTTTTGCGAGTGACATTTTTTTTTCAACAGAACCATTTGCACGCGTTTTTTACACACCCAAAACACGCACTCTCAACCCGCGCACACCACACCGCATCACACGGGGGGCACAACCCGAAGGACTCTTCAACAAGCCTCCTTCCCACACAATCAGAGACCAACAAAAGGAACAACAAACCTCTCCCTTTTCCCCTCTAGAAGCCGGTGAAGGCTTTGCCGCCCTGGGAGGCGCCCTTGGGGATGACGCGCAGGACGTTGAAGCGGACGGTCTTGGACAGTGGGCGGCACTGGCCGATGACGACCGCGTCGCCCTCGCGGACGCGGAAGGCGGGCGAGACGTGGGCGGGCACGTTCTTGTGCCGCTTCTCGTACCGCTGGTACTTTTGGATGAAGTGGAGGTAGTCCCGCCGCACGATGAGCGTGCGGTGCATCTTGGCGGACGCGACCGTGCCCGTCAGGATGCGGCCCCGGATGGAGACCGCGCCGACAAAGGGGCACTTCTTGTCGATGTAGGTGCCCTCGATGGCCTAGACAGGGGAGACGGGGGGAGAGAGGAGAGGGGAGGGGCGAGAGGTGAAAGGCGGGGGCGATGGTCGGTGAGAGCTCTGTAGTGGGGGCGAGAGAGATCTCTCCCTCGCTGCGCCTAGAACCCGGCCGGAGGGCGCCTGCTGCGTCCCGGCCCCACGCTTCCACCATGAGCTTGGCTGCATCGGCCCACGCTCGAACCAGGCGCGCTCAGGCGGCGAAAAGGCGGGACGGCCGACCCAAAAGTGCCCGCCCTCCCAAGTCGATCGGGGAGTGAAAAAAAGAAAAAACGCACCTCCTTGGGCGTCTTGAAGCCCAGGCCGACGTTGCGGTAAAACCGGGTGCCGCCCTTGCCGGGGCGGGACTTGCGGCCGCCCTTGGCACTGTGTGGATGGGCGAGGAGAGGGCATGGGTGAGCGTGTGGGGCGGAAAAGGAGAGAGAGCGGAGTGGGCAAAGACTACGGCGGCTCCGCTCCCTGTCTCGCGTCGCGGGGCCTCTCTCCCTCATCTCTCTCAAAACCAAAAACGCACAGTAGGTTGACGCCGATCTGTTTCTGGAACGCGCGCTCGTGCTGTTGGGGTAAGAGAAAAGGGAGTGGGGTGGAGGGGGTGGAGTGAGATGAACGGCTGCCGATTCAGCAGGGTCGGCGGCGGCGGCGCGCAGCAAACAAAAAGGGGGCGTGTGGGAGCGCCGCCGCCCTCAGCCAAGCATTCCACGCCGGAATAGGGCAGCTAGTGCGTGTGCACCCATCCTCGCGAGAGGATGGCGCGCAGGCGCCCCATGCATGATACGGGCAAGCGCGCGGGCGAGAGGAGCGATCGGGCTCGCCGCCGCCGCTCTCTCTTCTCTTCTCTTTTGCCCCGCCGCCCGCCCCTGGGGCGCGCTGCAGCAGCGGCGCGTGGCGTGCGACCACGCCCAGGAGACAGCCCAGACAACGCACGACACCCCTGCGCAACTCACCTGGTCAGCCATGGTGGCTCAACTGTCCGCGCGAGGGGAAGGAAAGCTGAGAAGAAAGGAAGAGTGTGAAAGGAAGTGAGAAGAGACTCTCCCTCTTCTCCCTCTCCATTTCAGCACACTCCTGGGAGGACCCCTCTTCCCCTCCTCTTCCCCCTCTACGCCTCCCACATTCACGCTCCCCCCCACCCCATGCCCGTCATCATCCTCTCCGGCGACGCATACCCGGAAGCCCTAGCCGCCGCCGCCGCAGAGGCGGCGGACGCGGCGGCCACCGCGCCCCAACCACCGCCCCTCCCGCCCACGACCACCTCTGCGGCCGCGCACGCCTCGCCCCCGCCCGGCGCGGCGGCGGCCAACGCGGGCGCCGCCGCCTCGGCCCGCTGGAGGGCGGCCGCCCGGGGCATTGCGGGCACGGGCGCAAAGGCAGCCCTGAGCTGGGAGGGTGGGGGCGGCGGCGGCGGCGGTCAAGGCACCAAAGCACAGCGGCCGGCCGGCGTCGCTTCCTCTTTTTCGCACCTTGTCCACAACGGCGCGGCGTCCGGCCCCGCCCACCCCAAGCCCTCCCAGCTCCTCGTCGGCAGCGGGTCGAATCGTGGGGATGCGGCGGCGGAGGACGCGGCGCGGGCGGCGGCGGAAGGGGGCGGCGGGCGGGTAGTGCTGCGGGCGCGGCGGCGGCGGTGAAGAGGTCGGGGGAGGTTGAAAACCAAAAAAAAAAGTGACACACTCTTCCCTCCTCCTCCCCACTCTCATCATCAAGCACGCAACACCAGGTCGGGCCGCTTGACCAGGAACTGGACGACGCCGGGGGGCAGGGCGCCCAGGGCGGCGGCCAGGGGCGGGCAGGCGGGGCAATACCCTGCAGGGTCGCACCCGCGCGCGCGCGGCCGCCCCTCCGCCCCGCCCGCCCGCCCGCCCGCCCGCCGGGCCGCCCGCCGGGGGCCGACCGTCCTCCTCCCGCCCGCCTCCGGCACCATCTCCTCCCCCGCCGCCCCGGCCTTGCCCACCCCGCCCCCGCCCCCGCCCTGCAGGCGGTCGAGGACGAGAGAGAAGCCGCCAAAGACAGCGCAGTTTTGGAGGGCGGCGGCCGGGCCGCCGGACCAGCCCATGGCCAGGCCGGTCGCGCAGCCGGCCACGCCCGCGTTGATGGCTGCAAAGGAAGGGAGGGAAGAGGGGGGGTGAGGCACAAGGCAAGCGAGCAAGGGAGGCGGCGCGCGCGCCCCCCCCCCCCCTCCCCACCCCCACCCCCTCTCGCATCCAAATCATTCTCTCCATCTCACTGTCTCTCCTCACCATCCTCCTTGTCCCGCAGCCGGGCCGCCACGCAGGTGGCGGCCGCGTACACGCCGCCGTAGACGGCAAAGGATTTGGCGGAGGTCAGGCCATCCCCCATGGCCGCCCGCAGGCGGGCGGGGCCGGAGTGCTTGATGAGGCGGGCGCCTAGCGGGGAAAAAGAATGCGGGGGGGATGGAAAAAAATGGGAGGAGGGTTTGACGAAAAGAAAAGGGGCGCACAAGGCCCCACAGTCTGTGGGATCGCGCTTCATTTTCAACCCTTGTCCTCCTGCGGTGTGGCACACGCGCCCGCCCA